>WNGA01004897.1_pt1 | contig 19543 bp, 17 predicted proteins | sample 5400061 | NCBI WGS metagenome assembly WNGA01 (sample SAMN13153366, study PRJNA577476) | soil metagenome | isolation source: 100 cm soil or saprolite under grassland replicate 2 | place: USA:California | collected 2016-06-15 | reverse complement strand
CCGGCATCGGGCTCATCGGCAATCCCCCCGAAAGTCGTCGGTAGCCTACCGAAGTGCCTCGGCAGGTCCCGTTGCGGGGTGTCATCGAAGGCTTCTACGGACCGCCCTGGTCGCACGCGGCCCGACTGACGGTGCTCGAGTTCCTCGCCGAACGCGGCATGAACGCGTACGTGTACGCGCCGAAGGGCGATCCCAAGCATCGCGAGCAGTGGCGCGCCGCGTACGACACCGACGAGATCGACAGTTTCCGCGAGCTCGCGGACCACGCCTCCGGGCTCGGCACCCGATTCGGTTTCGCGCTCTCCCCCGGCCTCGACATCGACTACGGATCCGATCGCGATCGTCACGAGCTCGTCGACAAGCTCGCCCCGCTGCTCGACGCGGGCGTCGACTGGATCGTGCTCGCGCTCGACGACATCCCGAACCGCCCGGGCTTGGCCGAGGCCCAGGCCGACCTCACGACCTGGCTGCTCGAGGCTCTGCAATCCCGGCGGCAGGGGGCGCACCTGTCGCTGGTCCCCACCGAGTACGTCGGCACCCGGCCGACCTCGTACCTCCGGGGGCTGGCGGCGGGCTTGCCGCCCGACGTCGACGTGATGTGGACGGGCCCGACCGTCTGCTCACCCGTCGTCCGCGCCGACGACGCCCGCGCCTGGGTGGAGGCGCTCGCCGGGCACCGCGCGGTGCTGTGGGACAACTATCCCGTCAACGACGGCATGATGGCGGGCTCGCTGCACCTCGGGCCGTACCGCGGCCGCGAGCCGGAGCTCACCGACGAGCTCGACGGGGTGCTGTGCAACCCCATGCTCCAGCCGCACGCGTCGCAGGTTGCGCTGGCTACCGCCGCCGACTTCCTGTGCGAGCCACGACAGTACGACCCCGAAGCGTCGTGGTCGCGTGCAATCGCGGCCGTCGGCAAGTCACGAGCGCCGGCCCTCCAGGCGCTGGCGGTGGCGTGCGCGGACGGACCGTTACTGCCGCCTGTACATCTCGAGGCGCACGCACTGGTAACGGCGTTGGTCGACGCGGCCGCCGGTCCGGACTGGCCCGTTGCAGTGTGCGCGCTCCGCGATCACCTCGCGGCGGTCCAGGACGCCGGACGCGCGTGGGCCGACGCTCGCGATGACCCGCTCGGGGCCGAGCTCGAGCCGTGGCTCGCCGCCGCGGCCACCGAAGCTGAGGCCGGGCTCGCCGCGCTCAGGCTGATCCAGCAGACGTACCCGGTCGCGCGCCTGTCTCGGGACGGCAACGGGAAGGTGTTCCGTCCCGACGCCGAGCTCGCCATGGTGCACGCGTTCGCGGTGGTGTTCTCGTGGAGCGCGGCGCGTCGCGGCGACCACGTGGTGTTCGGCCCGCGCTTCGCGGTCTATCCCGCGGTCGTGCAGCTCGATGACGGCCGGCCCGGTCTCGATGTCGACCTCGCGGTCGTGGAAGGACACTCCGCGATCGATCGGCTCTGCCGCGTCGCGCTCGCGCGCTACCAGGCTTGGGCGCAACGGCCGGCGGACCCGCTCCGGGTCAACGCGGACAACGCCCTCGCGGCCGTCGGGGCCGACGGCACGTTCTACGCACCAGGTGTCCGAGAAGTGGTCATCGAGGCGGGGCCGGACGCAACCCGCCTGTCAGGAGTGGACGCCGCGCTGCCGTTCCCCGACGCACGGCTCGGCTGAGAAGCGCCGCATGCTCTCGGTCGTCATGCCCGCCCACAACGAGGCCGGCTACCTCGAGACCGCGGTGCGCGAGGTCCATGGCGGTCTCCGTGCGCGTGGTCACGACATCGAGGTGCTCGTCGTCGAGAACGGGTCGACGGACGACACGCGGGCGATCGCCCTGCGGCTCGCCGACGAGCTGCCATCCGTCCGCGTCTCGTCACGCGCGGTCGCCGACTACGGAGCCGCGCTGCGCGACGGGGTGCTCGCGTCGGAAGGCGAGTTCGTGGTCACGTTCGACGTCGACTACTACGACCTCGGGTTCGTCGACCGGGCGCTGGAGCTGCTGGGCGGCGGGGGTGACGCGCCGGTCATCGTGGTCGGGTCGAAGCGCGCGCCGGGTGCGCGAGACGAGCGGGTGTGGCCACGGCGTTTCGTGACGATGGTGTTCAGCGGGCTCGTGCGAGTCGTTTTCTCCCTTTCGGTATCCGATACACACGGCATGAAGGCGATGCGGCGCGCGTCCGTCGAGCCCCTCGTCGCCGACTGCCGGTTCCGCACCGACCTCTTCGACACCGAGCTCGTGATCCGAGCCGAGCGAGCCGGGCTCGTGACCGCCGAGCTGCCGGTGACGGCGCAGGAGCGCCGGCCGTCGCGGACGCCCATCTGGCGGCGAGTTCCCCGGACGCTCGTCGGCATGCTCGAGCTGCGCCTCACGCTCTGGCGCGAAGGACGAAGCGTTGGCCGGAGGTCCGCATGACCTCGGTGATCGCGGCCGCGGGCGTCTGTGCGCCCGGTTCGCCGTCGCCGGGTTGGGTCGCGATCGACGCGGGCGTCATCGTCGAAGCCGGCTCGGGGCAGGTGCCCTCGGGTGCGGTCGACCTGGGCTCGGTGCTGCTCGCCCCGGGGTTCGTCGACCTCCAGGTGAACGGTGTGGGCGACGTCGACTTCGCGACCGCGGACCACGACGGCTGGCGTCGCGCCGGCCGCGCGCAGCTCGAGCACGGCGTCACGGCGTATTTCCCGACCCTCGTGACCGCGCCCCCCGACGAGTACGCGCCTGCGCTCGAGCGCGTACAGGCCGCGCGCGCCGACGCAGAGCATCGGCGGCTCCCCGCGATCGTCGGCGCCCACCTCGAGGGTCCGTTTCTAGGCGGTGCCCCGGGCGCGCACCCGGTCGCTCTCCTCCGGACAGCGGACTGCGAGTGGCTGCGCGGGATCGTCGACGCCTACCCGGATCTCGTCGCAATCGTGACGCTCGCGCCCGAAGCCGATCCCGGGCTGTCGGCAACCCAGATGCTGAACGAACGCGGCGTCACCGTCGCGCTCGGCCACTCCACCGCGACCTACGACGACGCGCGCGCGGCCGCCGACGCCGGCGCCCGGCTCGTGACGCACTTGTTCAACGGAATGGGACCGCTTCATCACCGCGAGCCGGGACTCGCCGGGGCGGCGCTCGACGATGACCGATTGACACCCACACTGATCGCAGACCTCGTGCACGTGCACCCGGCGGCACTCCGCCTCGCGATCGACCGCAAGCCGAACGTGGCTCTCGTCACCGATCGAGTCGCGGTCTCCAGCGGAGCGACCGCAGACGTCGGCACGCCTCGGCTCGCCGACGGGACGCTCCTGGGCTCGACACTCTCCATGGACGCGGCCGTCCGCAACACCGTGGGCCTGGGACTCCCGGTCGAGCGCGCTGTCGAGATGGCGGCAACCGTTCCCGCGCGCGCGGTCGGTCTCGCCGACCGGGGTCACATCGCCGCCGGCGCGCGGGCGGATCTCGTCGCTATCGATCCGGACTCGCTCACGGTCCGCGGGGTCTGGCTCGGTGGCGAGCAGGTCGTCGGTCTTGACGGCCGGTCGAGCTCGCGGACTAGTGGTCGAGCTCGACCTCGGCCTTGACGAGATCGCCCGGCAGCCGGCGGAAGGGGTACGGCAGCAGCCGGTGCCGCTCCCGGTCGTAGAACTTGTGCGGGTGGGATTCCGGGAGCCGGCACAGCACGTGCACCGAGACGCCGTCGACCAAGCCCGGATTGCGCACGCGATGGTGCATCTCGTCCGGCGGGAGAAGGCGCGAGGTCGTCCCCGGCTCGTGGACGACACGCTCGACTTCCTCGAGCACGCAGCCCTCGTCGCCGTCGCCGCCGTCGACGCGTCGGTACCGCGTCTCCTCGTCGAGCCCGGCGACGTAGCCGATGATCCCCCAGCAACCGTGCTCGTGGGTGCCGCTGCTCGTGCCGGGCGGGAACACCACGGCGAGGATGTGGAACCGCTCGGCCGAGTCGCCGTAGAGGAGATGCCCGATCGCGCCACCGTCCGCGTCGGGCTGCGACGCCTCCGCCGGGAGCTCGTCGGCGCGGGCGAGGAACCGGTCCATCGCCGGCCGCATCGCCGCAATCGAGTCCTCCTCCGACAGATCTCGGTCGAGGACAGCTGCGACCGCGCCCGCTAGCTCGTCGACAGCGTTCGTCACAGGGCGCAGCCTACGCAGCGGTCCCATCTCGCTAGCCTCAGCGCATGGACATCGTGGCGGCGCTGTTCGTCGAGAACCTCAACTTCCGGCAGGTAGCAGGCGGTTCCACGCGCATCGACATCACCGGCGTGTTCTTCTCCGAGCCGGTGGCGCAGTTCCCGGCCCAGGTCACGCCGCACCTCATCGTGCTCGTGCGGGCGCCGGCCGAGGACAGCGGCATGGGGACCCTCGAGGCGATCTTCACGCGCGACGGCGAGGAGATCGCCCGCAACGCCCAGCAGTTCTCGGTCGAGCCGGGAAAGTTCGGCTACCGGCTCGTGCGGCCCGAGCTGGACTTCCCCGAGCCGGGCACGATCGAGGCGCGGTGCACGATCACCGAGTCCGGTTCCAGCGTCGTCGTCCCGCTGACTGCGATCGCCGCGCCATGACCGCGTTCGCGTCGGCGCTCTCGCAGCATCCGCTCGCAACCCAGGCGCTGGGCGAGGTGGCGGGCGAGATCCTCGAGCAACTCGGCGGCGAAGGGTGCGACCTCGCGGTGTGCTTCGCGTCCGCCCAACACGTCGGCGCGTTCGAGGACATGGCGCCCGCTCTGCAAACCGTCCTCCAGCCCCGCGTGCTCATCGGCGGGACGGCGGTCGCAGTCGTCGGCGGATCCCACGAGATCGAGGAGACGCCCGCGCTCAGCGTGTTCGCGGCCCGCATGGACGGGACCGAGCTGACACCGGTCACGCTCCGGATCCAAGAGACGCCGGACGGACCCGCGCTGACCGGGTGGCCGTCCCTCGACCGACCGCCCGGGAGCCTCCTCCTGTTCGCCGATCCGTTCACGTTCCCGGTCGACGCGTTCCTCCAGCGGGTCAACCGCGACCTCCCCGGTCTGCAGATCATCGGCGGGCTGGCGTCCGCCGCCGGGAGCCCGGGCGGCAATCGCCTCGTGCTCGACGACCGCGTGGTGGAAGAGGGTGCGGTGGGCGTTTTCGTCGACGGCGGGATCGAGGTCCGCACGCTCGTGTCGCAGGGATGCCGCCCGATCGGTCGTCCGTACGTCGTCACCGCTGCCACCCAGAACCTCGTCGAGGAGCTCGCAGGCAAGCCCGCAGTCGAGCGGCTACAGGAGCTGGCGGCCGCCGCCACGCCCGAGGAGCGCGAGCTGCTGCGCGGCGGCCTGCACGTCGGGCTGGTCGTCGACGAGCACAAGGCCGAGTTCGGCCGCGGTGACTTCCTGGTGCGCAACCTGCTCGGAGCGGACGAGAGCTCGGGAGCCCTCGCGGTCGGCGAGAGCGTGTCCGTCGGACAGACGGTGCAGTTCCATGTACGAGACGCCGGCGCCGCCGACGAGGACCTGAAGGAGCTGCTCAGCACGGCCGACGCCGACGCCGCCCTGCTCTTCACCTGCAACGGGCGGGGCCGCCACCTCTTCGCTGTGCCCGACCATGACGCCGGGCTGGTCGAGAAGCTGCTCGGACCGATCCCGCTGGCGGGAGCGTTCTGCGCCGGCGAGATCGGGCCCGTCGGCGGGCGCAACTTCCTCCACGGGTTCACGGCCAGTCTCGCGTTGTTCGCGTGACTTCTCGCCGGGGTACGCGAAGGTTCGCGGATGTCGGCATACCCTGAGCGAAGCGGAGGTAGGGCATGACTGCTGACCCGGTCACGACACCGTCAGGCAGCGCCGGCGACGTTCCCGAGGAGCTCGAGCGGCGCGCCATCGACGTCATTCGCGGCCTGTCGATGGACGCCGTGCAGAAGGCGAACTCCGGGCACCCCGGAACGCCGATGGCGCTGGCGCCGCTCGCGCACGTGCTGTTCACGCGCATCCTGCGCTACGACGCCGCCGACGCCGACTGGCCCGACCGCGATCGGTTCGTGCTCTCGGCGGGCCACGCGTCGATGCTCCTCTACTCGATGCTGTACCTCACGGGATACGGCCTCGAGCTGGCCGACCTCGAGCAGTTCCGCCAGTTCGGGTCGCGCACGCCCGGCCACCCCGAGCACGGGGACGCACCCGGGATCGAGGTGACGACGGGACCCCTGGGCCAGGGCTTCGGGAACGGCATCGGCATCGCGATGGTCGAGCGGCACCTGCGCGAGCGCTTCGGGGCCGAGGTGTGCGACCACCATGTGTTCGCCTTCTGCTCCGACGGCGACCTCGAGGAAGGGGTGAGTCACGAGACGGCGTCCCTCGCCGGTCACCTCGGATTGGGTCGTCTCGTCTACGTCTACGACGACAACCACATCTCGATCGACGGCCCGACGGAGCTCTCGTACTCGGACGACGTGCGGTCGCGCTTCGAGGGCTACCACTGGCACGTCGTGCAGCTCGGCGAGGTGTCCGAGGATCTCGACGCGCTCGAGCGCGGGCTGCGCGAAGGCCTCGCGGTCGACGACCGCCCCACGCTCCTGATCCTGCGGAGCCACATCGGCTACCCGTCACCGAAGTACACCGACACTGCGCACGCGCACGGCAACGCACTCGGCGCCGACGAGGTCGCGAAGGTGAAGGAGATCCTCGGCATGCCGCCCGAGGATTTCTGGGTCCCCGACGATGTGCTCGACTTCTACCGCCGCGCCGGCGCCCGCGGGCGCCCGGCGCGCGAAGCGTGGCGAGAGCGCGTCGCCGCGTTCCGCGAGGCGGACGCCGACCGGGGCGAGGAGTACGACCTGATGGTCGCCGCGCGCGGCCGCGACGGCTGGGAGGCGAAGCTCCCGACGTGGGACGCCGGTGAGGAGGTCCCCACCCGGAAGGCCTGCTCGGCGGTACTCGACGCGATCCTCGACCTCGTGCCCGGGTTGATCGGCGGCGGCGCCGATCTGACCGGCAACACCGGGACCGCGCTCAAGGCCAACTCGCCGATCACGCGCGACGACTTCACCGGGCGGCAGCTCCACTTCGGAGTGCGCGAGCACGGGATGGGCTCGATCATGAACGGGATGGCGCTGTCCGGCGGTGCGCTGCCGTTCGGCGGCACGTTCTTGATCTTCAGCGACTACGAGCGGCCCGCGGTGCGCCTCGCAGCCCTGTCCGGGGCGAAAGTCGCGTTCGTGTGGTCGCACGACTCGGTCGGGCTCGGCGAGGACGGCCCGACGCACCAGCCCATCGAGCACCTGATGGCGCTGCGCGCGATCCCACGCCTGCGCGTGATCCGTCCCGCCGACGCGAACGAGGTGCCGCAAGCCTGGCGCGTGCACATCGACGGCGAGGGCCCGACCGCGATCGTGCTGACCCGTCAGAACGTGCCCGTGCTCGCGACGACGGCCGAGCGAGCGCCCGACGGCGTGCCCCGCGGTGCGTACACGCTCGTCGACGAACCTGACGATCGGCCCGACCTCGTGCTGATCGGGACGGGCTCCGAGGTGCACCTGTGCGTCGCGGCCGGCGAGCAGCTCGCCACCGACCGGCTCGGCGTGCGCGTCGTCTCGATGCCGTCGTGGGAGCTCTTCGCCGAGCAGCCCGACTCGTACCGCGACGAAGTCCTGCCGCCCGGTGTGCCGACACTCGCCGTGGAGGCCGGCGTGAGCCTCGGCTGGGACCGCTACGCCGACGACGTGGTCGCGATCGACCACTTCGGCGCGTCGGCGCCCGGCGGTGTCGCGCTCGCGGAGTTCGGGTACACACCGGAGAACGTCGTCGCGCGTGCCCGTGCTTTGCTCGCCGTCGACTCCGGAGGGAACACCCCATGACCCCTACCCGCTCGCCGATCGCCCGCCTCACCGACTACGGCCAGAGCCCGTGGTACGACAACCTCACCCGGGGGCTGGTCACCGGGGGTGGCTTGAGCCGCCTCGTCGAGCAGGACGGGATCCGAGGCGTCACCTCCAACCCGACCATCTTCGAGAAGGCGATGGCCTCCGGTGAGGGGTACGACGAGCAGCTCGCCGGGCTCGCCCGCAGCGCGACGCCGATCGACACGATCTACTGGTCGCTCGTCCTCGACGACATCCGCCACGCGGCCGACGTGCTCCGCCCCACGTACGACAGGCTCGACGGCGCCGACGGGTTCGTGTCAGTGGAGGTGGCACCGGATCGCGCCCTCGAGACGGCCGCCACCATCGAGCAGGTGCACTGGCTCCACGACCAGGCCGCCCGGCCCAACGTGTTCGTGAAGATCCCGGCGACGGCGGAAGGCATCCAGGCGATCGAGCAGTGCCTGTCCGAAGGCATCTCGATCAACATCACCCTGATCTTCTCGCTCGCGCGGTACGCGCAGGTCATCGAGGCCTACCTCCGCGGTCTCGAGCGGCATCTCGAGCAGGGAGGCAACGTTTCGCGCGTCGCGTCGGTGGCTTCCTTCTTCGTCAGCCGCGTCGACACCGAGGCAGACCGCCGTCTCCCCGAAGGTCATGCGTTGCGGGGCAAGGTCGCCGTCGCCAACGCCAAGCTCGCCTACAAGCTCTTCCGCGAGCAGTTCAGCGGTGATCGCTGGGCTGCGCTCGAATCCCGTGGTGCGCGGTTCCAACGGCCACTGTGGGCGTCGACGTCGACCAAGAACCCTGCGTACTCGGACACGCTCTACGTCGATGAGCTCGTCGGGCCCGATACGGTCAACACGCTCGCGCAGCCGTCCATCGACGCGCTGCACGACCACGGCGATCCGCAGCCCGACACGATCACCCGCGATGTCGAAGGCGCCCAGCGTGTCATGGACGAGCTGCCCGGCGCAGGCGTCGACTACGACGATCTCACCGCCACCATCGAGCGGGAGGGCGTCGGCAGCTTCGAGCGTTCCTACCGCGACTGTCTCGCGAGCCTCGAGAAGCGAGCCGGCGAGCTCACGAGCTGAGCGCGGCTGCCGCCCGAAGGTGATCGGCGAGCTCGTCGGGACGCGCGTGCGCGTTGGCGCCGCTCGTGGACGGCATCACGTACGCGGGCACGCCGCCGAAGCCGTCCTGCTGCTCCCCCGCCACGGCGTCCGGGTCCACGGCGGCGCGCCAGCCGGTGAGCCCGACGAAGCACACGGCGCCGGGCTGCAGCCACCGCACGAGGCGTTCGACCCGCGCCGCGCCGTCGCGGTACTCGGCGCCCGACAGCTCGCGTGCTCCCGTCGTCGCCCGCTTGACGAGGTCGGTCATGCCTACGCCGTGGCGCACGAGGGCGTCGACCGGGTCGCGGTCACGCTCGACGAGCCCGGCAGCGCGCGCCGCAGGCCAGAACCGATTGCCCGGCCGTGCGTACCCGGCGCCGAAGTCGGCGGCGTACAGACTCGGGTTCAGCCCGCAGACGAGCAAGCGCATCCCGGGTCCGACGGTGTCGGGCAGCGTCCGCGCGCGACGCGCCCATATTCTGATCCACTGCTCCTCGAGGTCGACGTGCTCGACGACGAAGCCGGCGCCGGCCACCACGTCACACAGGGGCTCTGCTTGCCACTCGGCGAAGAACCGCCCGGGGAAGTCGTCGCCGGGGTGCGGCCCTTCGCCATCCCCGCGCCGCACGTCCAGGTACAGCGACGAGTCCACCGCCATCGCCCGGTGCAGATCCGCCAGCGCCATCGGCAGGCGGACGCGTTGGATGTGCGAGTAGCTGGCCCGGGACCACGCGCCACCAAGGCCGCGAGAGCGGAAAGGGAGCGCCTCCAGATCTGCTTGCACATACCAGGCACTGGGCGCGGCTTCGGCGGCGAGCTCGAGCATCGACCACGCCGCGTCGAGCGCGACGACCTGGGCACCAAGCGCCGGCACGTATCCCCCGGCGCCGCATCCGATGTCGGCTCGGACCACGCCCGGCGACATCGCGGCGCGAAACCGTGCCGCGTCGTCGAGCCGGCGCGGCGGCCGTCGCAACTGCCACGCACGAGCGTGCTCCTCGTAGACCGAGACGGTCTTCTGTTCCACCGCCTTATGATCGCCCAAAGCGGTCACCTGATTGGTGAGGCGCGCTCATGACCGATGTGAACGGCGACGCGGTGGCGCTCTCGACGGCGTTCATCGTCTTCGGGGCGACGGGTGACCTGGCGCACCGCAAGCTGTATCCCGCCGTGGCAACCCTGGCCGCGCGTGGCCAGCTGCCCCGGAACATGGTGGTCGTCGGTGTGTCCCGGACGCGCATGAGCGACGAGGACTTCGCCACCGAGGTCCGCAACGCGGTCGCGAAGGCGGACGACGGACGGCAGTCCGCGCTCGACGAACGCGAGATCCACTACCGCTACATCGCCGGTGCGTTCGACGACGACGAGACGTTCCGCAAGCTCGCCACGGTGCTCACCGACTGCGACGCGCGCTACGGAACGTCCGGCAACGCCCTCTACTACCTCGCCACGATCCCTCAGCTGTTCGGCAAGGTCGCGGCCGGGCTCGGACGCGTGGGGCTCACCGAGGAGGTTCCGGGCACGTTCCGCCGGATCATCGTCGAGAAGCCCTTCGGACGCGACCTCGAGTCATCGCAGGCTCTCGACGAGGAGCTGTACGAGTACTTCCGTGAGCACCAGATCTTCCGCATCGACCACTACCTCGCCAAGGAGACCGTGCAGAACATCCTGGCCCTGCGGTTCACGAACACGATCTTCGAGCCGCTGTGGAACCGCCGCTACGTCGACCACGTGCAGATCACGGTGGCCGAGGATCTCGGAGTCGAGCACCGCGGCACGTTCTACGAGCAGTCCGGCGCGCTGCGGGACATCGTGCAGAACCACCTCCTCCAGGTGCTCGCCCTCACCGCGATGGAACCGCCGGCGTCGTTCGACGCCAACGCCATCCGCGACGAGAAGGTCAAGGCGCTCCGGTCGATCCGCCCGCTGCAGCCGGAGGACCTCACCCGCGTCGTCGTACGCGGCCAGTACGGCCGGGGCGAAGTCGCCGGGGTGGACGTCCCGGGATATCGCGAGGAAGAGGGTGTCGCGCCGGACAGCGCGGTCGAGACCTACCTCGCCATCGAGCTCGACGTCGACAACTGGCGCTGGGCCGGCGTGCCGTTCTACCTCCGGACTGGAAAGCGCCTCCCCCACCGCGTCACCGAGGTCGCGCTGCGCTACAAGCAGGTGCCGTTCCTGCCGTTGCCGCCGGGTGCTGTGGATTCCGTCGAGCCGAACACGATGGTCCTCCACATCCAACCCGACGAAGGGATCACGCTCGAGTTCGCCGCGAAGGTCCCGGGTTCGCCGTTCCGAGTTCGCGGCGTGGACCTCGACTTCCGGTACGGGCGCGCGTTCGCAGAGCAGCCCCCCGAGGCGTACGAGCGCGTCCTCGGCGACGCGTTCCTCGGCGACGCGACCCTGTTCATTCGGGCGGACGAGGTGAACCAGGCGTGGCGGGTCGTGCAACCGCTCATCGACGCCTTCGACGCCGGCACGATCCCGCTGTCCTTCTACCGCGCCGGCACGTGGGGGCCCGCGGAGGCCGACGAGCTGCTCGCGCAGAGCTATGGCGACACATGGCGGACGCCATGAGCCTCCCGGGCGAGCTGCGCATCGTCGATCACGTCCCGCAGGCGTTCTCGACCCTCTTCGTCGAGGAGGCGCTGGGCTCGCTCGTGCTGTCGGGTGGCTCGACCGCCCGGCAGTGCTACGAGCTGCTGGCGGTCGCCGACGTCGAATGGAACGAGGTCGACGTGTTCTTCGGCGACGAGCGCTGGGTGCCCGTCGGCGATCCCGAGTCGAACGAAGGTGTCGCCCGGCACGCGTTCCTCGACCAGGCGCTGCCGCGCAACATCTACTCCATGCGGCACGCGGGCGACACGGTCGACGCGGCCGCCGACGCGTACGACCGTCTCCTCCGCGACTACGGCCCCCTCGGCTTCGTCCATCTCGGGTTGGGTCCCGACGGGCACACGGCCTCGCTGTTCCCCGGATCTCCGGCGCTCGACGAGCGCGACCGGCGGGTCGTTGCTACCGGCGACGAGCTTCACCCGCACCCGCGGCTGACGCTGACGTTCCCCGCGCTCGCCCAGGCCCGCCTGGCCGTGTTCACGGTCGCCGGCGAGGAGAAGAGCGACGCGCTCCAGCGGGTCAAGACCGCCGACGACCTCCCGGCCGCTCGCGTCTCGGCCGGCCGCGTGATCTGGCTCGTGGACGAGGCCGCCAACGGCTAGGCCCGCGCGCGGCGAGGCGGTCAGCGGCCCGTCGCGGGCCGCCTAGGCTTCGCCACATGCTCAGCGCGGCGGAGGCCCGAGCACTCGTGGGCGTACCTGTCGCGGATCTCGTCGATGAGGCCGCTCGCCTGCGCGACCGCGGGCACGGCGATCGCGTCACGTTCTCGCCCAAGGTCTTCATCCCCCTCACGATGCTGTGCCGCGACCGCTGCGGCTACTGCACATTCGCCAAGCCGCCGGCCCGGCTGGAGTCGCCCTACCTCACGCTCGACGAGGTCCTCGACATCGCCCGCAAGGGCGCGGCGGTCGGCTGCCACGAGGCGCTGTTCACGCTGGGCGAAGCGCCCGAGGAGCGCTACCCCGCCGCCCGCGAGTGGTTGCACGCGCACGGCTACGAGTCCACCGTCGACTACCTCGTCGACGCCTGCCGGGCCGTCCTCGACGAGACCGGGCTCCTCCCGCACGCCAACGCGGGCGCGCTCCCCCGTCACGAGCTCGAGCGGCTGCGGTCGGTGAGCCCTTCGCAGGGGATGATGATCGAGACCCTCGCCGCCCGGCTCGGTGAGCCCGGCGGCCCCCACCACGGTGCGCCCGACAAGACGCCGGCGCGCCGGCTCGCCACCCTCGAGGCCGCCGGCGAGGCACGCGTGCCCTTCACGACGGGGATCCTCGTGGGAATCGGCGAGACGCGCGACGAGCGCATCGAAGCCCTGCTCGCCATCCGCGACAGCCACGCGCGCCACGGTCATGTCCAGGAAGTGATCGTCCAGAACTTCCTGCCCAAGCCGGGTACCGCCATGCACCACCACGACGCGTGCGACCGCGACGAGTTCGTGTGGACGGTCGCGGCCGCGCGAGTGGTGCTCGGCCCTGTCATGCACGTGCAGGCGCCGCCCAACCTCAGCGACGACCTCGGCGCGCTCCTCGCCGCCGGCATCGACGACTGGGGCGGCGTCTCGCCGGTGACGATCGACCACGTGAACCCCGAGCGCCCGTGGCCGGCGCTCGACCGGCTCCGCTCGGCCACTGAGTCGGTGGGGAAAGTGCTCGCGCCGCGCTTGACCGTCTATCCCGAGTACGTCCACGACCCCGACGAGTGGCTCGACGCCGACGTGCGTTTCCCCGTCCTGTTGCGCTCCGACTCCGAGGGTCTCGGGCGTGAACACGGGTGGTCGGCGGGCGGCACCGAGCCCCCGCCCGTGCTCCTGGACGCAGTCATGCCGGCGCGCGCCGGCGGACCCGTCGGCGAGGTGCTGGAAGGTGTCGGGGCCGGCGAGGAGGTCGGCGTCGACGAGCTCGTCACCCTGCTGTCAGCCCGGGGCCCCGAGCTCGACCGCGTGTGTGAGGTCGCCGACGAGCTGCGCCGGGACGCGGTCGGCGACGTCGTCACGTTCGTCCGCAACCGCAACATCAACTACACGAACATCTGCACGTTCAAGTGCCGGTTCTGCGCGTTCTCGAAGGGTCCGCTGTCACTGAACCTGCGGGGCGACCCCTACCTGCTCGACCACGGCGAGATCCAGCGCCGGGTGGTCGAGGCGGTCGAGTGCGGTGCCACCGAGGTGTGCCTCCAGGGCGGGATCCACCCCGACTTCGACGGCGACTACTACCTCTCGGTCGCGCGCGCGGTGAAGGAGGTCGCGCCCCAGATCCACGTACACGCGTTCACGGCGCTCGAGCTCACCGAAGGTGCCCGACGGCTCGACATGCCGTTGCGCGAGTACCTGCTGCTCGCCAAGGACGCCGGGCTCTCGACCCTGCCCGGAACCGCAGCCGAGATCCTCGACGACGAGGTGCGCGCCGTCATCTGCCCCGACAAGGTGACGACCGACGAGTGGCTGGAGACGCACCGCATCGCCCACTCGATCGGGTTGCAGTCGAACATCACGATCATGTTCGGGCACGTCGAGCGCCCGGTCCACGTCGCCCGGCACATGGTGCGTACCCGGGAGCTCCAGAAGGAGACGGCCGGGTTCACGGAGTTCGTGCCGCTGCCGTTCGTGCACATGGCCAGCCCGATCTTCCTTCAGCGGCGCGCGCGCCCCGGCCCGACGTTCCGTGAGGCGCTCCTCATCCATGCAGTGGCGCGCATCGCGTACCGCGGGTGGATCGACAACATCCAGGTCTCGTGGGTGAAGATGGGCGTCGACGGCGCGCGTCAAGCTCTCCGCGCCGGCGCCAACGACCTCGGTGGGACACTCATGGACGAGAACATCTCGCGGGCTGCCGGCGCCAGCCACGGCCAGGAGCTGGACGAGGCCGAGTTCCGCGAGATCGTCGAGCCACTTGGCCGCACGCTCGAGCAGCGCACGACGGTCTACGGGCGCATCACGACGGTCGGGCGCCGTCTCCGTCCGCCCGACGAGGAGCACGCGCACGGCAACGGCCACACCGCGCCCGTGTCGTTCGTCCCACCGGTCCCGGCATCCCGCGGATGAGCGAACCCGCCTTCGACGTCCTCGGCATCGGGAACGCGCTCGTCGACGTGATCACCTCGGTCGACGACGCGTTCATCGAGAGCCACGATCTCGCGCGCGGCGCGACCACGATGGGCGAGCTCGACCGCGTCGACGCCCTCTACGCCGACCTGCCCCCGGCGCAAGAGATCTCGGGCGGATCGTGCGCCAACACCATCGCCGGCCTGGCGTCGTTCGGCGCCCGCGTCGCCTTCGTGGGGCGCGTCCGCGACGACCAGCTCGGCAAGGTGTACACGCACGACCTGCGCTCGCTCGGCGCCCACTTCGACGTGCCGCCCGCCACTTCGGGACCGGCAACCGGCCGCTGCCTCGTGATGGTCACGCCCGACGCGCACCGAACCCAGTGCACCTACCTCGGGGCGTCGAGCTTCCTCGGGCCAGAGGACGTGGATGCTGCCGTCGTCGCCCGCGCGCAGGTGACGTACCTCGAGGGGTATCTGTGGGACCAGCCTCCCGCAAAGGACGCGATCCGGCACGCCGCCGCGTCGGCTCGCGGCGCGGACCGTCTGGTCGCGCTCACGCTCTCGGACCCGTTCTGCGTCGACCGCCACCGCGACGAGTTCCGGGCCCTCGTCGAGGGCGAGGTCGACGTGCTCTTCGCCAACGAGGCCGAGATCTGCTCGCTCTACGAAGTCGACGAGTTCGACGACGCGCTGCAGCGCGTCCGCCGCCACTGCCAGGTCGCGGCGCTGACGCGGAGCGAGCTCGGATCGGTGGTCGTCGCCGGCGACGACGTGCACGTCATCGACGCGTACCCCGTCGACCGGCTGGTCGACACCACGGGTGCGGGCGACCAGTACGCGGCCGGTTTCCTCTACGGGCTGACCCGCGGTCACGACCTCGGCGTCTGCGGGCATCTCGGGTCGGCCGCCGCGGCCGAGGTCATCTCGCACTTCGGAGCACGGCCGGAAGTGTCGCTGGCGGACCTCGCGACGAAGATCATCCCGTAGGCGCCGCCTGCGCCATACCCTCGGAGCATGGCTCGCCGCCCCCGCTACCGAACCGGTGACCCCGAGCTCGACGCGGCGGTCAACGCCCTCGTCGAGCAGTCCGGGACCGACAACCCCGACCTCATCTTCGAGTTGGTCGTGTCGGCCGTGCGCCTGGCACGCGACCGAGCCGACCGCGGTGACCTGAAGATCGCCAACGCCGCGCTCAAGGAGATGAGGCATGCCTTCCACGTGTTCGCGCCGTACCGGAGCGAGCGCAAGCTCGCCATCTTCGGATCGGCGCGGACCGAAGCCGACGATCCGCTCTACGACCAGGCGCGACGCCTCGCGACCGCGATGGCCGCTTACGACTGGATGGTCATCACCGGCGCCGGGCCCGGGATCATGGAGGCGGGCCTCGAAGGCGCCGGTGCCGACAACGCGTTCGGCGTGAGCATCCGACTGCCGTTCGAGGCGGCGACGAGCCAGTTCATTGCGGCCGGCGACCCGAAGCTCGTCAACTTCCGGTACTTCTTCACGCGCAAGCTCGAGTTCGTGAAGGAGGCGCACGGCTTCGCCATGCTCCCGGGCGGATTCGGCACGATGGACGAGACCTTCGAGCTCCTCACGCTCGTGCAAACCGGGAAGTCTCAGCCCGCGCCGATCGTCCTCCTCGACGTTCCCGACGGGACGTTCTGGTCGTCGTGGCGCAGCTTCGTCGAGCAGGAGCTGGTCACGAGCGGCTACATCGACAAGCGTGACCTGGACCTGTTCCTGATCACCGACGACGTCGAGCTCGCGGTCGAGGAGGTCACCGGCTTCTACGCCAACTACCACTCGCAGCGGTTCGTCGACGGCCGCCTCGTCCTCCGCCTCCAGCACGCTCCGGACGACACGACCCTCGACGCGCTGAACGAGGAGTTCGCCGACATCGTCGTGCGAGGGCGCATCGACCGCATCGAGGTGACGGCTGCCGAGCAAGCCGACGACGACAACGTCGACCTCGATCGGATCGCGTTCCGCTTCGACCGCCACGGCTTCGCTCGCCTTCGCACGCTGATCGACCGCCTCAACGGACGCGAGCCTCGCCGCTGAGCTTCAGGCTCCGTCGGCCCCTGATGCCAAGGCGTGGATGGCGCGCTCGACTGCCCGCCGCGCTTGGTGCAGCCGCTTCTCGTCGGAGGCCGCGCGCTCGTCGCCGCCGGCGGCGGCTTCGAGCCGGTCGTACGCGAGATCGCGGAGCGACTCCTCGATCGTCCGCAGCTGCGCGACGAGCGCGTCCAACGCGTCAGACATCGAGGGCCTCCGCCAGGAGGTCGGCCGGGTGGCGGACATCGAGACCGGCCGCACCCAGGTGCATCGCGCACCCCGGGTTCGCCGACGCCACGATCGCGTCCCGCCGCCCGCCCGCGGCGCGCTCTACGGCAGCCACCTTGCGGTCCCGGATGTCGCCGGACAGCTCGGGCTGGAGCGCGTTGTACGCACCGCCGGCGCCGCAGCACAGCCCGTCGTCGTCGGTGTCGACGGTCTCGTACGCACGCGCGAGCACGACCCGGACCGCGCCGGCTGCCTTCTGCACGTGGCGGAGGTGGCACGGGTCCTGCACGACGACGAGCCGCCCGGTCGGTCGGATCGGGAGTGGGTCTCGAGCCGCGAGCCACTCCGAGAAGTCCTGCACGCGCGCCGCGAACGAGGCGGCCTCGGGCGTATCGAGGAGCCTCCCGTAGTCCTTCATCTCTGCGCCACAGCCGGCGCTGTCGACCACGACGGGTGCATCGCCGGGCATCGACGCAACGACACGGCGCGCGAGCGTCCGTGCCTCCTCGATCCGTCCTGCGTGCACGTGCAGCGCACCGCAGCAGTCCGCGCCCCGGCGTGGCAGGGCGGGCCGCGCGCCGGATATGTGCATGACGCGTAGCGCGGCCCGGTGCGTGCTCCGCTGCCACGCATCCATGACGCACCCCGGGTACAGGTACGCGTCGGCGTCTTCCGCCGTCGCCGGCGCCCGGAGCGGCCGCGCCAGCTCGCGCACCGAGATCGGCGGGACCGAGGACCGCTTGGGCACGAGGTGCAGTCGCTGCGCCAGGGCGAGCACCCACGACAGCGCCACCAGCAGCCAGTGGCGCGGGAGCAAGAGTCGGTAGCCGAGCCACTCCGCGATCCGGCGCTTCCACGGCCGCTTCGTTCGCCGCTGTTCCTGGAGGACCTCGCGCGCGCCCTCCATCAGATGGCCGAACGGCACCGACGACGGGCACACGGCCTCGCACGCCCGGCACTGCACGCACTCCTCCATGTAGCGCTCGAAGGTGGCATCGAGCGGCGCACCCTGGAGATCGACGGCCTGCATGGCGGCGATCCGACCACGCGGCGAGGCGGTCTCGAAGCCGGTCACCCGGTACGTCGGGCAGTGCGGCAGGCACAAGCCGCACGCCACGCACGCGACGAGCTCGTCCTCGTCAAGGTCCAGCACGCCGTGCGCGTGGGTGGTCATCCGGCGACGGCTTCGGGCGCCGGCGCGCCGGGGAGCCGGCCGGGCGAGAGCTTGCCGGTGGGATCGAGCGCGGCGCGGATCCGCTCGACGATGGCGAGGTTCGGGAGCGGGCCGCCGAAGCCGTCGATGCCCGGCGCGCCCGCCTCCCGCAATAGCCATCCGCCGTGCTCGGTCGCGACGGCGCGCGCAGCGACGAGGTCGGCAGGATCGTCCGCCGCGACGTGGACGGTGCCGACGCCCACCTCGGCGAGCCAGCGCAGGCCATCAATGCCGTCGAGGGCGGGGGCAAGCTCCTGAAGTCGGGACGGCTGCACGGAGATCCGGCCCCGATGCGCGCCGGCCGGCCATGGCGGCGCGTCGTCGACCGGCCGGAGCCCGGCCACGCTCGCCTCGGAGTCGGCGTCGTCGGCGTGTCCTTCCAGCAGCACGCGGGTCGTGCGGCGGTCCCAGGTGATGCACGACGGCCGGAACAATCGCCGGCGCGCCTCGAACGGGTCGCCGTCCGTCTCGAACCAGCGCACCACGCGGGGACGCGGCTGGCACCGCAGCGTCACCTGTGTGATCACGCCGATGGTGCCCAGTGAACCGACCAGCAGCCGCGGCACGTCGTAGCCGGTGACGTTCTTCACGGTCGGTCCGCCACCCTTCACCAGCCGGCCGTCGGCCGTCACGAAGCGGACCTCGAGCACCCGGTCGCGCAGCGGCCCGTACCGCAGGCGACGCGGCCCGGACAGCCCGGCGGCCACGACACCGCCCACCGTCGCGGCCGGAGTGCGCGGATCGAGCGGGCACTCCTGCCCGGCCTCGCTGAGCACAGCGGCCAGGTCGCCGACCGCCGTGCCGGCGCCGACGGTCACGGTCAGCTCGGCCGGGTCGTAGGCCACGATCCCGGACGGGGCACGCACCTCGACACCCGCAGTGGGCGGGTTCCCGACCTCCCAGTGGGTGCGGGCGCCGACCGGGAGCACGGCGTCGGCGGACGTGATTGTCTCGCGCAGCTCGTCGAGCTGATCGAGCACCTGCGCCGCGGTCACACCCACGCCCCTTCCGGCACGCGCTGCAGCTCGCCGCACCGGCTACCCCGGGGCAGGATCTTCCGGGGGTTGGCGCGCCCCGACGGATCGAACGCGTCCCGCAGCCGCGCCTGGACGTCGAGGTCGTCCGCCGTGAAGACCATGGGCATCGCCTCCCGCTTCTCGAGGCCGATGCCGTGCTCGCCGGACAGGACGCCGCCGGCGTCGACGCACGTGCGCAGGATGGCGTCCCCGGCCGCGTGCACCCGCTCCCAGATCCCGGGCTCCCGCTGGTCGAACACGATGAGCGGGTGCAGGTTCCCGTCGCCGGCGTGGAACACGTTCATCATCGTCAGGTCGTACTCGCCGGCGATCTCGTACACGCGCTGCAACACGTCCACGAGGCGGGTCCGGGGCACGACCGCGTCGTGGAGGTAGTAGTCGGGGGCGATGCGGGAGATGGCGCCGAACGCCGACTTGCGCCCCTT
>WNGA01006315.1_pt1 | contig 19547 bp, 19 predicted proteins | sample 5400061 | NCBI WGS metagenome assembly WNGA01 (sample SAMN13153366, study PRJNA577476) | soil metagenome | isolation source: 100 cm soil or saprolite under grassland replicate 2 | place: USA:California | collected 2016-06-15 | reverse complement strand
AGGCCGTGCTGCACGTGATCGAGAGGATCGTGGCCCCGCTGGGTCTTCGGGTCGACGAATCGTCACCCTGGGTGGACGCGCGACTTCCGGACGGCAGCCGGGTCCACGCGGTCATCCCGCCCCTTTCGCTCTGCGGTCCCGTCCTGAACATCAGGAAGTTCTCGCTGATCCCGTTCACCTCGGACGACCTCGTCAGGGACGGCACGATGGGGCCGCGGATGCTGGACTTCCTGGCCCGGTGCGTCCGCGGCAAGGCCAACCTGGTGATCTCCGGGGGGTCGAGCTCGGGAAAGACCACGCTGCTCAACGTCCTTGCGTCGTTCATCCCCGACGGGGAGCGCCTGATCACGATCGAGGACGCCGCCGAGCTCCGACTAGGGAAGCCTCATGTCGTCCGCCTCGAGGCCCGCCCGGCGAACGTCGAGGGTAAGGGCGAGGTCACCGTTCGCGATCTCGTCCGCAACGCCCTGCGCATGCGCCCCGACCGGATCATCGTCGGTGAGGTCCGGGGCGGGGAGGCCCTGGACATGCTCCAGGCCATGAACACGGGACACGAGGGCTCGTTGTCCACGGCGCACGCGAACTCGCCGCACCACCTGCTGTGGCGCCTCGAGACCATGGCCCTGATGTCGGACGTCGATCTGCCGGCGGCCCATGTCCGGGAGCAGGTCGCCGCGGCGATCGACGTGGTGGTGCACATGGCCCGGCTCCGCGATGGACGCCGGGTCGTGCTCGACATCAGCTCCGTGGAGGGGACGGCCGGCGGCGAACCCGTCGTCCGCGAGGTGTTCGCGTTCCAGCGCGGCGGAGGGGCTCCAGCGGGCAGGTTCGTGTCGACCGGCCGGGTGCCGGGCGTCATGGGCGTGCTCGCCGAGAGGGGGGAGCCCATGCCGCCGTCGCTGTTCGATCCGGGACCGGATGTCGCGCCGCCGGTCCCGGATCGACCCCGTCCCGGCGCGCCACTTCCGGAACCGGTTCCCGAGGCGCCGCCGCAGGACCTCGTGCGGATCCCGATCACGGTGGGGGACCCGTGAGCCAGGAGGTTCGGTTCGCGATCCTCGTCGCGTTGGCGACCGTGATGGTGGGGTCGGCCCTCGGCGGGATCGATCGCCAGCGAACCCTCGGACGCGCCGGTGCGCGGCGGGAACGGTCCCCGGCACCGAAACGGCGGGGTGCTCCCTCGATCCGGGCGGCCGCGGCCGGGGTGGTGCGGTGGCTCGGCGGCGGACGGCCCGCAGCCATGTTCGCGTGCGGGCTCTCGGGCGCGGGTATCGGGATCGTCGTGGCGGCCGGGCCCGGCGGGGCCATCTGCGGCGCGGCGGGTCTCGCCGTGCCTGGATGGATCCGGTCGCGCCGCTCGGGGCGCCGGGCGGCGCTCGTCGAACAGCAGCTCGCGGACGCGATGGATGGGATCGCCGCCGCGCTGCGGGCCGGCATGTCGCCGGTCCGGGCGCTCTCGTACGCGGCCGAAGAGGGGGAGCCCCCGGTCGCCGCCGGGCTGGCGGCGGTCGTCGAACGCGAGGAGCTGGGAATGCCGCTCGACCAATCGTTGGAGACGTGGGCCCGGTCCGAGCAGGGCGACGACGTCCGCCTCGCGGTGAGCGTCCTGCAGCTGCAGCACCGCGTGGGGGGAAACGCCCCCGCGGTGCTCGAGGAGGCGGTCCGCACCCTGCGGCAGCGGGCCTCGGCGGCCCGGGACCTGCGATCCATGACCGCCCAGGCCAGGCTCTCCGGCGCGATCCTGGGGCTGCTCCCGGTCGGGTTCTTCCTGTTCATGTCCGTGGTGTCCCGCCACGAGGTCACGCTCGCGCTCCGCACGCCGCTCGGGGCGACGTCCGTGGCCGGAGGGCTGCTGCTGGACGGGGCGGCGTTCCTGTGGATCCGGCATCTGCTGCGGGAGGCGCAGTAGAGGTGGGTGGCGCCGAGATCCTGGGAGGGGCCGCACTCGCCGCGGCGGCAGCCTCGGCGACCGCACTCGCGGTGGGGTGGCGGCTCGAACCCGTCGTGGCCGAGCGGATGTTCGCCGGGGCGCCGGCCGGCCAGTCTCGCACAGCGGGGCCCGGGGTGGCGGCGCGGCTGGGGGCCAGGTCGTGGCTCCTTCGGGTGGCCAGACCCGCGATGCTCCACGAGCGGTTCGCCGCCGCGGGGCTGGCCGGTGACGTCCACGCGTACGTCGGCCGGAAGGCGCTCGTGGCCGCCGCGACACTGACCGTTTCGCTGGTGGGGCCGTCTCCGCTACCCCTGCTCGGCCCGGTGCTGGCCGCGGCCGGCTTCGTGGTCCCGGACATGGTGCTGGGCCGGCTGGCTCGCCGGCGCCGCGCCGGGATGGCCGCCCAGCTGCCCCAGTTCCTCGACCTGCTGGCCGCAGGATCGACGGCCGGGCTGTCGGCGCTGCTCGCACTCCGCCGCGCGACGGAGGCCATGCGGGATCCCCTGGCGGCGGAGCTCCGGGGCGTCCTGGCCCGGGTCGACCTCGGAGCGCGTTGGCGTGACGAGCTCCGCGCCATGGCCGAGAGATTGGGCCTGCCGGAGCTCGGCAGATCGGTCATGGCGATGGCGAGAACCGAATCGCTGGGCACTCCGCTCGCAGAGGCCCTCCGCCAGCGCAAGGCCCCGGTGAAGATGCTGTTCCCACTGGTGTTCATGGTGCTGCCCGCATTCCTCCTCCTCACGGTGGTGCCGGTGCTGCTGTCCACGCTCCGGTCGGTTCGATGAGAGGAGGTGAACTCGATGCTGGTGAAGCTGTTCGTCCGTCTCCAGACGATGTTCGTCCGGGAAGAGGGCCAGACCACGGCCGAGTACGCGCTGGTGATCCTGGCTGCGGTCGCGGTCGCGGTGGTCCTCATCACCTGGGCCAAGTCGAGCGGGAAGTTGCCCGCGTTCTTCGACAAGGTCATCGACAACGTCTCGGGGAACGCCTAGCCGCGGTCGGAGAGGGGGGATCGTCGTGAACGGGACAGCCCGGCTCCGGGGACGTGCACGGACCATCGGGTGGCGTGGGGGCCAGCGCGGATCGGCCGCGCTCGAGCTCGCCATGGTCCTGCCGCTGCTGCTCGTCGTCACGCTGGCCCTGGTCCAGGTGGGGGTCTTCGTTCGGGACCGGCTGGTCCTGGCGGATGCCGCCCGGGCCGGCGCCAGGGAGGCAGCGGTCACCGACGACGCCGGCCGGATCCGCGACGCCGTGGACAGGGCCGGTTCCCCCCTCGACACCGACCGCATCGACATGAGGGTGGAGCGCGACGGGGGCCGGGGCGAGCCGGTCACCGTCTCGCTCGCCTATCCGGACCCTCCGGCCATCCCGGCGGTGCGGTGGCTGTTCCCGGACACGGTGAGACTGGAGGCGGCCACGACCATGCGCCAGGAGTTCGGGTGATGGTCCACGCGGCTCGGCGGCGGGACCAGTCTGGCTCGATCACCATCGTCGCCGCGGGGGTCATGGTCATGCTGGCCGTGATGGTCCTGGCCACCGCGGACGTGGCCCGGGCCCTGTCGATCTCGTCGCGGGCGCAGGCGGCCGCGGATGCCGCCGCCCTGGCCGCGGCGCAGGAGATGATCGAGCCCACCGGGCAGGATCCCGCCCAGGTCGCGGCGAGATTCGCCGAACGCAACGGGGCCACCCTGGTGAGCTGCGACTGCGCCGAGGGCGGCTCGGAGGCGACGGTCGCCGTGCGGGTCGAGATCTCGGGGCTGCTGCTCCTGCCGTCTGGGCGGACCGTCACCGCGAGGGCCCGGGCGGTGGTGGACCTCCCCGGGGTGCCGGCCTCCGGCCCGGCGGACGGCGCCGGGGGTCCGGAGAACATGTCCGAAAGTCGGGGGCGCGAAGGGGGAGGTGACCTCTAGAATGGCCGCACCGTGAATCGACCTGCCCGATCGGCCCCACTGAGGGGCGCCCGGCGGCCCTTCGGGGCCGTGGACTACACCCTGGCCAAGCGCGCGCTCCTGCGGGAGTTCCGCACCGGCCTGGTGTCACGGCTCGACGTCTGTGACGCGCACCCGGAGCTGCTCAGGGCGGCGAAGTACGTGGGGCACCGTACGGAAAAGGCCTGCCCGATCTGCAAGGTGGAGGACCTCCGCCTGCTGGCCTACGTGTACGCGGACGACCTGAAAGCCGACAACGGCCGGGTCTGGAACCTGTCCGAGGCCCTGACGGTGGCGGCGGCCCATCGGGGCGGGGCCTGCTATGTGGTCGAGGTGTGCACGTGGTGCTCCTGGAACCACCTGTCCCAGGCGTACCGGGCCCGCTCCGCCTCGGCGGGCTGATACGGGCCCGAATCCGGCCGAACGGGACCTGGCGGAGGGCTCCGACTGGGGGTGGGGGCGGCGGGGCGGAGCCGGGAACTCCACGACTCCTTTACCGAACCTCCCCTCCAACTGGACGCTGCTGGGTAAGCTTTTCCCGACTTGGCCATCGGCACGTCCCCTGGACGCCCGTCGCGCGGCGGAAAACACGCGGCCCGCAGGACCGGGAAGACCCCCGAGGAGCCCGGCGCCGAGGCTGGCCACCCCAACGGACCAGCATCCTCGGCGCGGGTCTCGAGCCGGCGCCCGGCCCAGCAGCCGAAGCAGTCGAAGCGGCGGAAGCGGGGCTGGCGGGGGTTCCTCCGCCGGTACTGGTGGGCCTTCGTCGCCACGCCCCTGGTCCTGATCCTGGCCGTCACCGGCACCCTGCTGTGGGCGTACGCCCACATCAAGATCCCGCCCGAGCCGCCGCCCCCCCAGACCACGTACCTGTACGACCGCAACGGCAAGTTCCTGACCACGCTGCACGGGGCGTACAACCGGACGGAGATCCCGCTGGCCCAGATCCCGGCGACCCTCCAGCACGCCGTGATCGACACCGAGGACAAGGACTTCTACCACCACGGCGGGATCAGCGTGTCCGGGATCATCCGGGCGGCCTGGCAGGACCTCATCCACCAGAAGGTGGTCCAGGGGGGCTCCACCATCACCCAGCAGTACGTGAAGGTCGTCTTCACGAACGCCGAGCGCTCGATCTTCCGCAAGGTCAGGGAGGCGCTGCTGGCCATCAAGCTCGAACACAAGTACTCCAAGCAGCAGATCCTCGAGAAGTACCTGAACACGATCTATTTCGGCCACGGCGCGTACGGCGTGGAGGCCGCCTCCCAGACCTACTTCGGCCGGTCCGCTCGCGACCTCACCCTGCCCCAGGCGGCCACCCTGGCCGCGCTCATCGCCTCGCCGGGCCAGTTCGACCCCATCGAGCACCCGGACGCGGCCCGTATCCGCCGGAACTACGTCTTCGACCGGATGGTGGCCCAGGGTCACCTGGACCCCGGGCTGGCGGACCGGCTGAAGGCCCGTCCGGTCAGGGTCAAGCCCCAGAGCCAGACCTCCTCCAAGGCCGCCTACTTCGTCGACTACACCCGGCTGTGGCTCATGAACGCGTACACGGACCAGGCCACGTACTCCGGCGGGCTCCGGGTCACCACCAGCCTGGACTACCGGATGCAGCTCGCGGCGGAGCACGCGGTGGCCGAGCACCTCCCCGCGAAGACCGACCCCTCCGCGGCCCTGGTGGCCATCGACCCCCGGACCGGGGAGATCCGGGCCATGGTGGGCGGCCCCGACCCGAACATCCTCACGAACAAGCAGAATCTGGCCGTGGCCCCCTCCCGCCGCCCGGCCGGGAGCGCGTTCAAGCCGTTCACCCTGACGGCGGCCATCCACCAGAGGTTCGACCCGCTGAACTCCTTCTGGCACGGGCCGTCCGAGATCACGATCGACGACCGCCGGTGCTACACCACCGACCCCGACACCGGGCAGTACGGGCCGTGGACGCTCTCGAACGCCGACGACGAGGAGTCCGGGACGTTCGACCTGGTGGACGCCACGGCGTTCTCGGTGAACACCGTGTTCGCCCAGCTGGTCACGAAGCTCGAGAACGGCCCGGACGACGTCGTGGCCATGGCCCACCGCATGGGCATCCAGTCGAAGCTCCATTCGGTGTGCTCGATCACCCTGGGGACGCAATCCGTGTCCCCGCTCGAGATGACCCAGGCCTACGCCACCCTCGCCGCCCGGGGGGTCCGCCACGAGGCCACACCGATCAGCGTGGTCAAGAACTCGGACAAGCACGTGATCGGCAAGCCCGCGGAGGGGTCCGAGGTCCTTCCCCGCAACGACGCGGACATCGTGAACTTCATCCTGCAGCGGGTGGTCCGGTACGGCACCGGGACCGCGGCCGCCCTGTCCGACCGGGAGGTGGCCGGCAAGACCGGCACCACGAACGAGGAGACGAACGCGTGGTTCTGCGGCTACATCCCCCAGCTGGCGGCGTGCGTGTGGGTGGGCTACCCGTCCGGGAACGTGCCGATGCAGGACATCGAGGGGGTCTCCAAGGTGTTCGGCGGGACCATCCCGGCGGCCATCTGGCACGACTTCATGGAGGTGGCCGCCGGGAACATCCCGCCCACGGACTTCCCCGAACCGAGCTTCGAGGGCTACGACAAGGAGGGTCCCATCCCCTCCCCGGAGCCCTCGCCCAGCCCGTCGCCGAGCCCCAGCCCGTCGCCGAGCCCCAGCCCCTCGCCCAGCCCCAGCCCCTCGCCGTCCCCGTCGCCATCGCCGTCCCCGTCGCCGAGCCCCTCGCCGTCGCCGCCCCCCAGCCTGCCCAGCCCGACGCTTCCCATCCCCACCACGCCGATCGCCACGACCAGCTCGCCCCCGCCGAGCCCGACCGACAGCCCCAGCCCCACGAGCACCTCAGGGGATGTCGGAGATTCCCCGAGCCCCTCGGCGCCGTCGGCGGCCCGCCCGCCGCCACGGCTCGGCTGACTCGGGCGCTAGGCGAGGGCCGGTTCGCTGCGGGGGAGCGAGACGTCGAGGGGGAGCGTGGCCACGATGGTCGTTCCCTGCCCCGGCGCCGAACGGACCATGAACGAGCCATTGGCCAGCTCCGTCCGCTCCCGCATGGAGGCCAGCCCGACCCGCCCGGCTCGCAGGAAGTCACGGCTGAGTGCCGCGTCGAAGCCCACCCCGTCGTCGTTGACCTCGATCCGGAGCTGGCCGGCCACGGCCTCCACCGAGACGTGCACCTCGGCCGCCCGGGCGTGCTTGCCGGCGTTCGTGAGGGCCTCCTGGACGATCCGGTAGGCCAGGGTCTCGAGGTCCGGGGGGACGTCCACCAGCGAACGGCTGGCGAAGCGGGTCTTGACGTTGGTCTCGCGCCCGAACCGGGCCAGGATCTCCCGGAGCGCCGGCACCAGCCCCCGTTCGTCGAGGACCGGCGGGCGCATGTCCGACATCAGCCGCCGGAGGCTCTCGTTCTCCCCGGCCAGCTCCTCGCGGATCTTCCCGAGCGTCGCCGCGGCCTTCTCCACCTGGCCGTTCTGGATCATCATCAGCACGGCCTCCAGCGACAGCGAGGCCGCCGACACCCCCTGCACCGGGCCGTCGTGGAGGTCCCGGGCGATGCGGTTGCGTTCGGATTCGATGGCGGCGTTGGTCCGCTGGAGGAGCCGCGTGCGATCCTCGTCGCGGTCCTGGAGGAACTGCAGCAGCGAACGGATCGTCTGGTCGGCCACCCGGGCCGCGGTGACGTCGCGGACCACCAGCAGCTCGCCCGATCCGGGGAGCTCCGACGAACGCGCCTCCAGGTGGAGGTCCTGGGATCGCCGGACCAGCGTGGCCCGGCCGGTCTCCGGCAGCTCGGCGATCGACGAGCCGCCCTCCACCTTCTCGGCCAGCTCGGCCCACCGGATCCCCACCACGTCGTCGGCGGTGAGCCGGAGCATCGAGCAGAATGCTTCGTTGGCCCTGCGGATGACCCTGCGGCCGTCCAGCTCCACGATCCCGTCGGCCGCCGCGTCGAGCAGCAGCCGGAGGCGTTCCTCGGACTGGGAGAGGGACCGGTGGACCTCCCGGAGGCGGATCAGTGCGCCGTCGGCCTCCTGGAGGGCCTCGTCCTTCTCCTCCAGGGCCCGGGCCTCCTTCTCGGCGGACCGGATCGACGCCACCTGGTTGAACAGGATCCGCGCCGCCACCGAACCGCCCAGCAGGCCGATGAGGACCGTCGACTCCACGGTCCCGGCCTGTCCGTGCAGGGCGGACACCGCCACGAACGCCAGGCTGGCGCACGCCGCACCCACCGCCACCGCGGTGAGCACCCCCCGGCCCCACTTCGTGTTGGGCCGGGCGGGCACGGGCGGGACCAGTCGGGGCTCCAGCCGCAGCAGCGCGGCCAGGAACAGGGCCCCGATCCCGGCCGGCAGGTCCGTCCAGGGATCGCCGGGGAGGTACGCGCCCCGGAACCAGTCGTGACCGAAGCTCAGGGCGGACACGCCGAATGCCGCCATGGCCAGGGCCAGACCGACGTGGACCGGGGAGGGGAGCCACAGGGCCAGCGCCCCCCAGGCGATGACCCCGATCATCACCGCACCGGCCCAGATCGCACCGGCCGCAGCCAGCGAGAGCGGCAGGCCCTCCGGCCGGATCACCAGGTACACCAGGGTGCCCGAGGCCGCGGCCAGCAGGAACACGTCGGCCAGGACCTCCTTCCAGTCCTCGCGATCGAAGTGCTCCCGAAGCTCGGAGGCGAACAGCGGGGCCAGGAGCCCGCCCACCGCCAGCAGGGCGAAGTCGATGAGGCCGTCGCCCCCGAACGGCTTCGACGTCGGCACGACCGCGGCCATGGCCAGGAACGTGGCCTGGATCAGGGCCAGCGCGAACACCGCGATGCCGTAGCGTCGGGTGGCGTCCCACGCGTCCCGGCGGCGGGCCGACCACAGGATCACCCCGGCGGCGATGGCGGCGGCGGCAGTTCCGGAACCCTGGACCACGAGGGCCCTGGTGCCGAGGGCGGCGGGCTGGAGCACGTGGGCCAGGACGATGATGAGGGCGCCGAACGCCAGCAGCGCGAGCGAAGGGCCCGAATCGCGCGCGAGGGGGCGATCCATGGGCCTCTCGCTATGTCCCGGCACGGCGATCCGTTGCATCATCCGAATGGTGGTTCCCCTTCGGGCCCCGGGGGTTCCCCGCTAGTCCGATCTGACTACACCAAGTGACTCGAAAGGACTATCGGCTCGTCGGACCGTCCTCTGGAGCGATTGGGGAGCGGAGTCGCGTGGCCCGCGTCGTGCGCGGGCGGGGGCTCACTCGATCAGGCGGCGCCGGAGCGCTTCCGCCACGGCGGCGGTGCGGTCCGAGGCCCCGAGCTTCTCGAAGATGTGCTCGAGGTGGGTCTTCACCGTGTCGGGGGAGATGAACAGCTTCTCGGCGATGTCGCGGTTGGTGTGGCCGAAGGCCAGCAGCTGGAGGACCTCGATCTCCCGGGCCGTCAGCGAGTCGGCCTTGCGGTCGCGCTCCTTGACCGTGGACAGCTCCTCGGCCAGGGCCACCACCAGCTGGGGATCGATGACCATGTTCCCGCCGGCCACCAGGCGAACGGTCTGGATGAGGTGCTCGGCGTCGCGCGCCTTCAGCACGTAGCCCCGGGCTCCCGCGCGCACGGCTTCCACCACGAACTGGCGGTCGTCGTAGGCGGTCAGCATGATCACGCCGACCCGGGGGAACCTGTCCCGGATCTTCCGGGCCGCCTCCAGGCCGTCCATCTCCGGCATCCGGATGTCGAGCAGGATGATGTCCGGGTTCTCGGTGTCCACGAGGGAGAGGGCTTCCTCACCGGTGGACGCCTCGCCCACGACCTCGATGTCTCCGGCGGTGTCGAGATACCGCCTCAGCCCCTGACGGACGAGGGAGTGGTCGTCGGCGATGGCAACCCTGATGGTCACGCGGTTCTCCTCCACGCTGACGGGCCGCTTCAGAACGATCGTGTCCTGTATCACGTTAGTACGTTCGGCACGAACACCACGGGAGTTGAACGATTCGATCGCCAAAATGGCCGAGTGCCGGCGTGCTCAGGTGATGGTTCCGCCTCCGCATGGGCGCTCGGCCGGCCCCGGACGGGGGATGGGGCGGCGCCGTCCCGGTCAGAAGATGTAGTACGAGTTCACCCACAGCGCGGTGAGGAGCCCCAGCCCGGCCGCGAACACGCCGATCACCGCGGTCCGGGGGAGCCGGCCCCGTTCGATCAGCAGGGCCACCATCCACACGATCGGGAACAGCGGGAGCACGAACCGGTAGTCGGACATGAACGCCCGGGGCGCCCACGGGAACGCCAGCGCCGCCGTCAGGCACCCCCACGTGAACAAGGAATACCCCGGCCGAAGGCGGAACAGCCCGTACACGGCCACCACGAGGGCCGGGGCCATCACCAGCCAGTCCAGCAGGTGGTAGCCCCCGTTGGGATAGCTCCCGAGGTCGCTGAAGGCCTGCTGGGTGGCGTGGACGATCGTCATCCAGGGGAACTGGAACTTCCGCTGCCACGCGGACTGGTCGGTGAGCGGCTCCAGCCAGCGGCCGTACCGGACCCCCCAGAACACGAGGTACGAGACCAGGCCGGCCACCGGGAGCGCCGACGACCACAGGGCCACCGCCAGGCGCCGGTTCGCCCCGCGCACATCCGTCCCGGCCTCGGCGCCGCCGGTCACCGTGCGGTCCGCCCCCGGGCCGACGGCCGTGGGGCCGGGCCCGTCGGCGGGCGCGGCGACCCGGGAGCGCCGCCGGGACTCGATGTGCTGGTGGATGGCCTCCACCGCCAGGGCCGGCGCCAGCACCACGCCCACGTTCCGGGTGAGGGCGGCCAACGCGCCGAGCGCGCCGGCCAGGGGCCATCGTCGGGACCGGGCGGCGGCGAACGCCCCCACCGCGCACAGCAGGAACGTCGACTCGCTGTACGGGGCCAGGTAGAAGAACGAGGTGGGGAACAGCGCCATCAGCAGGACGCTGTTCCGGGCCACACGCCGACCCCACTCCCGGGCCGTGAGCCGGTACAGCACCACCAGAGCGCCCAGGAACGACAGGTTCGACACCAGCAGCGAGGCCGGCAGCGGATGTCCGCCCAGGGCCCACGACACCCCTCGCACCAGCATCGGGTACAGGGGGAAGAACACCGCACTGTGGTCCGTCGCTCCGTAGCCGCCGTCCGCGATCCGCAGGAACCACAGGCCGTCGGACCGCTCCCACACGGTCACGAACAGGTGGGGCCCGGTGGTGAACGGCGGGGCGGCCCAGCCGGGCACGTCGGTGGGCTTCAGGTCGTGCGGCATGAGCCCGATCGCCAGCACGGCGAGGATCGACAGGCCGATGCGGAGCCCCAGGAACACCATGAGGGAGTACCGGAAGGCCTCCCGCAGGTCTCCCCGGTCGCCGCCCTCCGCCTCCGTGCCCGAGCCCGGGGCCGTTCCATGCGATCCCCGGGCGGCCGCGTGGCGGCCCCGGCCCACGGACACGCCGGTGTCCCTCACGGCGAGCCCCCGCCGACGGACACGCCGGTGTCCGTCACGGCGAGCCCCCGCCCAGCGCGGGCCGTCCCGGCGGCAGCGCGGCCCGTTCGCCGGCAAGCCCCCCCATCGCCCGGCCCGGTCCCGCGGGCAGCATCGCGGGCCCGCCGAGCCCGGGCTCGGGACCCCTGACCCACGCCACCAGGCACAGCGCGAGGACCGAGGCCCGGGCCAGGACCGCGACCTCGAATGTCCAGAACGGCGCGCCCCACCCGGAGTACGGAGGCAGCGTGTGGAACCACGTGAACCGGGTCACGAACACCGCGACGTCCGTGGCCTCGAACATCGCGAACAGCGCCAGCGGTCGAATGGGACCGAGCGGCGGCAGGGCCAGGACGAACCACGGGAGCAGCCACAGCCCGTACTGCGGCGAGTACACCTTGTTCGTCACGAGGAACAGGATCAGCACCGGGAGCCCCAGGGTCCACCGGGAGAAGCCGGGCTGGACCCGCCACCGCAGGAGCCACACCAGGGCCACCCCGACCACGAACGCCGCCGCCGCGAACGCCGCCGCGGCCTGGACCCCCCCGAGCAGGGGCCAGTTCCCCGGGAACAGCTTGCCGTTCACGCATCCGTCGTGCCCGGCCAGATGGCACCCGATGTACCACAGGCTGTCGAAGTCGGCGGGCCGCCTCGCGTTGAACCGGAAGAACTCCTTCCAGCCGTCGAAGCCGAGCACGGCGAACGGCACGTTCACCGCCAGCCATGTCCCGGCCGCGGCCCACGTCAGGTGGATCCCCCGGTCCGGGTCGCGCTCCCGGAATCGTTGCGCCGCAAAGGGGATCACCAGCAGGGCCGGATACAGCTTCGCCGCGGCCCCCAGGCCCAGGAGCACGCCGCTCGTCACGTCGCGCCGCCGGAGGAACGCCAGGGTGCCGGCGGTGGCCAGGACCACCGCCAGCAGGTCCCAGTTCATGAACCCGTAGATGATGAGGGTGGGGGCGAGAGCGAACCACAGCGCCCGGGGCCCGGCCATGAGATACAGGCACACGGCGGTGATCCCGGCGGCGATGGCCAGCCAGAACACGTTCGCCAGCAGGAAGCCGCCGTAGCCATTGGAGGTCCACGAGGCCAGGCGCATGAGGTACATGGACAGCACCGGGTACTCGTCGCACGTCTGGCCTCCCCTGCAGGGGTCGAGGTAGGGGAGCCGATCCTGGGTTCCGGGTGTGGAGGGGTCGTAGTCGGCCAGCTCCTCCGAGGACAGGAGCGGCACGATGTCGCTGTAGCACAGGTGGGAGTACTGCTGGCCGTCCCAGGCGCCCTCCGCGCACCTCGCGTTGAAACCGTGCAGCACGTCGGGCTGGGTCTTCAGCCACAGCCCCGCCAGCACGGACAGCGAGAGCGCGATGAGGACGCCGCCCAGCCCCACCGTCGCCAGCCGCGATGCGCGGGGCGGGGGAGTGCCGGGAGAGGTGACGGTGGCGGCCCGCATGACCCGCCGATTATCGCCGCCGTCAGGGCCTCCGGCGGGAGTCCCGCCGTGCGAGCCCGGAACCGACACGGCGGGTGGGTCAGCTCAGCGAGTAGGTGGCGTCGAGCTCGATGAGGTCGTGGTTGCTCTTGTGGTTCCCGGAGTTCTTCAGGAACATCTTCACGGTCAGGTTGTCGAGCGTCGAGGCCGTCGTGACCTCGTTCAGCGTCACCGAGTCGGTGACGAAGCTGGTGGTGGCGTTGCACGAGACCGGCACGGTCGTCGAACCGTGCGTCCCGATCAGGGTGGTCCCGTCGTAGACCTCGAAGTACCAGCACGCCGTGTCGCCGGAGTTCGCCCCCTTGTAGGAGTTCTTGAACGTGACGGCGGTGATCGTCGAGCCGCTCGGGATCCAGTCCGTGGGGAACGCGAACTTGACGTACCGGGCGGTGTTGAACGTGGTCGCCCAGTTCGAGACGGTCGCGTAGTTCACGCTGTCGCCGGAGGTGGCCACGGCCCAGTTCGTCGTGGCGGCGCTGCCGTCGGCGGCCTCGGCCCACACCTTCTCGTACATCGTGCGGGTGGTGTTTGCCGTGGTGACGGTGACGGTGGCCCGATCGATCTTCATGGGCTTGCCGTTGGTCTCCTTGCCGAACACGCGGATCCGGAGGTCGTTGGCGATGTCGGTGCTCGTGACCTCCGAGAGGATCGACGTGGACGTCTGCGTGTACGTCGTGCCGGTGGCGCAGGCGAGCGGGCTCCCCGAGCTGCCGTGGGTCCCGAGGATGGATCCGGTCGAGGCGACGCGGACCTCGAAGTAGATGCAGGCGGTCTCACCGCCGGCGTTGGGGAGGAAGTCGAAGTTGAACGTGGCCTCGGTCACCGAGATCCCGGCCGGGTTGACGCCGTGGTAGTCGAACTCCTGGTAGCGGGTGGATGCGAACGTCGTCGTCCAGTTCGTGGTCGACTTGATCAGCCCGTCCCCTGCGTACGACAGAGCGTCGTCGCTGATCGTCACGGTGTTGCCGCCCGCCGCGTCGCGGATCGTCCACGCCGACGTGGTGCGGGTCCCCGGGAAGATGTGCTGGGCGGCGAAGGAGTTCCCGCTGTTCGATGTGGTCCCGGTGAACAGCGCGAGGGTCCCGCCGGTGGCGGAACCGATGGCGAAGCCGATCGCGAGGAGCAGGGCGGCGGCTCCGAGGAGCCGCGGCCGGGAGCTCACGGTTCCTCGTCCCTGCGGGGTCGCCAGATCCGCATCAGCTCGAGGAGGCCCAGCAGCACGCCCGGGATCGCGACGAGCGCGATCCGGCCGGTGCGGGTGGCCGCCCAGGCCAGGGCGAACCCCACCCGGGGCACGTCCGCCCGGACCACGCCGACCGTGCCGGACGTCGGGATGCTCCACCGTTCGACCGTGTTGTTCGCGTCGCCCTTCGTGATCACGTCGGCGACCCCATCGTGGATCCGGATGCTTCGGATCCGGTGGGTGATGAGGACGGAGTCGTCGTCGGGGTCGCGGAACGTGACGATGTCGCCGATCCGGACGTCGGTGGGGGAAGCGCGCCGCTCCAGCACGACGTCGCCCACGTCGAGCGTGGGCTCCATGCTCCCCGACATCACGGTCATCTCGCGGTATCCGGCCGGGATCGACGCCAGGAACAGCAGCGCGATCCCCGCCACGATCCCGAACAGCGCCGACATGGCGAACGTCCACGCGGCGCCGGCCGTCCGCCGGGACGTGGAGACCGGTCCCGAAGGTCGTGCTGCACCGCGGCGGGCAGTCCTGACCCGCCGGTGCCGGGGCCTGGCGACCGAGTCCGGGACCGCCGCCGCGTCCGGGATGAGCACGAGTGCCTCCTCGGGAACGACCACCGCAGTCTCCGCGTGGTCCTCGAGGACCCGCGCCGTGGGCGACGTCACGACGTCGGACGCCGGCCCTCCCCCGAGGCGGCGTCCTCCGTAGCCGAATCCGTCGCCGAATCCGTAAGTGGTGCTCATGTGTTGCGGGCCTCCCAGGTGAAGGTCGCCGTCGACGACAGCCCCTGGGCGGAGTTGTCGTCGGCCAGCGTGACGACGAACTTGTAGACGTGGTTGTCGGTGTCGCTCCAGGTCTGGGCGGAGCAGGGCGGCGAGCCGCAGTTCGTGGGGTCGACGATCCCCGCGGCGAACGTGGTGGGGTACGCGGAGAGCGTCCCGGAGTAGATGACTCCGGCCCCGTTGCCGAAGTAGTTCGCCGAGTCGGCGCTGAACCCGTTGCAGGCGGGCGACGCCGAGAACGTGCTGCCGGTACCCCTCGTCACGGTGAGGTTGAGGTACTGGGCCAGGGACCCCGTCGTCGACGCGTACAGGTGCACGTTCGCCGCCAGGGACCCCGAGTAGGTGACATTGATGCACCCGGTGGAGCTGTCGTTCGGCTTGGCGTTCGACAGGGTGAGCATGGCGCCACTCGCGTCGTCGTCGGTGATGGTCACGGTCCCCGACGCGAATGAGTTCCCCCCGTTGGAGGTGGAGCTGGAGAACGCGGCGTAGCTGCCCACGCCGGCTGCCGTCGCCACGACGCCCACGGCGATGAGGGACAGCAGGATCTTCCGGCTCCGGCTCATGGTCCGGCTCATGCCGCGTCTCCGACGACCTGGGTCCGGAAGGCCAGCGAGACGTCCTCGATGCGACCCGCGGAACGGGTCTCGTCACCGGCGGGCAGCCACGCCCGGACCGACAGCGTGGCCTGATGACCCGAACGGAGGCGGAAGGGCGACGACCATGTCCGGAGCTCGCCGAGCGTCCCGTCGTAGATCGCTCGCGAACTGGCCTCCACGTGGACCCGCATCACGGAGTCCAGGTCCTCGATCGAGGGGAGCACCCGAACGGACACGACGAGTGTCCGCCCGGCCCGGCTCCGGATGGCGACCGAGCCGACGGCCTCGGCCCCGGGCCGCATCGCGATCCCGCGGACGAAGGCCCCCGAGGCGATCTCGAGCTCGCCGGTGGGGCCGGCGACGAAGGTCACGTCCGCGCCAAGGGTGCCGGTCCCCCGCGGGACGGCCCAGTGGACGAGGAGCGCGGCCACGACCGCGAGCCCGGTCGCGAAACCTGCGACGCGGGCCCATCGGTGCGTGCTGAACATGAGATCCACCCCCGTAGATCGGTTGGGAAGCGGGAGGCCGCCCCGCACACCACGTGAGCGGCGCGGCCTCCCGGATCCGACTACTGGTTGCGGGCCTCCCACGTGAAGTCGTGGGATCCGCTGGTCAGGGCACCGGAGCCGGCGCCGTTGGCGTTGTTGTTGTCCTGAAGGGTCAGCGTGAAGCGGTAGACGATCGAGTCGCCGTTGTTCCACGCCGTCTGCGAACCCGGGAAGGCCGCCACGCCGTTCGCGTACGAGTTCTTCGCGGAGGCGAAGCCCGACAGGGTGCCGTTGAAGATCTGCGACTCCTGCGTGTACGTGCCGCATCCCGGGAACGTCGCGCCGGTGGCCGTGCCCTTGTCGATGGTGAAGTCGATGTACTGGCCGAGCGCGTTGATCGTGGAGTTGGTGTACAGCTTCACGTCCGCGGCCAGGGATCCGCCGTAGGTCACCGTGATGCACTTCTCGACCGACTGGCCGGGCTTCCGGTTCGACACCTGGTACATGAACGACCCGGAGTCGTTGTCCGACAGGTAGACGGTGCCGGCGTCGAACTGGTTGCCCGAGTTCGAGGTGGAGCTGCTGAACGCGGAGAGGGTGCCGATACCGGCCACTGCCCCCACCGTTCCGATCACGAGGACCGTCAGCAGGATCTTCCTGCCACGGCTCAAGTCGCGCACCCTGCTCATCCTTGGTCTCCTTCTCCGTTCGGCTCGCGCGCCGGTCGGCGTCCGGTCCCGCGCCGCTCGCGGGAATCCTGGTTGTTCTGCTGTTCCCACCCACGCATGAGCAGGAGGGGCCCTGCTGAGTGGTCCACCCCCCGCCCGTCGCGGGATGTTGCTTCCGTCCAGGGGATGCATCGACGGAACCGGCCGATCGCTTGATAGGCCGAAAGCCCAATTCGACGTACCCGAAGGACTGGGGCCCTTGTACCCGAAGTCGGGTACGCGGGGCCCGGGACCCGGGTCTCAGACCCGGACGGCGCTCGAGTCCGGCCTCAGACCCGGACGGCGCCGTGCCTGACGGCGAAGGAGACGGCCTCGAGCTTCGAGTGGACCCGGAGCTTGGCCAGGATGTTGCGGACGTGCGTCTGCACGGTCTGCTGGCTGATGAACAGCTGCCCGGCGATGCCGTCGTTGCGTATCCCCTGGGCCAGCAGCCGGAGGACCTCCAGTTCGCGTTCGGTGAGCTGCCCGAGGAGGAGCTCGGCCTGGCGGCGGGTCTCCCGGTCGCGGGCCACCACCTGGAGGGCCCGGGCCAGCAGGCGAGGATCGATGAGCACCTCGCCCTCCTTCGCCGCCCGCACGGCGGCCAGGACCTCGTCCACCGCCTCGGTCTTGTTGAGGAACCCCGCCGCGCCGGCCTCCACGCCGGACACCAGCGCGGATTCGTCGTCGGAGGCGGTCATGATGATGACGTTGGTCGAGGGGGAGCCCTCCTTGATCCGCCGGGTGGCCTCGAACCCGTTCGTCCGACCCCGGAACTCCACGTCCATCAGCACGACGTCCGGGCGGTGGGCCCGGCACAGCTCGACGGCCAGGTCGGGGTCGGCAACCGGCTGGCTCACCATCGTGATGTCGCGCTCCGCCGCGACCACCATGGCCAGCGAATCCGTGAGCAGCTTGTGGTCGTCGCAGATCAGGAGCGTGATGGTCCTGCCGGATCCCTCGGTCACGTCGACCTCCCGGGCCGGACCGCGCACCGCGGCCCCCCTCCGGGCCAGTCTATCCAGGCACTCGGCGCCGGGGTGGGATTTGCCCTCGTGGAACCCGGAGCGTGAACCGGCACCCGTACTCGGTCTCCAGTGAGAACGAGTCCGCCACCACGTCCTGGTCCACGTCGATCTCGAGCCGGTCCCGGCCCTCTCCGTACAGCTTCGCCAGCCACCCGTGGGCGAGCACGGGGACCCCGGCCACCTCCCCGACCCGCACGGCGTCGGCGCCCGGGTAGTAGTGGTCGTACAGGAACGGGGCGGTGGAGTCGCAGCAGCCGGTCCCCAGCACGATGACCAGGTCCTCGCGCCCCGCGGCGGCCACGCGCTCGACGGTCCGGGCGGCCGCTTCGGTGGCCTCGACCCGCATCCCCCGCTACACCCCCAGGACCTGGTACCAGAACTTCTGGTCCTTGGTGGCCTCCTGGGCCACGCGGATGTACTTCGTCTCCAGGTACTGGTTGAGGCCCCAGATGCCGTGCTCGCGGCCCAGGCCGGACTGCTTGTAGCCGCCGTGTGGCGACGCGGGTGAGATGAGGTGCCAGTCGTTGATCCACACGGACCCGGCCTTGATCCGCCGGGCCACGGCCAGGGCCCGGGGGATGTCACGGGACCACACGCCCCCAGACAGCCCGTACACGGTGTCGTTCGCCATCCGGATGGCGTCCTCCACGGCCTCGTACCGGATCACCGACAGCACCGGCCCGAAGATCTCCTCCTGGGCGATGACCATGGAGTTCTCCACGTCGCCGAAGATCGTGGGCTGGTAGTAGTAGCCGCCCTCGGGGACGCCCTCGGTGATCCGGCTGCCGCCGGTGAGGAGCTTGGCCCCCTCGTCCTGTCCGATCTGGACATAGCGGTCGATCGTGCCGAACTGCGTCTGGTTCAGGACGGGGCCCATGTCGGAGGAGAAGTCCTCGGCGCTCCCCACGGTCAGCGACTCGGCCAGCTCCACCAGACGCGCGGTGACCTCGTCGTACAGCGACGCCGGGGCGAACAGCCGCGTCCCCGACGTGCAGAACTGCCCCTGGTGCATGTACGTCGCCCACAGCGAGCCCGGGATCGCGATGTCCAGGTCGGCGTCATCGAGCAGGATGTTCGGCCCCTTGCCCCCCAGCTCGAGCGAGACGTGCTTGATGGTTCCGGAGCCGAGCTGCATGATCCGCCGCCCCACCTCCGTGGAGCCGGTGAACGAGAGCTTGTCCACCCGGGGGTCGGTGACCAGGGCCTCGCCGGCCGTGGGCCCGTGGCCGGGGACGATGTTGATGACGCCCGGGGGGATGTCCGTCTCCGCGATGATCTCGGCCAGGGCCAGCGCGGACAGGGGGGTCTCCAGGGCCGGCTTCACCACGATGGCGTTCCCGGTGACCACGGCCGGCGGGATCTTCCACATGGCCATCATGTAGGGGAGGTTCCACGGGATGATCGCGCCGACCACGCCGTAGGGCTCGCGCTCCACCCACTCCCAGGCCTCCGTGGGGAACCCGTACGGCTCGACCTTCTCCGTGTACGGGATCCGCCCGCCGAGGTCCGACAGGAACTTCCAGAACTCGTTCGAGTAGGGCACCGTGAACAGGTTCGACATGCGGACGGTGTGCCCGGCGTCCTCGGTCTCGATCTGGCTGATGTCGGAGGACGCGGCGAAGATCTTCTCGAACGCGTCGAGCATGATCCTGGAGCGCTCCTGCGGCTTCATGGAGGGCCACGGCCCCTCGTCGGCGGCCTTCCGGGCGGCCCCGACCGCTCGCTGCACGTCCTCGGCGCCGGCCACGGCCACCCGGCCGGCCGGCTCCCCGGTGGAGGGGTTCGGCGTGTCGATGGTCTCCCCGGAGGCGGCGTCCACGAACTCCCCGCCGATGAACAGCTTGTACTCACGCATGACGTCTCCTTGGTGCTCGCGGGCCACGGTGACGGTTCGCCTGCAACTATCCCACTGACCGC
>WNGA01015415.1_pt1 | contig 19553 bp, 13 predicted proteins | sample 5400061 | NCBI WGS metagenome assembly WNGA01 (sample SAMN13153366, study PRJNA577476) | soil metagenome | isolation source: 100 cm soil or saprolite under grassland replicate 2 | place: USA:California | collected 2016-06-15 | reverse complement strand
ATAATAAATCAGAGAGCCCTGAAACGCTTAAACAACAAGAAAAAGTAACGCAATTGTCGCAGGATGCAGCTAATTCCAGGCTTAAAGCCAAGTTAGCTGAAAAAATGGCCAATAATGCTACGGAAAACGCCCAGTCTCTGCTGGCAGCTGCTCTCGAAGCTGATGGGGAAGTCAAGAAACTGAAAGGCAGTACTGAGAAAGGTTCAGAAAATAAGGATTTATTGACCGCGGCTTTGAGTGATGCGAAGGAGAAGCATCATTCTGCCAAGTTGGCTGAGAAGAATGCAAAAGCTCTTACAGATAAAGCAGATGCACTGGACAAGGCAGCAGACAAGGCAGAAAAATTGGCCATCCGGGCACAAAAACAATCGGAAACTTCTGCTCCAAAAATTAGCAACAATGACGATGCTGATACTAAAGGGCAGGCTAATACGGATAAATCAAATCAGAACAGCAAGTCGACTAAAGATGAAACATCTTCAAAAAATTCCAAGGATGAATCTGCTCAAAATACAAATTCCCTTATCGAAAGTTCTCAGAACAATGAATCTACAGAATCTACTCCAGTTCAACCCCAATCCACAGTCGAAAATAAAAATGAAAATACATCAAGTAGCAACGACAACCAACCAGTAAAAGAAAGAGGGATACAAAAAGGGACATCGGCAAGCAATAGTAAGGAAGTTACAGAATCAAACAGTGGAGATGCCAACACAATCAGTGAAAACATCTCTGATACCAATACCAGAACCAATACTAATACTAGAGATTTTGAGCCCCAATCGGATGCAGGTACAGGTACTGATTTCGGGCAAATTTTGGCTCAAGCAGAACAAAATGCTCACAACACCAACACCAACACCAACGCCAATGTCACGGGCCCATTAGTACCTGAAGAGAACAAAACCGCCCTTGCGGGTGCTAATTCGGTTTCAATTTCAAACGCTTTGACCCAAAATTCTACGGATTTAAAAGGCACACAATCTCCTCAGCCAGTTAATATGTCATCTCGTGCAAATACCACACTAACTGGGGTTGATTCACCTCCATCTCAAAGTCAGAATATGTCAGCCCTAGATGAAGGCATTCAAACAGGAAATGATACTGCAGGTAACAATACTACACGGAATAGTACCGGTAACAGCACTATTAACGTTGTCCCAACTGGGCTGCCTAACAACAACTCCGCTGTGTCTACTTCCGTTAATAGCACTCTCCCATATCAAGAAAATGCGATATGCAATATTGCGATTGAAAATTCAACGAGCTCATCGACTACGAGCTCCGAACTCAATATGAGCACTAACAAACAAGATGATGGAGGATGTTATCCTAACGATTCTACATCAGGCCAGTTCAGATATCTTGTTTGGAGCGAAGGGGATGAGGATAACAGGTTTATTCTATTCAAGAGAAGTACTGACGGTGGGAAAACCTCTGACAATGCCATTACTCTGAGCGGTAACGCACCATCAGCGGTATTTAATCCGAAGCTCTCATCAGAAGGTAATAATGTATTTGTTGTATGGCAGGGTGACTCAAATTCAGGAAATCAGGATATTATCATGAGAAAGAGTACTGATAATGGAAAATCATTTGGTAGTGTTATTAATTTAAGTAATAACCATGCTGGTTCGGGTAACCCCGAGATTAATGTCAATGCCAGCAGTGTGTATGTTGTATGGGATGGAACGACGCCCGGTAACAACGAAATTTTCTACAGGAGAAGTCTAAACAACGGATCCAACTTTGATAGTGTTAGGAATTTGAGCAATGATGGGGGTGTCTCATACGAACCCAAAGTAGTTATAAACAGGAAGGCTTTAGAAGTTTACTGGCGTGACTTTAGGAACGGGCATGAAGATATACTCGTGAAAAAGAGCATTAATGAGGGCAAAACATTTGATGTTTTGCAGAAAATAAATAAAGATATCCTTGGTTTATGGAAAGACCGAGGGGTCCTTGACCTGCGGTTGAATCGTTGATTTCTAAATTGACTTCGCGAATAAGCCGCAAATAATTCCACTTGATTGACTCTCTTATTTATTATCCTTTTTTATTTTCTTTATAGGATTTCTAGATTAGTAACCAAACACTTTACTAATAACTCTTTTTGATGGGCTAGCGATATTTGGGCTACAAAGTTAAGCTGATCTAGTGTACTTAAATACAACTAAATATAACTAATATTGATATCTTCTATGGGGACAGTCGAAGCAGTAGTATCTGATAACGTGATATCTGAATTTAAGCAGAATGTAGTGAGGAGAAAGGGTGACACACTAGGTGATTTCTCTTCTGCTATTGAGCAGGCGATGCAGCTCTGGATTAGATCCGAACCAGGTAAGGATCAATCAGCGGACCTAAAAAATGCAGCAGTTCCTGAAGAAGGTATCTTAGAATTTAAGTTACAAGTCAGAAAGCGGCTGGGAGACAAAATTGATGACTTTTCGAGATCTATTGCAGAAGCTATGCAATTTTGGATTAAAAATGATGAAATCGAAGAAATAAAAAATCCTTATTGAAAATGCTCTCCTCGGCCCACTTTTTAAGTGAGATAAAACCCTTGATCGATGCCTTAAAGTCAAAGGGAAAGGCAGCTATATTAGCATTAAACGAAATATTAAAAGCTGATTTCATTCACAGTGACGAAGAAGAGTATGTTGGTAATGCAATTAAAGAGATTTTGAAAAATTAGCCTTCGCAAGATCAATGAGTTCTATTTACAATTCTCCCTTACCTGATCTGAACTAAATGATTAGCGGAATCAACGAACTCTTATATGTTGCGTATTTTAACTACGTGTATTCCTCTTGACAGTTGCGACCAATAATAACAATGCTGAAAATACCCAAGTACTGTACGGCTTTCAAAATCTAACCAACTCAATAACGCAGCTTATCTCAAATGTAAAAAGTAAAGTAAGTACGTGTGTAGATGGACCATCTTTAGGCATGGCCCTTCAAACATACCGAAAGATATTGGAAGGTAAGAGTAGAGAAGTTAAGATAAGATTCGTTACAGAAGTTACAAAAGACAACCTGCACTACTGTAAACAGCTTATGACTATAGCCGAACTTCGTCATATAGATGGAATAAAAGCCAATTTTGCAGTAAGTGAGACGGAGTACTTGACAAGCTCACTTCTGCATGGGCCGAACGCCGTCCCACAATTGATTTACAGCAATGTCCAGACGATTGTAGAGCAGCAGCAATATTTGTTTGAAACCCTTTGGGAGAAGGCCATTCCAGCTGAGCAGGTAATTCGAGAAATTGAAGAAGGTATTGAACGTGAATTTCTCGAAATCATTACCGAACCAGGAAAAGCAACTGAAATAGTACTATCTTTGGCCAAATCCATAGGCGAGGAAGCTCTTTTATTCCTTCCTGTCAGCAAAGCCATGAACAGGATGAATAGAATTGGCCTTTTTACTCACCTTATAGCAGCATCAAAAGAGAAAGGAGCATCGATCAAGATAATTTGTCCGCTAGACAGTGAAAATTCAGAAACAGTAAAAACAATCTGCAGTAATGCTCCAGATATTAGAATTCTCAATGGTAACGTTTCTACATACAGCATGTTTGTCGTTGATGGCACAAGGCTATTTAGTGCTGAGGCAAAGAGGCCGGACGCGGAAGATTTTTCAGAAGCAATTGAATTTCCGATCTATTCTAATAGTAAACACACTGTAGAGGTGTTTAAATCATTTTTTGAATTGCTTTGGAAGGAAAGCACACTAATAGAAGAGTTGAAAATTCATGATAAAATGCAAAACGAATTTATCAATGTGGCAAGTCACGAATTAAAAACGCCTACACAATCTATTCTAGCATTTTCAGAGTTGTTACTAACACATCCTGAAAAGGCCGAAGAATTCATTCATAGAATTCAAAAACAAGCCAATAGACTTCAGAAGTTAACCATCAATATGGTCGACCTTACTAGAATTGAGAGCCGATCCCTAATATTAAATAAAGAATATTTCAATTTGAACGAATGCATACATGAAATTATCGATCATTTTAGAACTCAAACCTTTAATGAGAACAAAATAAAACTTTTGTTTATTGAACCAAAAGGGGAAAGTTCAGTATTTGTAAATGCGGACAAAGAGAGGATTAATCAAGTAATTTCAAATTTGATAGATAATTCTCTTAGATTTACTGAGGAAGGGACAATTTCTATTATACTCGAAAAGAGCGAAGCAAAGGAAAAAGGAAAAGAAGAAAGTGCAAATGGGGAAGTCATTGTAAGCCTCAAGGACACGGGTACAGGGATTGATCCTAGACACAGGGAAGGGTGGTACATTTAGATTTACTCTACCTATACTTGAGCATCATTCGGCTTTACCAGATCAATCCTAAGCATTGGTTAACTAGGTCACCTGACAGGTATAATAAACCACAATTACGTTCGTGATTGGTACTTAAATTTTAATTAATATGATAAATTAACAGTTACTGGGTGCACAGGCGGGAAATCACGAGAAGACAGAAATTTCTGGAGTCGATTACTGGCAATACACGGGTAGCTATTGCATCAGGCATTGTATTGACAGTTATTGTAATTTTTGGCCTATTGATGACTCGTCAAATTTTGTTTTTTGATGTTAATGTAGAAACTTTATTTTTTGTAATCACAGTCGTAGTTGGATACGGTGTGGTATCTTGGATCTTGTTGAAATATACTGAAAAGATAACTGCCGAGTTAAGGTCAAAGTCTCGCTTCATAAGAAATAACAGCAGATATTTTGCTGTCTTAGTTTTCGCTATCAGCAGTGCAGTATCTGGAATAATCTTAGGGTTGCTTACATACAAATTTTTCTCGTGGTACAGATTAACTGATAAGAAAAATATTGTGGTGCTGTTCTACGGTCTAGCTGCAGCTGCGCTTGGAATATCAATAATGGCAGACGCCTCCAATAAATTGCTAGTGCTAGATGTTATACAACAAGCATCGCCCCCTAATACAGTTCCACAATCATATTTTTCCTACAAGTATTCTGAAAAATTGCAAGGTAGAGTGCAGTACACATTTACGAATCCTCAAGCCAACATATCACTGATATTACCTAAACAATCTGAAAAATTGTATCAAACTGTCAACTACATAGAATCTTATCCACCTTACATAGTCTCGTGGATTGCGACGGTTGCGCTCCTGTATAACTTTTATCAAAGGGTTGGCAGATTCCCTCTTAAATATTGGATTATACTGTCTATTCCTTTAATATTATATCTGATAGGAAGTGGATATGTTTTCTCGTTACCAAAAGATCAAACATATCTGTATTACTTTAGACTATTGTTCAGGGGTGGTACTATTGCAAGCAGTGTTCTCTTCGGCCTCATATTCTATATAATGACAAAAAATGTAAATGCAAGAAAACTTAAAGATTATCTTACCATAACAGCCATTGGCATAATCTCGGTTGGGATTGCAAACGAAACTTCAGCGAATCACGTAACATATGGCGCTGCAGTTCACTCACTCGTGCTCCTGTCATCTTATATGTTTACATTAGGCTTGTACTCTGCCGCCGTGTCAATTTCGCAAGACACCTCCCTTAGACGGACAATAAAAAAATCTATTCCAGAACTATTTCACAATATAGGAGCTGCCCAGATAGAACAAGAATTGAAGGAAAGAGTAATGAAATTGGTCCATGCAACTCAAGAGAGAATAGAAGAAGAGACAGGTGGTGTCTCGCACTCATTAACTGAGGAGGAACTCAAAGACTATATGCAACAGGTAATAAGAGAAAAAGGCTCAAAATGATAATTTTCTAAAGGCCATCACGGCACCAAGTCTGTATCTTTACTACCAGCCTAGAACCTTTGCAGATTTTGCAGCCGCTTCGTCTAATGCTTCCTTCGGTTCCTTAATAATTCCTCTAGTATGGTTTGATCTTAAACATCATGTTTTTGTCCTTAATTTAATTATTAATTATTTGTAAACCAAAATAAGACGCTGCCCCTTTTCAATAGCAATAATCCAAATCCATTTTGATAATGTGGAAAAGGCCAATTTTCAGTTCATTTTAATTCACAGACCTTTGTCCTAGATTAGGATTCGATAGAGAGATGGTATTTCATTTCTACACAATTGTATATATTTTCAAGAAAAGGTTAAGAATCTGCGCGATGTAATTCAGTGAGTGTATGCACCTGCTTGGAAATTATCACCCCTCGCTACTGGTCTAATCATAGCGTTAATAGTAAACATTGTAGCGATTCCTAGCAGTTCTGCTGCTACACTGACGACTCAGAAAGGACAAGTTATACTAACAGCTCTGCTTGAAGACCAAGGTGATCCAGCAAGATGGAATTCTTTGCTTAAGCCAGCATTGGAAGAGTTGAAAGGTAGGCATCCATCGATGGACATTCAGTTAAAGTGGACAACATTTCCATATAGTCAGGCCAGGGTTCAGATGCTTAGAGCTCTGACTAACCATACTCCTATCGATTTAATTTCTTTAGATCAGATCTGGCTTGGGGAGTTTGCTGGAAAAGGTCTTCTGGCTAACCTTACGGAAAGGGCCATTGACTGGGGAAGACAAAAAGACTGGTATCAAGCTAACTGGGATGGCGGTATATACCATGGCGATGTTTATGGAATATGGGCCTGGACAGATGTAAGGGGCATTTGGTATTGGAAGGATTTATTGGAAAAGGCAGGTATACCCCCTGATTCCTTGGGGACATGGGACGGGTATATAGCAGCTGCAAGGAAGCTAAATGCATCTCTGAACCCCGTCGGAATAGAGGGTGTTCATCTTACTGGGGCTAGCCATTCTCCTGACCTTTGGTACCCCTACCTGTGGATGCTTGGCGGGGATATTCTTAAGCTGAAGGATGACCATCCATCAAAAGGTTCCTACTGGTTTCCAGCTTACAATAGCTCTCAAGGCGTCAGAGCACTGGAATTTCTTAAAGACCAAGTTGATGCAGGAATCAAGCCACAGAAAAATCATTTTTGGGGAATAGAATTTCTTGATAGAAAATTTGCAGTCATGATAGAGGCCTTACAACATCACATAAGTGAGAAATTTCCTATAACCTCCATCGAAAAGAAAATTGAGTTTGAAAAGAGAGTCGGCTTCATCCCAATGTTTCCAGTACCGAACAAGAGTTATCAAACCAGCAGCTTAATGGGAGGATGGGAACTTGCTATTCCTCAGACCTCATTACAAAAGGATCTCGCTTGGGAATTGCTTACTATAATGCTAGAACCCAAAATACTTGCTCCCTATCTGGCTGCTCATTCAAATCTGCCAACTCAGGTACCTATCGGTGAAGGTCCTTATGCACGAGAGTTGAATCAAACTACGCCATATTATGCTGATTTAATCAGTATGCTCAAAGACGCCCGCAATCGGCCTAGCATACCAGAATATCCACAGATAGCTGAGAACATACGGCAAGCAATAGAACAAATCTATAATGGTACCGCTGAACCAAAGCAAGCATTGAATGATGCTGCCTTAAGGTCTGCGAAGGTTCTGGGATGGTAACCGGTCTTGTCTTAAGAATCGACCCGACAATGGGTCAGGATCGTACGTTATTTATTCTCGATTGGTAGGCTAAAATAAAATGTTGCTCCTCTTCCCGTTGGATTATTTTCGGCCCAGATTTTGCCCCCGTGGACTTCAATTATACTCTTTGATATAAACAAGCCCAAGCCTGTTCCCGAGGAAGAATTTGTAGCAAACTTTGAAAATAATTTAGACATAATTTTTTGGTCTATTCCAGAGCCTGAGTCTTTTATAGTAACAATAGCTTGATTATCATACTTTTGTACATTTATTTCAATAATTCCCTCTTGAGTAAATTTAATTGCATTACTCAGTAAATTAGAAACGACCTGAGTCAGCTTGGCCCTATCCACATTTACCAGCACGTTACTTTCTTGGTTAGGATTGAATTGTAGTTGGACCTTATTCTTTTCGATATGGTTCTGAGTATCACGCATTGCATCAAAAATTATTTCTGGTAGATTACATTTTACTAAATCCAGCTTTAGTAATTTATTTTCTATCCTTGTAACATCTAAAATATTTTTTTCAAGCTGTAATAATCTTTTTGCGTTGCTAATGATCATATCTAAAAGTTCATCTTCTTCTTGCTTGTCGATGGCCATGTCACCGCTTTCATTTCTTCTAGACCTGAGTAGCTCCGATAGCCCAAGTATAGGTTGCACAGGAGTTCGCATTTCGTGAGCTGCAATATTAATAAATTCATCTTTCAAACGATCTTTTTGGTTGAGTTCCTCATTCACTATTTTGAGTTCTTCGGTCAATTGTTTCTGCTTTTCAATATAACTTTTTATTGAATATACCATAGAGTTAAAGGACTCGCTCAAAGTTGCCAGTTCGTCATTACCTTTTTGCTGAACCGATGCACCGAAGTTGCCCTTCTTTACTTCCTTTGTTGCCTGTATAAGCGCAGATATTGGCCTAAGGATCCTTGAAACAAGATATAAAATCAGAGCCAAGATCCCGATATTCAGAATACCCAAGAATATTTGCATTTGCATCAAGTTCTGGGAATTCCCGTCGGCATATACTCCCAGTTCTGTAACCAAAATATCGGAAGACTGAACCAAATTAGAAGCAGCTAATTCGATCTCCTTTTTCAGCGCTGCGGACTGGGCCGATGCAATTACTTTCTGGCCTTGGTTACTTAGTTTATTTTCAATTAACGACTTGTATACAGCGAAGTCTCTTTCAATATTTTTCAAGCGGTTAGAAAAATCAGCCGGGAGGGGTTTTAAATTAATCCCGGCAATTGTCCCCCCCTGCTTAAGTGTTACTATATTTGTCTCCAAGTTAATCAAAGCAGCTTTAAGTTGGGAGATGTTAGAGGGACCGTCAATATATTTTTCAGTCTGTAATAATGAGTTCGCCGTTAGATATCGATTTTTGCCCGCTATATTAATAGAGTTTCCAATAGATGTTCCTTGTGATTGAAAATAAGCAAGGGCGAAAAAACTTCCGCAAATCAAACCAATTTCGATAACAACTAGAAGGGAGATTTTTAAAATAACTTTAGATTTTGCCCGTTGTAACAAAGTATGAAGTAGATTGATTTACAATTTCACCTTACTCAATCCCTTAATCAATTTCCAAATACCCCATATATCTGACGAGAATCTGGCTTATAAGTCGGTTCATTTAGGGTAACAAACTGGCAAGGAAGATGTAACAATCATTACTCAGACAGGTCTGCCAACTGCGAGCCAATTTACACTCATGTTTCGGTAAGTTCATCATTGATTGGATTATTCTCTGTTACTTCCAAATGCGGAAGAGGAACGCTAAAGGCAAATGTAGCTCCTCGACCATTTGGATTATTCTGCGCCCACATTTTCCCACCATGTGCTTCAATAATAGCTTTAGAGATATAAAGGCCAAGACCAGTACCTGTATCAGATTTTGTGGCAAACTTGGAGAACAGCCTAGGCAATATCTCGGCGTCTATACCCTTTCCACTATCAGTTACTGTAACTATTGCTTCGGCATGATTGTTACTATCAATATCACGTTTGCGCTCGACGTCTACACTAATAGTACCATCCTCAGTGAACTTAAGCGCATTTTTGAGCAAATTAGAGATCACCTGGTAAATCTGAAATACGATATTGACATTTCTATTATCAGTTCCTGAATCTGGGGTATTATTGATGTCGCTTATAGCAGTCTTAATAATCTCAGTTAGATCAACCTTGGACCTTGACAACTTTAACAGGCGGCTCTCTATCTTGGAAACATCCAGAATATCTTGTGATAGTCGCTGCAGTCTTCTTGCGTTTCTTATAACTATATTTAACATCTCGCGCTGGGCAGCATTTCTTATATTGGAGTAAAGAATACCTGATAGACCAAGTATAGGTTGAATCGGCGTCCTTAATTCATGTGCTGCAACGTTGATAAATTCTTTCTGTATTTTTTCTTGTTCCCTTAGCCGAGCGTTCGCTTGTTGCAATGAAATGTTAGAATTCGTGAGTTCTCGAGTCATCACGTCAAGCTTGCTATTTGACTCATTCAGCTCTTTAGTTCTATTAATTACCTCCTCTTCCATCGTCCTGCTCCACTTGATAAGGAAAATAATTAGTACTGCAACGGCAGCAAGAGTTCCCACCAAAAGAGAATAACTTTTGAGTCTTTCAAAGAATAGAGTATCACCTATATTTGATAAAATGGCACTAGTCGGAGTAACAATTTGTAGAAAGAAAGTCGGTTGGCCTTGTACAAATATAGGATGTCCCGTACTTATCCTCTCACCCCTGCCATAGTTATAGGTAGCGTATGCGGAATTACCTTGCAAGAGACCCTTCGTAAGATTATTGAGAATTTCGTTGTGATTAACAAAGCTCTGCACCATATCGCCAAAAAAATACCTTCCAACCAAGCTCTCGCCTGCACCAACTGCAAGTAAAGTGCCTTTCTTATTTAATACGACCAAGAATTGTGAGTTGATGTCATGGATGTTTCCATAATGGGCGAAAAATGCCTCTGTAGGGATTGAAGCACCGATAGCTCCAATATATTGATTATTTTCCCTATTTATTATCGGCATGGCTATGAAAATTGTGTAGATTCCTTGTCTTTCAAAACCATCAGAAAACACGGGCTTGAGAGTCTGCTTGGCCTGTTGTACCCATTCTCTTTGAGAGAAATCAGCACCCAAGTAACGATCTGTCCCAGCGGGAGATAATCCAATGGTTACAATATCGTTCTTATCGAGCACGAATAGTCTGCTTACTATCTGGTCTACAGTAGCGTATTTTTGCTCCATTAAATTCTTAGTTTTTTCCGAAGATAATTCGCCGCTTTGAATATAACCCGAATTAGCCAATCCATCTAATACTGCGACTACAAGACTGAGATCTGAACCTATATGTTGGGATACTGCCATAGTGGAAGTGCGCTGTCTGTCAACTTGTTCTTTAATTAGGCCGTTTCTGACTTCACTTTCCGTTAAGTTTTGGATAAAATAAAACGTACCGAAGGAAAATATGACTATGATAATGACTGAAAGAATGCCCACCGACCTAACTTTTGACGAAAAAAAAGTCATCTAATACAGTCCTCTCTAACACCGTAATAGTTGTGCAATCTAATTTCCTTTTCTAGTCTCCTGCAGGTCATATGCACGAGCTCGGATGTCTAACTCGTACTACCATCCCAAGCTCTTTGCAGACTTGGCCGCGGCAATATGCAAAGCCTCTCTTGGATCCATCCCTGTCAGCACGACTTTTTTTATAGCTTCACTTATGTCTTGCGCTATCAGTGGATATTCTGGTATACTCGGTCTCACCTGTCCTAGCGGTATCATGCTAATCATTTTTTTGTAGTAAGGAATAGCAGTGGAGTCTGAATTGCCAATATAACCTTCCCCAATGACCGACTGGGTAGGGAGATAGCCGAACTTCAAGAGCCAGGGTGTTAATATTTTGGGTTCCACCATGATAGTTACAAGTTCCCACACCAAATCTTTGTGTGTTGCTGAAGCAGGAATAGCTAATTCCCATCCTCCCATAAGAGTAGAACTTTGATTCGTTTCATTGGACGAGATTGGGAATAGAGGCAGAAAGCCCACACGACTTTCAAGTTGTTTTCTCTGCTCTGGTGGAAATTGTCCAGGAACCCAAGAGCCATCGATAGATACAGCAAATTTTCGATTTACAAAATCTTGAGCTTGGTGAAGGGCATTTACTTGCGGCATTATACCTGCATTAACTTGTTCTTTAAGAAATTCCATTGCCCTGACACCTTGAGAGCTGTTGAATGCTGGAAACCAGTAAGAACTTTTAATTGGATGCCCATCTCTCAGCTCTAGTATATCCCCACCCAGCATCCACAGGTAGGGGTACCAAAGGTCAGGAGAATGACTAGCCGCCACAAGATACATCCCCACAGAACCTTTACTTTTCAATTTTTCATTCAAAATTTTTGCGGAAGTAAGATATCCATTCCATGTCATTAAAGAAGCAGGATCAACGTTGGCCTCTTTAAGTAGGTCCTTCCAATACCATATTCCTCTAACATCAGTCCAAGCCCAGATCCCATAAATTTTATTGTTGTAACTGCCTCCGTCCCAATTGGCTTGATACCAGTCTGAAGATCGTCCCCATTTTTCTGTACGATTAGTAAGATCAGTTAAAAGTCCTTTCTCTGCAAATTCACCGAGCCAGATCTGATCTAACGAAATTAGATCGATAGGAGTATGGTTTCCTAGAGCTCCCAGCATTTTGGTTCTAGTCTCGTTGTAAGGCGATTCAGTATATGTTATATGTATATCTGCCTCAGGATGCCTGTCTCTAAGAATTTTCAACGCCGGCTGAATAAGACCGTTCCATCGGCCAGGCTCAGCAAGGTTATCCAGCATAACCTTCAGTGTTACTTGCTCTTTTTGTGCGAATACAGGTTTTAAAGGAGGGCTAAGGACTACTGTACTCAGAACAAGGAACAGTATAAGGATTATCGAAAGTATTTTAGTTCTAAGATGCAAAGAAAGAAATCACTCACCAATTATTGTGAATGTTCTTTCTCACTATTTCAATAAAGGCTTTCTGCTCAATAGGCTTTTTGATGAGTTGATCATGTCTTACTCCGGGCATTACAGACAAAATCTCTTCGGCTAACTCAATACAAGTGGCAAAAAGCACCTTAACATCGCTCTTGATAGCCTTTAATTTAAGGTAAAGCTCAAGACCGTTAATTTCTGGCATTCTTATGTCACTGATTATCAGGTCGTAAAATGAAGGGCTTGTTTCTGCAAAGTGGTTCAATGCTTCGCGAGAACTTGAAAAAGATTTTACTCCAAATCCTTCTAAAGTCAAAAATTTCTCAAGTACAAATAAATCATCGCGTTCATCATCAATGAGCAAGATATTTGTATTCTGCGGAGACTTTTTTGCTGCCTTGCGCCGATATTTTGTCGAGTCTTCTATATTTTGCGATAACGAGTTAACCGCATCAATGGAGAAAGGCTTGATCTTCCTTGAAAGTGAATATAGAGGATACGAGTATTTTCCAACTCCAAAATTGTAGCTCTGCAATTCTTCGAAACGACAATTCTTTTCGAAATGAGAAAACGACTTTATTATTCTGTAAAGATCATTTCCTATGACTACGCCATTTGGTGAAGCTTGTGAATTAATTTTTGAACAAAAGTTTATCGTCGAACCAAATAGGTCCTCAATATTAGAAGCTGAAGATTTAGCTATTTCTACTCTCCCATAATCTGCGCTTATCCTGTATCCAATAATAGGTAACCCTTCCTTTAATAAAGTGGAGTTAATAGCAGGGCATTTTGCTATCTGAGCAAAGCAACATTCGACAACCTCCTCAAAAGCTCTTACATCGGTCGTATCAGCCGTGCGTGGAAAGTAAGATATTACTCCGTCCCCCAGAGTTTTAATTATTCTGCCATTGTATTTCTTGAGGATACTAGCCATAGCGTTAATAAAAATCGAATAAAAGATTCTAATTTTTTCTGAGTTTTGAATAGTTGATACAATAGATGTTGACCCCACGATATCAACTAGACTCACACAGTAATTCTCAGAATAATTGCTGAAAGAAACTTCAGGTTCACTACCTTTATGCCCACCTTGAGCCACGCTACCGATCTCTAAATTGTCCCGGAGTGAAACTTCAGAAGACCGATCAGCACCGTTTAAAGTATTTCCATCTAGTGAAGCGTTAAAGGTCTCTGCTTCTACAACTTTAATTGCCAACGCTACAACAATTACCTGTTCATTTTTCAGCGATTTAAGTCTTATCGAACCAACATAATGCACCTTGAGAGCAAGTCACAGCCTACAGTTCACCTTATTATCATGTTTGTTTTAGTTCAAACTAAATATTCAGTTAGTTTGGGATAATTTTTAATTGTTTATTCTCTCTGAGACCAATATAATTTTAATTGGAACAAATTAGGCGGTAAATTTACATTTACCTTTATTCTACCAAAACAGGATGAAAGGGGGGGCAAATTGGACAATACTCGAAATAAGATCTTAATTGTTGATGATGAACCAGATATCACCTTAAGTTTTAAAATGATGCTGGAAAACAAAGGTTTCGAGGTTGACGCATATAATGACCCCCTTCTTGTAGTTAGGGATTTTAAACCTGGTTCTTACGATCTCATGCTCTTGGATATCAGGATGCCTAAGATGGATGGTTTTCAGCTGTACGAGGAATTGAAGAAAAAAGACAAAGACGTTAAAGTGATATTTGTTACTGCATTCGATATAAATTATGAAGGATTAAGAAAAATGTATCCAGAATTTCGAATCGAATCTTTCCTCCGGAAACCTGTGGACTCGGAACACCTGACAAACGCAGTGAGAGAAGAACTAGGTCAATAGTCACTTATTTTGTGATTATGCAGATTAGAAAGTTTACTAGGTACTTGTTGTTACTCGTGCGGCTAGCTTGACATTAGATGACTAGTCAAGTCTAACACCAAGAACTCTGTCGGCATTGTTTGATGTTATGTCAATAGAGCACGCTTACTTGTCATGGAAGAGGAAATGGGCTCGGATTGCAATATTAAGAGCCGAGTTTTAATAAAAATATAACAAGATATTTTATTTATTCAAGGCAAAACAAGGCAAATTACTCTCCTATTCTCGTATGTATAGAACTCAAGCTTACTGTTGACTAATAAAAACCAGGTTTGACGCTAACTTAACTTCTCCAAAGACAAAGTACCGTACGTATGTCAACACTAACCAGGTATTTCCGTGAGCTAACTGGCTCTATCGAAGATATTAGAACTTCGGATATTGTCACGCCCCCACGGGTTTTGCGCAGAAGATTAGGCGAGGTTGAAGAAATAGCTGACTCTATAAAGAAAATTGGCCTTTTGCAGCCAATTATAGTTAGAACCCTGGAAACCCACTTCGAAATTGTGGCAGGCAACAGACGGTACCATGCATGCAAAAGATTAGGGTGGAGGAAAATTCCCTGCCATGTTGTAGAGCTCGACGATAAATCTGCTTTTGAAGTAGCTATAGTAGAAAATGTTCAGCGAAATACTCTTGATCCAATAGAAGAAGGCTTGGCTTTCAAAGAATATGTAAGTAATATTGGATGGGGAGGCATTTCAGAATTAGCGCAAAAACTATCTAAAAGTCTCAGCTACATTAGCCGCAGAATAAGGTTAGTCGAATTGCCTCAAGATATATTGGATCTAATTTCTGACTCGCAACTTAGCGTTACTGCTGCAGAAGAACTAATGACCATAAAAAATAAACGAGAGCAATCTGATCTAGCGCAAATTGTAAAGACCAAGAAGTTCTCGTCTAGAGAGGTGCGTCAATTTATCAAAGAAGGAAAGATTCAAACAAGTGATACAGAAAGCGTAAGCATACCTTACACGAAGGACAACGAAGAAAGGATTCTAAGATCCTTTGACAAATCGATAATCGCACTCAAAGTCACAGCCAAAAAATTTGGTAATATAATTGAAGATGCAGAACAGAACTGGATAATCTATGATTTATTGATGCAGCATAAATTGATGCTCAACGCTCAAATCGATCTTCTCATTAAACAGAAGAAAAAGTGCAAAAGGCGTTTCCTGAGCCAGAATTTAGATTAGCGCCGAAATTTTTCGGCGCCGAGAAATTTTTAGCTGGACTTGACTTTTGTTTTGAATTGGCCACGATTTTGAAAGCTAATTCAAGATAGGTGAATAAGGGGTAAAAGTGGTATAAGCGGCAAGTATGATAAATGAGAAGTCCAGTTTAACTGAATTAAATAAATGGTTTCTTCTAAGAGGGAATATGATCGAAAATTTGACGTATCCTATAATCGGATTTATATCGACTTACTTAGGACTGGAATTAGCATGGCACTACTCTGTCTGTAGGTTGCCTAGCAAGGAAATTAAACCCTGCCTCTTCAAGCAAATAAAATGTGTAGTTAGAAGCAGCGGAGATTTGACAAGAGGCTAACCAATGGACAAACATACTACAGTATCTCCAGAAATGGTATCTATGACTAAAAGAAAACCAATAAAATTGGAAATAGTATCTTCGCCAGAGAGAACATCATTAATAAATACCGATCTCCACGAAATTCTTTCAGATGCATCCTCTGCATGTGATTTCAATAGCTATGTAGATGCCGACGGCTCTACACTCATGAAAATAGAATGCTTGCTTAATCAAGATGAGAAGATGCGTGCATGGGACCTATTGAGATTCAAATACGGCAAGAGCTGTGGTCTAACGACATATCCATCTGAATTAATGGATTAACAGATATTCAGTTGGCGATGGCTAAACATACCCACTTTTTTTGCCTGTTAATTTAGCATTAAAATATTTTTCTAGTTCGTCATTCATAAAAATTATTTCTAGAATACTGCGATAAGTTATCAAACGTACAACTCCTGGTTAAAGCGAAGCTTATCATCATATCCTATGATAAATTATAACTTAATCTTAGCTATTGTTATAGTTAATTAAATTCGTTAAATACTACGAGAAGAAGTTGATTGCAAGAGTGTATCGTCAGGAAATTAGCTTTAACGATACTGTGATACAATTCTCCATCGATTTCAGAAAGAGGGGGCCAGAGAAAAAAGGATGCAAAGGCTAGCAAATATTAGAAAACAAAGGTTCCCTGCAATCACCAGGAATCATGCCATACTTGTCGCAGCTGTTATTGGAGTACTCATAACTCTCGACCTTCTGGCTACTCGTCAGGTAATTCCGGTAGATGCGCTCTCAGGACCACTGTTTTTTATCGCTACTGTTGTAATCGCATACGGTGTAGGCTCATTTGTGTTGTTCGTGTATACAAGTAAAGTAACAAAAGAGATCAGACGAAAGTCACATTTTATTCAAGCAATGCACCTTTCATCGTGGGGTGTACAGTTTTCATTACTCTTCCTCTTGATTTTGGTAATTTATACCGGTAGCACAGGTTTTTTAACTTCTTCAATTTATACAATTGCCTCATTTTCTGCATGCCTTGTCATGAGTATCATAAGCCTCAAGTTCTTCAGCTGGTACAACTCCAAAAATAAGAATAAGATCATTCTCATATTCGCATTAACTTCAGCAGCGCTTGCTCTATCCATAGCAGTAGATGCCGGGGCTAAATTGTTTCTGGTTCAAATTGCACAGGAGTCTTCTCCTCTAGGTTCGCAACCTCAGTCATCCTTTCTGTATCAAATAGGAAAGGATGGAAAAATACAGTATAAAGAAATAGGCGAACAAATTACCAAGGTACACTATGTACCCAATGCAAGTATCGATCTATACCATTATGTAAATTTGATACCAATAACAATATCTTTCATACTGAGGTGGCTGGGCTGCACGGTACTCCTCCGTCATCACTACAATCGGAAAACAGGACTTACAATCATGATGTGGATTGTTTTGCTTCTACCATTGGTTCTATATTTAATAGGGAAGGTCCCAGATATGCTTGACCTGCCGTCCGATTATCCATACAGGTTCTACTTTAGAATATTATTCCGGATTGGGACGATAGGGGGAAGCGTTTTGTTCGGTCTAGCCTTCTATGTGATAGCAAGGAGCATTAAAGCCGGGAAAGTCAAGGATTATCTTGCGACAACGGCAATGGGAATTACACTGGTAGGCATTTCTCTATCTACGTCAGCATTGCAGCAGACATACGGGGTAGCAGGACATTCACTGGTGCTGCTCTCTTCTTACCTGTTTGGCATTGGACTGTACTGTTCAGCTTTATCCGTAATTCATGATTACTCCTTAAGACAAGTTATCAGGAATTCAATGGTGGATCTCCTGAAAGGTATTGGCGCGGCTGAATTTGAACAAAAAATTAAGACTCATGTTTTGAAGGTAGCCTTGAGCCGCTCAGACCGGATGCTCAAAGATACAGGGATCTCACCATCAATAACTGAGGATCAAATGAAGGATTATGCAAGTACTGTGCTTAGAGAGACCGGTATATTGGAAAATATGGACGAAATAATAAAGAAAGAAAAGGAAATTTTGAACAATTCTTTAGAGTACTCTTTATGTTCCAGGCACGCTGTGCTTGAGTTAGCCCGTTCTAGTTATTTTGATGCTTTCGAAAAAGTGATGGATAAAAATAAGAGAGGAAGACACAAAGGAATAAGATGTGTTACCTATATTGACAATCAGAACCTGGACCTTGTAAAAGAATTTGCTAAATTAGGTGTAGAGATAAAACACGTCAAAAATCTTCCTCCAATTGATTTTGCGCTTTCAGACAGAGACTTGATTGCTACACTGGAAAAGGAAAGAGGTGGCGCGGTCATTAAGAATCTCTTAATATCGAATGAGCCGATCTACATTGAACATTTTAGCTCATTCTTTGAAGAGCTTTGGAACAGAGGAGTAGACAGTAAGGTTAGAATTAGGTCCATAGAGGAAGGTTTAGATTCTGAAGGAATAGAAATTATTCAAGACCCACATAAGATACAAGAAATAGGCAGCCAAATGATATTGTCTGCAAAGGAAGAAATACTTGGGATATTTTCAACCAACAATGCGTTCCACAGGCAGGAACGAGTTGGATTAATAAAATATATGAAAGAGGCTGCAGCGCGCGGCGTCAAGATCAGAGTTTTGACACCCTTTGACGAGCAGATTTCAAAAACCGTTATGCTATTAAATCAAAAAATAGGTAAGAAAAATAAAATGAAGAATCCCGCAGCTGCAAACACAACCGGACAAATGGACATAAGGCCGGTTGAGCCTTCGTTACAAACAAGAGTATCAATACTGGTGACAGACAAGAAATATTCGCTATCTGTAGAGCTCAAAGATGACACGCAAGAGTCATCAGTTGGTGCCATCGGGTTGGCAACATACTCCAACAGTAAATCCACGGTTCTGTCCTATGTATCTAACTTCGAAAGCCTTTGGAGTCTCTCGGAGATGTATGAGAAGCTAAAGTTACATGACAAAGTTCAAAAGGAATTTATCAATGTGGCAGCTCACGAGCTAAGAACTCCGATTCAGCCGATCATAGGATAGGATTATCGCAAATACTCGAATTAGACCTAGATAATAAAGAACGGCATGAAATAGTGGAAACAATCGTAAGAAATGCAAAGAGGTTGCAGACTCTTACAGAGGACTTGCTTGACGTAGCAAAGATCGAGGCCCAAACCATGCACCTCAAGAAGGACAATTTCAACCTACACGAAATTATCTCGAGCGTCGTAGATGATTTTAAGAAACAAGTAAATGGAAATGTTAAGATACTTTGCGAAGCAAAGGATCTGTCAATAGGTGCAGATAGGGAAAGGATTTCACAGGTAATGCATAATCTAGTAAGTAATGCGATTAAATTTACTAGTAAAGGAACTATAACGGTAACCGCTGAGGAATATAATGGCGATGTCTTGGTGAGAGTGAGGGATACAGGTACAGGAATAGATCCAGAAGTATTACCTGCTTTATTTACAAAGTTTGTGACAAAATCAGATAAAGGCACCGGCCTTGGGCTGTATATTTCCAAGAGTATAATTGAAGCCCATGGGGGAAGGATTTGGGCAGAAAATAA
>WNGA01014891.1_pt1 | contig 19556 bp, 17 predicted proteins | sample 5400061 | NCBI WGS metagenome assembly WNGA01 (sample SAMN13153366, study PRJNA577476) | soil metagenome | isolation source: 100 cm soil or saprolite under grassland replicate 2 | place: USA:California | collected 2016-06-15 | reverse complement strand
TTCGTTCTTCGTTCTTCGTTCTTCGTTCTTCGTTCTTCGTTCTTCGTTCTTCGTTCTTCGTTCTTCGTTCTTCGTTCTTCGTTCTTCGTTCTTACGGCCGCAGTCCCCAAGCGAAGCTGCGGACCGCCGAAGCTTCATCGTCGAACACGTCGAAGACCGTCATGAGCCGCATCGTGGCAAGCAACCGGTGACTGCGGCGGCTGAGGTGCGCGAGCTTCATGACGCCTCCATGCTGCCGCACCAGCTTCGACTCCGCGACCATCATCCCAACCCCAGCGCTGTCGATGTAGGTGACCTCTGAGAGATTGATCACGATTTTGACGCGGGCCTGCTCCACCAGCCGGTCGACGTGCTTCCCAAACGCGATGTCTCCATCATCGACAACCATCTCACCGGCAAGCTTGAGCACGGTGACATCGTCGATTTGCCGCTCGTCGATCCGAAGCTTGGACGCTGGCTCGGTCATCACGACCTCCGCTGCACCGCTCATGCTGTCGCCGTGGGGTTCTTCTTCTTCGCGCGGCTGTGTGCGGTGATCGCGGCAATCACGTGGCAGATCCATCCAAGCGTGCCGCCGCTGCCGATCCAGAGGCCCGGCGTCACGATCAGCCAGAAGATGCCGCGCAGGAAGTCGCCATTGTAGAACTGGCCCAGGCCAGGGATGAGCGCGCTGAGGACCGCTGCCGTTCCGGGGTTTTTCACTGCGTCATAATATTCCGCGACGGAGGTCTCAGGTGAATCGCGTACTCATCGCCGCATTTGTCATCGCGATTAGCGCGGCGGCCGCGCAAGCGCCACGGCTGCTCGTCCTGAACAAGGAGGAGGCAACGCTCGCGATCATCGATCCTGGGTCCGGCAAGGTGCTCGGACGCGTGCCAACCGGCGCCGGCCCGCACGAAGTCGTGGTGTCGACCGACGGCAAGCTGGCTTTCGCGAGCAACTACGGCACCGCGCAAGCGCCTGGCAATACCATTTCGATGATCGATCTCGCCGCGCAGAAGGAGATTCGCCGCATCGATATCTCGCCGCTGTCCCGGCCACACGGTCTCTGGTTTTCCAGCGGCAAGCTGTATTTCACTGCCGAGGCCGACAAGAAGATCGCACGCTACGATCCCGCCGCCAACAACATCGACTGGCTGTTCGAGACCGGCCAGACCACAACGCACATGGTGCTGGTCTCGAGCGACGGCCGCCTGATCGCCACCTCCAATATCGGATCCGGCAGCGTGTCGCTGATTCAACAGGACAAAGACGGCAGCTGGATCCACACGCTCGTCAAGGTCGGGCAGGGCCCGGAAGGGATCGATCTCACGCCCGATGGCCGGGAAATCTGGAGTGCGCATTCGAGAGATGGCGGCGTGTCCGTCATCGACGTGGCGACACGTAAAGTCGTTCAAACCATCCCAATCGGCACCAAGCGGTCGAACCGCATCAAGATCACGCCCGACGGCAAGTACGCGCTCGTATCGGATCTCGAGGCGGGCGAGTTGATCGTCATCGACCGCGCCGCGCGCAAAGAGCTCAAGCGGCTGCAGATCGGCAAGATGGTGGAAGGCATCCTGATTCCCGATAACACACGCGCCTTCGTCGCGGTCAACGGCGAAAACTATGTAGCGGAGATCGACTTGAAGACGCTGCAGGTCACCCGCAAGATTCCGACAGGCGCAGGACCGGACGGGCTCGCGTGGACGCGCTAACGGGTGCGTTGGGTGCGACAGGTGCGCTCAGGTGCCGGGGTGCGGTGCGGTGCGCAGGTGCGCAGGTGCGGTGCACAGGTGCGCAGGTGCGGTGCACAGGTGCGCAAGTGCGTGGGTGCGGGGCGCCCCCCGCACCGCACCTGCGAACCCGAGCGCACCTGTCGCACCTGCCGCACCCGGCTCTTACCGGCCTATCACGTTCACCGTGACCTTGAACTCACCGCTGTTATCCGGCAAGTGGTCGTCGTTGATGCCGAAATACAGTTCGCCTGACGTCGCCGCTCTCCACTGTCCGCCAGGGCCCAGGACGAGTGGTCCCGAGTCTCCGATGCGCGCGAGTAGCCTGCCGGCGGCCTGATCCCTCGCCGGCGCGTCCGGCGCCTTGCGGCCGACGCGCGAGCCCTCGGGCGTCGCCGTGTCGTTGGCGTCGGGGCTCATCTGAACCACGCCCTCGGCGTGAAAGTTGATCGTGTCTCCAGCACGCACGTAGATGCCCGAGTCGGTCCATCGCACGCGCGCGTCGACCCGAACCGTTTGACCGCCTGTACTTGCAGGCGCCACCGCCGATGTCGACGTCGACGCCGCCGCGCTGAACTCGCGCCACGTCAGCATGCCGTCGCCATTAACGTCGTATTTATCGAAGCTGGCGCGCGACCATGGCCATTCATTGCGCGCGATCATGTTGTTGTTGTTGCGGTCGAGAGACTCGAACTGTTGCCGCGCTCGGTTGTTGGTGGAAGGGGTGGTGGCAGTCCGCGAGACTGTGCCTCCGACCACTTCTGCACGGCTCAAGCGATTGTCGCGGTTGGTATCCAGTCGATCGAACGCGTTCATGGTGCCGTGCCATTCGTCTCGCTCGATGTATCCGCTCCCGTCAGCATCGATGTACTCGAAGCGATCGCCCCGGTCGTCGTCGTAATCGGCCGCACCGAGGAATTCCGAACGCGTGATGACGTTGTCGCCATTCCTGTCGACCCGGCGGAACGTCTCAGCATCGAAGTACCACTCGTTGCGCGTGATACGGTTGTCGCCGTTTCTATCGAGCCTCGCGAAGTTCGAAGCCGTCCAGTCGTCGATTTCGTACTGGGAATCGTAGTCCATGTTCTCCCAGTTCTCATTGCGCCAGGACGCAACGCGAAGCTCCGATCCGGACAGCACGCCGTCGCGATTCCAGTCGTGCACGCGGAACGATTGCGCGGAGCCGCGCCATTCGTCGCGCGTGATGATGTTGTCGCCGTTCGTGTCCATACTGCGGAAGCGCATCTGGGTTTCCCGATCCTGCGCTTGCGGTGATTGCGATTGAGCGACCTCACTCGTCACCGGCGCTTTGACCACGCGCGAGCCAGGGTCGCCCATCGGCGGCGTCCACGGAAGAGTCATCAACGCAAATATCGCCAATGGAGCAGCAGACATAAATGCCTCCCACTGGACAGGCAGCACAACCCGTACCGAGGCCGGGTAGGTGGCTATTTGATGATGCGGCGGTGTGAAGATGTTGATGTGCTTCTGCGATGACAAGATGATGAATTGATGTGCTGACGGTCAGAGTTGCCCGGATGAGATTGTAGATTCGCCCATATTCAAGGCGACGTCGCAGCCTTTTCGAGCCAGCGCATCATCTGGTCTGCGGAAACCACTCCCGCCTGCTGCAGCACGGTGCGGCCCTGGTAGAGCACGACGAAGTTTGGGATGCCCCGCACTCCAAACCGGTTCGCGACGTCGGAGTGTCGATCGGTATCCACTTTGAGCACGAGCGCGCGCCCAGCCATTTCCACAGCGACACGCTGCACCTCTGGCGCAGCCATGTGGCAGGGGCCGCACCATTCCGCCCAGAAATCCACGAGCACCGGCACCTTTGCCGAGCTCACGATGTTGTCGAAGCTTTCCGCATCTGCCTCGATCGGTTCTGCAATCGGAGTGAGCGCCGTCTGACACGCGCCGCAGCGTACTCTGTCGGCGAGATTCGAAACCTGCACGCGGTTCTTTTTTCCGCAGTTCCGGCACGCTCTGATGATGCCCGGCATGATCAGTAGGTTTCGAAGTTGTAACCGAACTTCCGCAACCGGCCCGACCAGAAATCATTCCAGCGGCGTCGCTCGGTCAGCAGAATCTGATTGATCTCTGCGCCGTCCACGCGAGTCGTGTCGCGCGATAAGGCCGAAAGCACAGCGGCCGATGACTCCGCGTAGTGATTGGTGCGATCGATCGTCATCTCACTCCAGGTGCGAAGCGCATCGTCCAATCGCCCGTTGGACCAGTAAATCGATCCGAGGAGAAATCGCGCATCGCCGGCGCGGTAGCCTGCCGGTGTGGTCGCCACGATGGCGTCGAGAATGACGAGACGGACGCTGTCGTAGAGCAGCTGAACGCCTTCCTTCGAGCCAATGCCGCGCTGTTCGAGCCTGGTGCGATAGTACCGCTGCAAGACGACGATCAGATCGCGCGCGTCGCGATTGGCATTGTTCGTCCACCAGAGATCGGTTTCGGGATTGATGTCCAGCAGCGTCAACATCGCATCCCGGCTGCCCTGTGCCATATCGTCGAGCATGAACAACATTTCGGTAGCAGTCCGCGTGAAGGGGTGCTCGGCGACATACCGCGTGGCAAAGCCGATAAAGTCCGTGTGATCCGCCGCAATCGCGAGCATCGTCCACAAGCGCGGATCGCGAATCTCGGTCTCCACGTACGGCTGCAGCAGGTTCTGCTCGCGATACCGCCGCACCACGGCCGGCAGGCTCCCCGCGTCGGGGTCATGTGATTTCATCAGCGCTGCGACGGCGTTGAAACCCGGCCAGCGGTCCCGACGCGACCAGATCTTGTCGACCAAAGCCTGCGCGGCTTCGTCGCTCAGCGTGAGCGGAGGCTTGTCGGAGGCGCGTATCCGTGTGGTGTAAGGATTCGAGAGCCCAGCCTGCTTGGCGCGTGCGCTGACTTCCCTGATCGGATCCAGGAGCAGCGCCGCCGTGACAAATGGAAAGAGCTGCGCGGCACGATTCGCGATTCTGCCGTAGTCGAAAGAAAAATTCGGAATCTCGATAGCGGTCGAACCCGTCGCGTGCGGAACGTCCAATCGATCGTCGGCGGTGCCCGTCCCGGCGTTGCGGGAGTCGAGCTCCAGCAGGGCCAGCGGCGGCACGAGCTCAACGACGGGCTTCGTTACTGCGGCTGCGCCGCGCGCACCTTGGCGCACCGCGGCCGCAGAAAACCAAATCAACGCCGCAACGGCAATCACATGGACCGCAAACGACCCGGTAAACGCGTTGAGATGACGGGTCACTTCGCCCCTCGCACTTTAGCACTTGGCACTCGGCACTTGGCACTCGGCACTTGGCCCTCGGCACTCGCGTAGAATGCGGCGATGCCTGCGCGGCCGGTCAAGGTGATGAAGTTCGGCGGATCTTCGCTCGCCACTGCCGCGCGCATCCGGACCGTCGGAGAAATCATCCTCGCCGAAGCCAAGCGCAATCCTGTCGTCGTGGTCGTGTCGGCGTTCGGCGGCATCACCAATCAGCTGCTCGAGTGCGCGCGCATCGCCGAGGCGGGTGGACGAGGGTTTGAGCCGCTCTTCGAGAAAATCGCGGCGCAGCATCACGCGGCAATCGACGAGCTGACGGCCGCCGGCACGCGCGAGCAAACACGCGCGGCCGTGAATCTCCTGCTGGCCGATTTGCGAGAGGTGCTGCACGGGATCGCCTTGCTCCGTCACGCGCCGCCGCGCGCCGTCGACATGACCGCGAGCTTTGGCGAGCAATTGTCGGCACTCGTCATCAGCGCCTACCTTCAGAGCTTTCGCCCGGCGCCGTTTGCCGATGCCCGCGCCTTCATCGTCACCGACGATCACTTCACGACGGCAAACGTGGATTTTGCGGCGACCAATCGGAAGACGCGCGGCTGGTTCAAACGCGCATCGCGACGTGCGCGCGGCGCGCCAGAGGCGATTCCCGTGGTCACAGGATTCATCGGCGCGACGCCGGAGGGCGTCACGACAACCATTGGCCGCAACGGATCCGACTACACGGCAGCAATTGTGGGTGCGGCCATCCACGCCAAGGCTATCGAGATTTGGACGGACGTCGATGGCGTGCTCAGCGCCGACCCAGCGTCGGTCGCCTCCGCGTTTGTGCTGCCGCAAGTGACCTACGAAGAAGCGATGGAGCTTTCATTCTTCGGCGCGAAAGTTCTGCACTCGGCGACGATTGCGCCGGCCGTTGCGAACAACATCCCGATCGTGATCAAGAACACGTTGCGGCCTGCAGCCCCCGGGACGGTGATCTCGTCGGAACCCGGCGAGTGGGAGGGCGTTGCCAAAGGCGTGACCTCCGTCGACGACATCACGCTTTTGACGCTTCGTGGTTTGAGCATGGTGGGCGTTCCGGGCACCGCGGAGCGTTTGTTTCGTGCACTCGCGAAGGCACACGTCAACGTCATCCTCATCTCGCAAGCATCGTCCGAGCACACCATTTGCTTTGCGGTGGCCCGTGCCGACGTGGCCTCGGCCCTGACCGCCGTGCGCAGCGAGTTCCGCCTGGAGCTCCAACAGCGGCTGACGGCGCTCGACGAGAAGCCGCAGCAAAGCATCATCGCCGTCGTGGGCGAGGGGATGAAGGGCCATCCGGGCGTTTCCGGCGAAGTCTTTGGCGCGCTCGGGCGGCACAACATCAACGTGAGCGCGATCGCACAAGGCGCATCGGAGCGCAACATCTCTTTCGTGATCGACACGGTCAATCAGGTTCGCGCGCTCAACGTGATTCATCACGCGTTTTTCGAGAAGCACAAGCGCCTTGCGGTCGCCGTGATCGGCGTGGGAACCATCGGCACGGCGCTCCTCCGCCAACTGGAGCAGCAGCGTCCCTATCTCCTGAGTCGCGGCTTCGACGTTCGCATCGTAGCCGTCGCCGACAGCAGGAGATTTGTGACCGACGCCGCGGGCCTGAACCTGCAGCAGTGGCCTGAGCTGCTGGCCGCATCTTCACATCGGATGAACACCGCTCGCTTCGCGCGTGCCATACAGGCCATGGAGCTCACCGACGCGGTGCTGATTGACTGCACCGCAAGCGATGCGGTTGTGGACGGATATCCTGAGTTCGTCGAGGCGGGACTGCACATCATCACGCCGAACAAACGCGCGAACGTGCTGCCGTGGACGCGCTACGCCGAGCTTCTCGATCTCGTCCGCAAGCGGCGGAAATATTTCCTGTGCGAAGCCAATGTGGGTGCCGGGTTGCCCGTGATGTCGACGCTGCAGGACCTCGTGGCCAGCGGTGACGTCATTGTGAAGGTCGAGGGCATCCTCTCAGGCACGTTGAGTTATCTGTTCAACACCTACGAACGCGAGCGCTCGTTCAGCGATCTCGTTCGGCAAGCGCATTCGATGGGGCTCACCGAACCGGATCCACGCGCCGATCTGTCCGGCGAAGACGTCGCGCGCAAGCTGCTGATTCTTGGCCGTCATACCGGCGCGAAGATGGACCTGGCCGATGTCAAGGCGGAGAACCTCGTGCCGCCCCCGCTCAGGCGCGGCGCGTTCTCCGATCGATTCTTCACTGCATTTGCTGCGTACGACTGCCAGATGGCCGAGCGGCTTGCGGCCGCCAACGCGCGTGGACGCGTGCTGCGTTACACGGGCGTGCTGGAGAACGGCAAAGCAACGGCAGGCCTGCACGAGTACACACGCGACCACCCGCTGGCATCGACGGCTGGCGCCGACAACGTGATTGCCTTTTCGACGGCGCGTTATTCGACGACACCGCTCGTGATCAAGGGGCCGGGCGCGGGAGGCGACGTCACGGCGATGGGCGTGTTTTCGGACATCCTCAAACTGCTGCACTACTTGCCGAAGTAACTCGCGGGCCTGAAGGCCTGCCCTCCGCGCTTTGCCGAAGTAACTCGCGGGCCTGAAGGCCCGCCCTCCGCGCGGCCATGTACGGGTGCGCGACCAGCCTAATGGATAATGAACCCCGTGATTACTGCGCATCCGCTCATCCTGCTGCTCTTCATCGGCAGCGGCGCGGCGGCCCTGATTTACGAAATCGTCTGGTTTCAGGTTCTGACGCTCGTACTCGGATCGTCGGCGGTGTCGGTTGGCGTTCTGCTCGCGACCTTCATGGGCGGCATGTGCCTCGGCAGTTATCTGCTGCCGCGAGTCGTGTCGCCGCGCGAGCACCCGCTGCGCGTCTACAGCTTCCTCGAGCTGGCGATTGGCGCCTGCGGATTGCTGCTGCTCGTCATCGTGCCCGTCGCCGGCCGCGTATATACGACGTGGGGTGGATACGGCCTCACAGGCTTCCTCCTGCGTGGCCTCGTGGCAAGCGTGTGTCTGCTTCCACCCACGCTGGCGATGGGCGCAACGCTACCAGCGGTCTCGCGGTGGGTAGAGTCGACGCCTCGAGGTGTCGCCTGGCTCGGGTTTTTTTACGCCGGCAACATTGTCGGCGCCGTCGCCGGATCGCTCCTCGCCGGCTTTTATCTGCTCCGTGTGCACGACGTGTCCATGGCGACGTATGTCGCCGCGGCCATAAACGCCGCGGTGGGACTGCTTGCCCTCGGTCTTGCGACGCGCGTGCCGTACGAGCCGCTGACGCCTCGCCAGGAGATGATCGCCAACGGCAACGAGAACGTCCCGCGTGTCGCATCGAGCGTTGTGATCTACGTGGCGCTGGCGTTATCTGGCGCCGCGGCGCTCGCCGCACAAGTGATCTGGACGCGGCAGCTCGCGCTCCTACTCGGCGCGACGGTCTATACCTTCTCGCTTGTCCTCGCGGTCTTTCTGATCGGCCTCGGAGTGGGAAGCAGTATTGGATCGTTCCTCTCGCGCAGTCTCACACATCCGCGACAGGCATTTGGCTGGTGTCAAGTTCTCACCGTCGCCGCGATGGCGTGGTCCGCATACATGCTCAACGCATCGCTGCCCTTCTGGCCGATCAACGTGGATCTGTCGACCGACGTCTGGCGCACGTTCCATCTAGACCTCGCGCGAACGTTCTGGGCGGTCCTGCCGGCGCCCATTCTCTGGGGCGCCAGCTTCCCGCTGGCCATGGCTGCCGTGGTGCGCGAGGGCGAGGACTCCGGTCGCGTGGTAGGCGGGCTTTACGCAGCCAATACCCTGGGCGCAATTGACGGCTCGATTGGCGCCAGTCTCCTCCTCGTCGCGTGGATTGGCACTGTGCGCGCGCAGCAGGCGCTCATGGTGCTCGCGGCGATCTCGGGTCTTCTGATACTCGCGCCGCCGCTTCTCGCATGGGCGGTCAAACGCAGTAGTTTGATATGGCTCTCCGCGGCTATTCCGCTCATGGCGATAGCTGGCGGAACAGCGCTCCTCGTGCGATCGGTGCCGCCGCTGCCAGGGCTGCTCGTCGCATACGGCCGCAAAACGGCGACGATGCTTTCGAACCCGCCGCAGATCCTGTACGTGGGCGAAGGCCTCAATTCCTCCATAGCCGTCTCGCTGTTCTCGGACGGAACGACGAGTTATCACAACGCCGGCAAGATCCAGGCATCGAGCCTCCCGCAGGACATGCGTCTCCAACGCATGCTCGGACACCTGACGACCCTCTCGCCAAAGCGTGCGAAGTCGGTGCTGGTCATCGGCTGCGGCGCGGGAGTCACCGCTGGCGCCGTGAGCGTCGATCCGGATGTCGACAAGCTCACGATCGCGGAAATCGAGCCGCTTGTCCCGCACGTCGTCTCCACCTACTTCGGTGAGTTCAATCAGAACGTCATTCGCAATCCGAAGGTGCACGTGGTCATCGACGATGCGCGGCATTTTCTGTTGACGACGACCGAGAGATTCGACGCGATTACGTCGGATCCGCTCGACCCATGGGTGAAGGGCGCCGCCGCGCTCTACACCAAGGAATTCTGGGAGCTCGCGAGGCGTCGGCTGAATCCCGGCGGCGTCGTCACCGTGTTCATATCTCGGCGAGGGGTACGACACGGTGCTGCTTGGTCAGCTCGATTCGGCGCCGATTGACGTCGGCGCGATCAGCGAGCGGCTGAAGGATCCCCGGTTCGAACCCGTGCGGCGATCGCTGCAGGAAATCGGATTCCCGAGCGCGTTGGAGTTGTACGGATCGTACGCCGGCCGCGCGAGCGCAATGACCGAATACCTGAGCGGCGCGCCAATCAATTACGATCGCAACCTGCGTCTGCAATATCTCGCTGGCCTTGGCCTCAACCAGCGCGCCGCCGCCGCCATCTACAACGACATCACCCGAACGCGACAGTACCCCGACGGGTTGTTCGTCGCGTCTCAGGCGCAACTCGACTATTTGCGCAGCATCATCGGCAGTTGGCAAGGCGTAGGGACCCCATAAAAAGGTTCCAGGGTTCCACGTTCCAAGGTTCGAGGGTTCCGGGTTCGAGGGTTTCGGGTGCGATAGTGCACTAGTGAACCTTGGCAACCGTCGAACTCTGAACGTTCGAACCTTCGAACTTTTGAACCTTCGAACCTGACGTGGTTGGCGAGCCGTTTGCGTTCGCTATTGCATGCCGTACTGCCGTACTCGAGTTGTCGTTTGCTCCCTCGCCTTCGTGGTTGGCACCGCGGCATGCAGTCGCGCCATCAAATCCACCGGGGCTCAGCCGCTTACACCTCAGCAGATGGCGGAATTCTGGGTCGATACGCCCGTCGAATCCCGCGATCTGTTTCTCGGCCCGGGCGATCCCGATGTGCCGCCAAAACCGAATTCCACGCTGGTGTTCATCAAGGACACGAGCACGGGGTTCAGTCGCAAGGTAGCGGTCAAGGACGCCGCGGGTACAACGTGGGACGTCAAGCTCGGACCCGAAGCGCAACCCGAGGTTGTCTCTTCGCGCCTCGTCTGGGCGCTCGGCTATCACCAGATTCCGCAGTACGTCGTCAGTCGTTGGGTCATGAAAGGCGGCGAGCTTGGCGGAACGATGCCGGCGGCCCGCTTCCGGCGTGACCACGAACCGGGGTACAGGGTCATCGCCGATCAATGGTCGTGGCACGAGAACCCGTTCGTCGGCACGCAGCCATACCGAGGTCTGCTCGTGTTGATGGCGATGCTCAACAACTCCGATCTCAAACCAGAGCAGAACAAGATTTACGAGGTATCCGATCCGCGCGAACACGCGCGACGCATCTACGTGGTGCGCGACCTCGGCCTCACGTGGGGCGAGTCGGGCATCGAGGACCCGAAGCGGGGCGACGTCGACGCGTTCGAGCGGCAAGGGTTCATCAAGCGCATCGAAGGCAACAGGGTCGTCATCGACCAGAAGAACATCCGATACGAGCTGTACGATCAGCTCACTGTCGACGATTTGAGATGGATGGCGCGTCGCCTCGCTCGTCTAAGCGACGCTCAGTGGCGCGACGCCTTCCGCGCCGCGGCGTATACCGATGACGCGGTGGTGAACCGCTTCATCGCGCGCATGAAACAGAAGATTCAGCAGGGACTCGAAGCCCGCGCAGATGCTGCCGCCAACTGACGGGAGACGCAAAAAAAAGGGGACTGTCCCCTTTTGCACATTTGCGCCGTTCCGCGCAACCGTGCGTCAGCGCTAGAATGCCGCGATGAAAACACTCGTCGCGGCATTCGCACTCGCGCTCGGCGCCGCCATCTTCGCGCAGGACATGCGCACCACGCTTGACGCCGCCGCAAAGGCCATGGGCGCCGACGCCCTGCAGTCGGTGCAATACGCCGGCAGCGGATCGACGTACTTTTTCGGTCAGGCGGTGAACGCCTCATCCGCCTGGCCGCGCATGATTCTCAAGAGCTACACCGCGGACGTCGACTACCAGGCGCCTGCCATGCGTCAGGAGCTCTTTCGCACGCAGCCGGACGGCAGCGTCCCCTTCGGCGGCAATCGACAGATTCAACTCGTCAGCGGCACCGACGCCTGGAACGTCGGCGCAAACGATCAATCCGCGCCCGCTCCCGCGACGGCAACCGAGCGCGCGCTGCAGATCTGGTTGACGCCGCACGGCTTCATCAAAGCCGCGCAGGCCAACCACGCGACCGTCTCGATGACAGGACCGACCAAGGTGGTCAGCTTCGCGCTGCCGAACGGTCTGAAGGTGACCGGCGTCATCAACGCACAAAACCTGGTGGAGCGCGTCGATAGCGCCATCGACAACGCGGTGCTCGGCGACATGCCCGTTGAAACGACGTTTGGTAACTACCGATCGTTTGGCGCGATCCAGTTTCCCACGTCGATTACACAGCGCCAGGGCGGCTATCCAGTGCTCGAGCTCACCGTGGCGAGCGTGACACCGAACGGCGCCGCCAGGATTGACGTGCCTGCGAACGTGCGCGGCGCAAAGCCCGCGCCCGTCCGCGTCGAATCACAGAAGATTGGCGACGGCGTCTGGTATCTCACGGGCGGATCGCACCACAGCGTGCTCGCCGCATTCGACGATCATCTCGTCGTCATCGAGGCGCCGCAGAACGAAGAGCGCTCGATCGCGGTGATTGCGGAGGCGCGAAAGCTGGTCCCGGGCAAGCCGCTACGCTACGTCGTGAACACGCACCAGCACTTCGATCACTCGGGCGGGCTGCGCGCCTATCTTGCGGAAGGCGCGACGATCATTACGGCGGCGATGTACAAGCCGTACTACGAGCGCGTGTTCGCCGCACCGCACACGATCAACCCCGACATGCTGGCGAAATCGGCGCGCAAGGTTACGGTGGAAGGCGTCACCGGAAAGCGGGTGCTGCAGGACAAGGCGCAGACGCTCGATCTCTACGTCCTGCCCGACAGTCCTCACAACGACGGGCTGCTCGTCGCGTATTTCCCGAAAGACAAGATTCTCGTCGAGGCCGATGTCTTCACGCCGCCGCCGCCCAACGCTCCGGCGCCGGCCGCTGACGCGCTTGCGCTGAATCTCTACGACAACATCCAGCGATTGAAGCTCGACGTGGCTCAAATCGCGCCGATTCACGGCAGACTCGCGTCGTTCGACGAGTTTCGTCGGGCGGTTGCTAGGTAACGGTTCGAGGTTCGAGGGTTCGAGGTTCGAAGGTTCGGGGTTCGAGGGTTCGGGATTCGGGATTCGAGAATTCGGGTTCCGGCGTTCGACGGTTCGGGGTTCGAAGGTTCGAGGTTCGAGAAGTTCAAGGTTCGAAGGTGGATCCAAGGTTCAAGACTTCGAAAATTTGAACGCTCGAACTCTGAACCTTGGAACCTTGGAACGGTGGAACACTTGGAACCTTTGGAACCTTCGAACTCGGAACCTTGGAACTTGGAACCGTCGAACGTTGGAACCTTTATCGGCGGCGTTTCGGCGAAGGCCGTTTCGGTGCGGTCTTCGCCGCCTTCGCCGGTGCCGCAGGTTTTGGCGCGGCCGCAACGGACGCCGGCGGAGGCGTATCCGCGTTGAAGATGTCCTCGATCACTTTCCACGGCCCACGCGCTTGCCGTCGCCAGACCTCGACGTACTTGCCTTTTTCCGTCATCGGCGCGCCGTCGGGACCGTTGACGGTCATCGTGTATGTCCCCGTCGTGTAGCCGAGATCGCCGGCACTGCTGACCGACGCCTTCACTGGCTGCCACCGGAGAGAAAATCCCGGCGTCGCCATCATCTTGCTCAGTTCGTCGTGGATGCGCGCGGAGCCGGTCGTGACAGGCATTCCTGGCGGATAGATCGACGCGTCGCGTCGTCTGAGACCAGTCGCGATCCAGCTGCAGCAACGCCGCGCGTTCCCGCTCGACGTTCACGGAACGGCCGCACGCGACGGTTGCGACCGCCGCAAGGATCAGCACACACGCAGTCTGCCGCATACTCACTCCTCCCTCAGGACCCGCGCACCTCGACTCCGCCGCGGGCGCCTCTCGCCGACGGCGAGCCGCCCTCACTATACGTCGGCTTCGACGGTCCCGTGTCGCCGCGGCGTGGTATTCTCATACCATGCGAATTACCATCGATAAGGCAGGCCGCGTGGTGATCCCCGCCAGCGTCCGCGAGCGCGCCGGCCTCACCGCCGGGACGACGCTCGACCTCACGGTCGATGAGTTCGGCATCCGCTTGCAGCGTGTGGCGCCGGGCCCCCGGCTGGTGAAGGTCGGCCGTCGTCTCGTCGCGCGGCCGACGGCTGCTCCGGACGATCGGCCCGCCGTGGATGTCGTCGCGTTAATCGAAGAAGAACGCAACCGGTGGCCGTGACGGTCTTCTTCGACACGAGCGTGTTGCTGGCCGGGCTCGTGGACTTCGGTCCGCAAAGCGCACCCGCCCAGCGCCTCCTGCACGCCGTCACGGAAGGCGCGATTGCGTCGCCGGTGACGGCCTGGCACTGCTGCCTCGAGTTCTTCTCGGTCGCAACGCGCCTTCCGCCGGAATATCGGCTGACACCCGGCGACGCGGGACAGCTACTCGGCGAAGAGGTGCTGGCGCGATTTGGCGTGCATGATCTGCCAACAGCCGATCGCGCAACATTGCTGAAATTCGCCCTCGACGAAGGCATCGCCGGCGGCCGAATCTACGATGCGCACATCGCGGAGGTCGCTCGCGCGGCCAGCGCCAGCGTCATCATCACCGACAACCGGCGACATTTTCTGGCGGCGCTGCGCCACGGCATCAGAGTCGAGACGCCAGGAGAGTATTTGGCGGGCATGAAGCGAAAGCGGTGACGCCACTCACGTCGCAAACGTCGGTGGATTCGCGGCGGTCGTACTTCGTTCGTCGCTCGCTGCTCTTTGCCCGTCGTCCGTCGTTCCCATCCTTCGTTTTGGTTCTTCGTTCTTAGTTCTTCGTGATGGACGCCCCCGCGAGAAGCGCAATCGCGCCGCCCGTTGTCTGCGCCGCGTTCAGTCCGAGCCGAAAATCTTTGTCCGAGAACGTCGTGTAGACGTCGATCGGCTGATGCCAGGTCGGGCTCCACCCCGCGCCCGTGTGCATGCCGCGCTCGTTCTCGCGCAGGCTGATGGCGGCAACGACATCCTGGAACGGTCCCGAATCCGTATTGGTCATATGCGGGCCGACGGCCGCCGGATAGTCGGTCGCAAATTTCTCGTTCGCCTCGCGAAAGAAGAACGCGAGCTTCATCGCCTCGTCCGCTTTTTTCGCCGCCGACTGGAACTCGATATTGACGTCGGCCTCGGGACGCTGTTCGGGATTCCATGTGCCGTCGACACGAGGCATGCCGTGATCCCAGAGCATCATGTCGTGCTGAATCATCGCCAGCCATTTCGGCTCCGGGTACTTGCCCGATCCGGGCGGGTCCTCCTTGCCCTGCATCGCCGCGCGCTGGTCGACGTAGGCGCGTGCGCCGTTGAGGCCTGTCTCTTCGTTGTTCCAGAGCGCGAAGCGAATCGTGCGCTCGGTTTGCACGTCCGGCATGCTGAAGATGCGCGCCAGCTCCATCACGAGCGCCGCGCCGGATCCATCGTCGTTCGCGGCTTCGCCCCAACCGTGTCCGTCCATGTGGCCGCCGATGATGTACATCTCTTCGGGGTGCGTCGTCCCGACCTTCGTGCAGAACACTTCTTCACGCGGACCCGGCGTCATGGGTTCGCGATTGAGCTCGCGCAGCTTTTCATCAGGTTGGGCGTTGGGATCGGTGTTGACACCCGTCCGCCGCGTGATGCCGTAATAGCGTGAGCCACCCGGTCCCAGTCGGATTTCGCCGCTCTTGATCACCGGGTCCGGCGCCGCGCCGCGGCCACCGCCTGCCGCACCGCCTGCTCCAGCCCCTGTCGTTGCGCCACGTCCAGCCGTGGTGTTCGTCGGCTCTGGACGGTACTCGTATTTCACGCGCTCGGTCGGACAGCCGTAGCTTTTGAGCTGCTCCTCGATCCAGTCCACTGCCTTACGGTTGCGTTCCGTGCCCTGGCGCCGATCGCCGAACTGCGTGAGCCCTTTGATCGTCGCTTTGTACTTTTCGAGATCGAGTCGGGCAATGAGTGCGCGGACCATTTCGTCGCGCGGGTTTGGAGGCTGCACACCACCACGACCCTGTTTGGCGTCGAGCGTCGCGAGAGAGGGCAGCACCGCGAGCGTGACAATCGCGCCAAGCGAAACGATTCCCCTGGTCCGCATCTGATCCTCCTTCTGAACGCACGTAATGGCTGGCCTTCCCCCTCCGCTAAAGCTTCGGCGAGACTCGCCGAAGCTCGCTACAGTATCGAGCGAGCGAAGGCGGTCAGGCCCGCCGCCTCCGCGAGGACGGTAGTATACCGACATGCCACAACGGCTTCCTTTCACAATAGCCGCGCTCTCGGTGGTCCTCGCGCTCTCCGCCGGGTGCACGGCGCCGTCACCCGCGGATCGTTCGAGCAACCTAACGCCCGCGCGCGCGACATCGGCAAGTTCGACAATCGATCCCTCAGCGCTGCCGAAAGGTCCTCGCGCTTACGTCACCAACGAACGGTCGGGCAACCTGACCGTCATCGACGTGACTACACGCCAGGCGATCGCCACCGTCCCCCTCGGCAAACGTCCGCGGGGCATTCGCGCAAGCGACGATGGCAAGACGCTGTATGTCGCGCTCAGCGGATCGCCGGTAGCGCCGCCGGGCGTCGACGAGAAAACACTGCCGCCGCCAGATCGCTCGGCTGACGGCATCGGCGTGTTCGACACCGCGCAGATGAAGCTGCTGAGAGTCATACACGCCGGCACCGATCCCGAGCAACTGTCGCTGAGCAAAGACGGCACCCGCCTGTTTGTGGCCAACGAAGACGCCGCCACGGCGAGCGTGGTCGACATCGCGAGCGGCAGCGTTGTCGCAACGGTGAAGGTCGGAGGAGAACCAGAAGGCGTCGAAACCAATCCTGCGGGCACTGTCGTGTACGTGACGTCAGAGGAAGACAGCGAAGTGTTTGCGATCGATTCGATGACAGCTGCGATTCTCGGGCGGTTCAAGACTGCTCCGCGTCCCCGCTCGAGCGGCTTTCTGCCCGACGGCTCGCGCGCCTACGTCACGTGCGAAAACGGCAACGCCGTCGAAGTCGTCGATGCCCGGCGCCTTCGCGTGATCAAGACCATCAAGATGGCCAACGACACGATCCGCCCAATGGGCATCGCCGTTGCACCCGACGGCTCTCACGCGTACGTCACCACGGGACGGGGCAAGCTGGTCGTGATCATCGACACCAGGACCAACGAGGTTGTCGGCTCGATCGAAGTTGGCCAGCGTCCCTGGGGCATTGCGATTGCCCCTGACGGCGGAACGCTCTTCACCGCGAATGGCCCGTCCAACGACGTGTCGATCGTCGATGTCGCGGCGCGGTCCGTCGCCGCGCGCGTGAAGGCAGGCGACAGCCCGTGGGGAGTCGTGTACGTGCGCTAATGAGACGCTGCGCGCAGGAGTGACGTACACTCTCGCTTATGCCCACTCGCGCGCGGCAGAGCGCAACGTACGAGGATTCTGGACGAACCAGAGCTGCACCTCAACAGCGACATCGTCGTGCCCGATCTTGCGGGCTGGCGGCGGACTCGCTTGCCGTCCATACCCGACGAGGCGTTCTTCACGCTCGTCCCCGACTGGGTGTGCGAGATCGTCTCTCCCGCAACGGAGCGGCTCGATCGCGGCAAGAAGCTCGCAATCTATGCCCGCGAGCGCGTTTCTTACATGTGGCTGATAAATCCGATCGCCGAGACGCTGGAAGCTTACCGCCTCGAAGAAGACCATTGGGGGCTGATCGCCACGCACAGCGGCGACGTCTCAGCACGCATCGAGCCGTTCGACGCAATCGCGCTGGAGCTCTGGCACCTGTGGGGCCGACTGGAACCGCTGGATCACGAAGACACGAAATGATTCGTGGCGATGTTCACTATTTCGGCGCCTTGTAATGCAGCTCCACACTGCCGGCGGAGACGCGGTTCACGCGTCCACTCGCGTCGGCGCCCGGTCGCAGCGCCACTGACGCAGTCGCGAGATTGCGCTCGCGCGTGTCGAGTCGACACGACACGGCCGCTGCCCCGGTGGTCTCCGGCTGGGCGCCTTCGGGCACGCGCGTCGCGCGAACGAGGAACGGCGATTCCACCGACGCGTTTGGATCGAGAGCCACGTTGTCGGCGATGTTTGCCGACGACACCGAGAACTGCAGCGTCCGCTCGAGATCGGTGGATTGCAGTGGTGCTTCAATGGCGGGAGAGATCGATCCCTCCGGCACCTGTTGATCCCAGGTGATGTTGTTGCACGCGGCATCGCCGCTATCGCAGCACACACGCACGTTGGGCATCAGTTGCACCGCGTAAGCCCACCCGGGTTCCAACTCTCCGGTCAGTGGAGCTCCCACAGGACCTGGAGCGCGAATCTCGACTGACGGGTCGGGCATCGCTTCCTGTAATCGAAACATCGTCGGCAGGTTCAAGCGGCCGACGACTTGCGGCGAGCCCGCGCCGCCCGTGTAGAGGACGACGTGAAGATCCGGGTTGTCGGAGGTCCTCAGCGTCATTTCGAGCGGCGAGTTGCGCAGCACCGAGAGAGCGAGAACCGAAAAAATCGAAAGCGCGAAGAGCAGAACGATGACTGCAGCGCCGCGTTGACGATGAACGGTATCGAGAAGGTCCGCGCGGATCATCGGAGTCGTTCCCATATTCTGAAGTGTATACGCGAACATGAAGAGCGAACGCCGGCCGGGTGGAGGCTCGGCCGGCGTTCTGTGGTCATCTTAGATCACCGTCTTCTGCGGTCGCTTACTTGTGAATGACGATGCTCCCGCCGGCGATTGCCGTCGTCGGATCCGAAGTGTCAGGCGCACCCATTTGGTTGTCGTAGATAACCGGGTTGCCAGCGCCCTTGCTGTAGATCTTCATCCGGAACTTGTCCACGCCTCCGCCGCCGCTGATCTCGCCGTCCCACACGGTGACGATGAAGTAGTAGTCGCCGCTTCCGTTGATGGTCCCGGAACCCTTGTACTGGCCCTTGGCACCCGAGACGACCATCCACTCATAAGCCGTGCTGTGGAAGTTCATTGAGCCGACGGTGAAGTTGAACTCCGTCTCTCCCGTCGGAACCGTCATGCCGTTCTTGTACTTCGACGCGAGGCCGAAGTTGGCGCGTCCACTCAGCGTCGGAACCGCGGCATACGCGCCGACCGGCGAGTTGATCCAGCCGCCGCCGGTGATGAAGCCGGCGGTGGCGTCGTAGATGACGACGTACTGGAACGTCTCAGTGTCACTGCCGGTGTCGTCGTCGGTGACGGTCACCGTCACGGTGTAGACGCCCACTTTCGTATAGCTGTGGGTGGCGCTGCACGAACCGCTGCCGGTCCCTGCCGCCGTTACTGTGGTATCAGCACTCCCGTCTTCCCAGGAGAACTTGCACGTGTGCGTATCGAGAGTGCCCACGTCGGTGAAGTTCGCGGTGACGGTCGCTGACGATGGGACCGGCATCGGATTGACCGGGCCCGTCACGCTCGTAATGACCGGTGCGGCGTTGTTGACCGTGATGCTCGTTCCGCCGGTGCCGGTGCCCTGAGGCGTGCCGCTGTCTTTCACCGTCACGCTGATCGTGTTGACATCCGAGGCCGTGCTGGTCGGATTGTCATCAAGGTACTGGTGCGTTGCCGAGAACGTGAGCACGCCAGCTGCCAGGTTGATCGTGGTTGCCGTTGGTCCGTCGCCCCACGTGATGGTGACCTCGTGCGTTTGGTTGCTCTCCGGATCCTGGAACGATCCGTTCAGCGTCGCGTTGGCGTTCTCTGTCAAGGAGCCAGGCGCCACCGTCACCGAAACGTTCGACGGCGGATCGTTGACGGAGGCGACGGTGATCGTGACGGTCGCCGTGTCGGTGCCGCCGTTTCCGTCGCCGATCGTGTAGGTGAAGCTGTCGCTGCCGTAGTAGTTCGCATTCGGCGTGTAGGTGCAGCTCGTCGCCGTGCAGCTCACACTCCCGTTGGTGCCCTGGCTGTTCGCCGTCACGCTCACGCTGTCGCCATCGACGTCGGTGTCGTTCG
>WNGA01004889.1_pt1 | contig 19556 bp, 16 predicted proteins | sample 5400061 | NCBI WGS metagenome assembly WNGA01 (sample SAMN13153366, study PRJNA577476) | soil metagenome | isolation source: 100 cm soil or saprolite under grassland replicate 2 | place: USA:California | collected 2016-06-15 | reverse complement strand
CCTCTTGTGTCGAGGGTGAATGCGTCCTTTGTGTGATGTGCTCGGAGCCCTTAAAGGACGCTCTTCGCGCTACGCCCTTCCCATTACCAGATCGTCCCGGTGCACCATCTCGACGCGGCCGGAGAAGCCGAGGATGAGAAGGATGTCGGACGACGGCTTGCCCATGATCTTGGCTGCGTCCTCGGCGTCGTAGGCGGTCAGCCCGCGGCCGACCTCGCCATCGGGACCGCGGATCACGACCGCGTCGCCGCGGGAAAACGCGCCCTCGATCTTCTTCACGCCGGCCGGCAAAAGGCTCTTGCCGCGCTTGAGCGCCGCGACCGCGCCGGCATCGATGTGCAGCGTGCCCTTGGGCTCGAGCGAGCCGGCGATCCATTTTTTGCGCGCGGTCACCGGGTTTGCCGGGGTGAGGAACCAGGTGCAGCGCCCGTCCGCGATCGCCGCGAGCGGATTGTCGACCCGCCCGGACGCGATCACCATGTGGGTGCCCGCATGGGTCGCGATCTTGCCCGCCTCGATCTTGGTGCGCATGCCGCCGCGCGAAAGACCGGAGCCGGCGAGGCCGGCCATCGCCTCGATCTCGGCGGTGATGCGCGGCACCAGCGGCACCAGCCTGGCATCGCGGCCATCGCCGGGCGGGGCGTCGTACAGACCGTCGACGTCGGACAACAGCACCAGAAGATCGGCGCTCGCCATGGTGGCGACACGCGCGGCAAGCCGGTCGTTGTCGCCGTAGCGGATTTCGTTGGTCGCGACCGTGTCGTTCTCGTTGATCACCGGGACGCTGCGCCACTCCAGGAGCTTGGCGACGGTCGACCGGGCGTTGAGATAGCGGCGGCGCTCCTCGGTGTCGCCCAGCGTCAGCAGGACCTGGCCGGCGGTGATGCCGTGGCGTCCGAGCGCCTCGGCCCAGGTGCGCGCGAGCGCGATCTGGCCGACTGCGGCGGCGGCCTGGCTGTCCTCGAGCTTGAGCGGGCCGGAGGCAAGCTTGAGCCGGCTGCGGCCGAGCGCAATCGCGCCCGAGGACACCACCAGCACGTCGCGCTTTTCGCCGTGCAGCCGCGCGATGTCGTCGGCGAGCGAGGCGAGCCACGCCTCCTTGAGCCCGCCCGCCTCGGAATCGACGATGAGCGAGGAGCCGACCTTGACCACGATGCGGCGGAAGTCGGCGAGGCGGGGCGTCTTCATGGCAAGGCGGCGCGGATGTCGGTCAAACGGAAATCATCCCGTTCCGCTTCCTTGAGCGCAATTGCGAGCAGCGCCGAGCTATCGACGGCGATCACTTCGGCAGTGGCTAGCATACCATGTCGCGGGTTTATCGACAATTTCTGGCTAAGGATGCCAAGCCTCTGCCACTGCTGAACTTTCGGCGTCGCGCGAGCGTGCGCCTTTGATCCCGGAAAACACGTCGCGCAGCGCCTCGGCGATCCCCTCGCCCGAATGAGCGGAAACGACGAGCGGCGTTTTCTTGGCAGCGCGCTTGAGGCGGGCCGACTGCGTCTTGATCTCACCCGGCGCCAGCGCATCGGCCTTGGTGAGCGCGACGATCTCCGGCTTCTCGGCAAGACTCTGGCCATAAGCTTCGAGCTCGCGGCGGACGGCCTTGTAGGCCTCGCCCGCATGCGCGCCGGTGCCGTCGACGAGATGGAGCACCACCCGGCAGCGCTCGACATGGCCGAGGAACCGGTCGCCCAAACCCGCCCCCTCGTGCGCCCCCTCGATCAGGCCCGGAATGTCCGCGAGCACGAACTCGGCGTTGTCGATCCGCACCACGCCGAGCTGCGGATGCAGCGTGGTGAACGGATAGTCGGCGATCTTCGGCTTGGCCGCGCTCACGGTCGCGAGGAACGTCGATTTCCCGGCATTGGGCAGCCCGATCAGGCCCGCATCGGCGATCAGCTTCAGCCGCAGGCGGACCGTGCGCTCCTCGCCGGGCAGGCCGGGATTGGCACGGCGCGGCGCGCGGTTGGTCGAGCTCTTGAAGTGGGCGTTGCCGAAGCCGCCCGTGCCGCCCTGGGCGAGCACCGCGCGTTGCCCCACGGCGGTGAGATCGGCCAGCAGCGTCTCGCCGTCTTCCTCGAAGATCTGCGTGCCCACCGGCACCTTGAGCACCACGTTGGCGCCGTTCGCGCCATGGCGGTCCTTGCCCATGCCGCCGCCGCCGCGCTTGGCTTTGAAGTGCTGCTGGTAGCGGTAGTCGATGAGCGTGTTGAGGCCTTCGACCGCTTCGGCCACCACGTCGCCGCCCTTGCCGCCGTCGCCGCCGTTCGGGCCGCCGAACTCGATGAACTTCTCGCGCCGGAACGACACGCAGCCGTTCCCGCCGTCGCCCGAGCGGATATAGATCTTGGCCTCGTCGAGGAACTTCATGTGGGGTAGGTAGCGAGCCCACAGGCGCACAGCAATCGGCGGCTCGATCTTTATGATCGCGCCGCCGTCAATCCACTCGAACGTGTTTGTGGCCGTTTTCCTTAGAAGAACCGGCGTCCCATCGAGAAACCGCCGGTTCGGAACATCGGGCGGGGGCCCATCGCCATCGGGCGACCCATCGACATGCCGCGATTCATGGTCACGGTGCGCGGCGTATAGCCGGTCGACCCCATGACTTTGAGGGTCTTGGTCGACGTCGTCCGCCCGCCGGTGGGGTTCCACTTCGAGGGCTTGTCGTTCCCGGTCGTGCGGCCCGGCTTATCGTTGCCGGAGGGCTTGTCGGTGCCGGTGGAGCGCCCCGGCGGATCGTCGTGCTTCTTGCGCGGGGGCCAATTGTCGCGGACGCGAATCCGCACCGGCGGGTCATAGACTGGGACGGGGGTCACCACCGGGGTGACGACCGCGACGCTCGTGGCAGGTCCGCCGGTGACGGGCCCGCTGGTGACGGGACCGCCGGCAGAATTCCCGCTCGGCGCCAGATCGGTGCGCTTCTGGCGCAGCGCCGGGCTCGTATTGGGCTGGCTGCAGGGGCAGCTCGGGCCGGCCGACGCGAAGGCCGCGGCGGCGTTGGCGACCGACCGGCTGCGCGAGCGTTCGAACAGACGGTTGGCGGTTAGCGCGAAGTCGCTGCCGGCGTAGCCGGCGAGGAAGGTCTGGTAGGACACGACCGTGTTGACGGTCACGGCGGTGTACCAGGCGATCACCTCGCGCCGCCGCTCGACGATGGTGCGGACGACGGGCGCCAGCGACTGGGACGGGTAGAGCGCGAGATAGGCCTGGTACGCCTCGACCTTGTCCTCGCGGACGACGATCTCGTAGGCCTCGCGCGCGGTGCGGGATTTCAGTTCCTTCTGCCAGGCTTCCACCGACCTCGCCTCGGACCGGGAGCTTGCACTCGGCTGTTGGCCGGCGCTGGCAACCGTGGTCCGCCCCGAAGTCGCGGTCGGAAAGAACGAGAATTCGCTGGTCAGCGAGGAGCTTTCCCACGGGAATTGCTGGCGGTTGGTCGTATCGCTCACGACCACCCGGATGCGCTTGAGCGCCTGCTCGATCGGCAATCCCGGCTCCTGGCCGATCTTCATGAGCGCGGCCGTGTAGGGACTGTTGGTGCCGTCGCCGTCCTGCGCTTCGGTGCCGGGCGCGGTCGAATAGGAGACGAGCGAGCCGTTCGGGGCATCGACGATCGCGAGCCCGCGGCCGGTCGTCTTGTTGATCTCGGAGAACGGATTGTTGCGGCAGGCATCGAGGATCACGATGCGGGCCTTGCTGGGCACCGACGACAGCGCGTTCATCACGTCGGCAAGCCGCGTGGCCTGGAGCGGCACGTCGGCTTCGCGCTGGATGCGCGCGTCCACCGGCACCAGGAAGTTCTCGCCGTCGACCTGCAGGCCATGACCGGCGTAGAACACCAGCGCGACCGTGTCCGGCCCCTTCTCGGCGACCATGCCGGCGAAGTCACTCAGCGTCTTGCGCATGTCGCTTTGGGTCAGATTCGGCGCCTGCAGCACCTGGAAGCCGGCCGAGCTCAGGAACTTCGCCATGGCCTTGGCGTCGTTGGCCGGATTGGGCAGCGCCGTGACCGACTGATAGGCCGAATTGCCGATCACCAGCGCCAGCCGGTTCTCGGCGAGCGCGCTGCTCACGCTCATCCAGCAGGTCGATGCCAGCGCGGCGATCTTGATCAGAAGACGAAACGACATGGCCGAGCCTCCCAATAGGCGCGCAGCGTTCAACGTGCTGCGACAGCAGGCCCTGTGGCCCTGTCGATTGGTTGCTTGGCCGGTGGGGTCGGTTCAAAGCGCGGGCCCGCGCCGAGGGTCTTTTTTCGGCTGAATGGGACACGCCCAGCGGCTCGCCGGCGCCCTGCAAACCATTGTTTGTCGTGGCGCTTTCGCGCCGCACGCACAACCCGGGGAGGTGGGCGCGGTGATGCCTTAGACGGATTCGCGTCGCTCGTGGCGAATGTGACCGGCGTCACGTCACCCCTTGTGCTGCATCACGTGCTGCATCACGTGCTGCATCACGGCGCGTTCGAGCGGCTGACGGATTTGGCGCTGGTAGGGAATGCCGGGAAAAATCGCTTGAAGCGACGCCGGGAAGGGCCAAGGCGGGCCATGCCTCACTGATGCGGCCCAAGAGGCCGTTCCCGGCGCGTCGTTCGCAAGGTGCCGCTACGCCACGACCCGAACGTTGCCGTGGCGATCATCACGGCTCGACTGGCCCGGTGGGAACATATCCACCTCCTTTCGGGCGCGGAGCGCGACCTGCCGCGATCCGCGCGGGAGCCAAAGCGTGCTCCTCTTGATTCATACTGTCAACGCCGAGCGGACGTGCTTTGATCCAAGTCAAGGAGTGGATTGCCGGACCTCGCGGCACGCGTCTCGAACCGGTCGCTGGATCACACCACCCGTTTCCCGCTGCCCCAGCTCTTGAGGGAGGCCCAGATTCCGCGGTCGAGCCGGAAGCGGTCGATCGGCGCCGAGCTTTTCAGCGCGCGGATGCGGTAGAGGCCGACGCCGGTCCACTGGAAGGCGCACTTCTCCAGCACCCGGCGCGAGGCCGGGTTGGTGACGCGCGCGCCTGCTTGCACCGCGTCGGTGCCGAGCGCCGTGAAGGCGTGATCGATCACGGCGCGCGCCGCCTCGGTGGCGTAGCCGTTGCCCCAGTAGGGCGCGCCCAGCCAATAGCCGAGGTCGGGCGCCGGGCCGTCGAGCTTGGCCAGGCCGCAGGCGCCGATCGGCTCCCCATCGAGGGTGATCAGGAGGGCAAATTCGCCCCCGGCCTTGTTGACCTGCTCGATGAAATCCTCGGCGTCGGCGAGCTTATAGGGATGCGGAATGCGCGTCGTGTTCTCGGCGATGCGGCGGTCGTTCGCGAGCTGGGCAATGGCTTTGGCGTCCCCGAGGCGCGGCGCGCGCAAGACCAGCCGCTCGGTCTCGAGGACGGGGGTACTTCCCTCCCGCAGGGTCTCCGAAGAAACTTCTTCCAGCAGCGTCATGGCACGGGCTCCTCTTGAAAAGCCATGAGGGGGAGCCGGCATCCGGTCTCCCCCTCATGTGGAACCCGTTCGGGTCCGCCGGTTCGACTGGATGTCGGCGGACCTCGGTTATGGTCTCGCCGTCTTATTCGGCCGCCGCCTCCGTCATCGGATTTACGGATACGTAGGTGCGGCCTTTTGCTTTGGTTTTGAACTCGACCTTTCCATTGATGAGCGCGAACAGAGTGTGATCCTTGCCCGTTCCGACGTTGCGGCCGGGATGCCACTTGGTGCCGCGCTGGCGCACGAGGATGTTGCCGGCGAGACAGCTCTCGCCGCCGTAAAGCTTCACGCCGAGTCGCCGGCCCGCCGAGTCGCGGCCGTTGCGCGATGATCCGCCTGCTTTCTTGTGAGCCATGGCTTGGTCCTTCGCCCTATTCTCTACACGATTCCGGAGACGGAATCATCTCACTTCTTCTTTCCTTTGGTTGCACCCCTGGCCCTGGCGGGCTTGGCCGGCCTCCTGGACGCCTTGGGCCTCGCCGCGCCCTTCCTGGCGGGCTTGGCCTTCGGCCTTTGCGCGGCCTTCGGCGCATCCGTCTCCTGCCCGGCGCCGGCCTCGGTTCCCTCCGGCGGCTGCGGTGCGGGCTCGGCCTCGGGCCGGGGCGTCGGCTTGCGGCCCTCGGTCAGGATCTCGGTGATGCGGATCACCGTGAACTCCTGGCGGTGGCCGCGCTTGCGGCGCGAGTTCTTCCGCCGCCGCTTCTTGAAGGCGATAATCTTGGGTCCGCGCGCCTGATTGACGACCTCGCCCGCCACCGTGGCGCCGGCAACGGTCGGGCTGCCGACCTGCACATTGTCGCCGCCGAGCAGCAGCACCTCGCCGAACTCGACGATCTCGCCGCGCTCGCCCTTCACCTTGCCGATCGTGATGACGTCCTTGGCGGCGACCCGGTACTGCTTCCCGCCGGTCTTGATGACTGCGAACATCTTGATCGTCCTCGTGTTCGTTTCCGTGCTCGGACGAAACGTCCGGACCGGCTTTTTCCAGTCGATTTTCGGTATCGCTGAACGGCTGCTTGCAGCCCAACAAAGTGCGCGGACCTCGAAGGCCCGCGCGTATCCGCGCTTTATGGTGATCCCATGGGGTGCTGTCAAGAAATGGCCCGGCTGGAATGCCCCGAATGGCGGCAGCCCATTTTCGGGATCGAGCAACGCGAGAGGAGTCACTGCCGTCGCCGCATGTTATCGTTGCGGCGCGCACGGGGCGCGCTTCGCGTGCTCACGGGAGTCGGGCCGCGCCAAGATGATTCGTATGAGGCTTGGACGCATGGTGGCCGTGGCGGCTGCGGTCACGGCCGTGTTTGGACCCGTGGTCGCGCACTCGCAGGATTACCCGAACCGGACAGTCACCATCGTCGCGCCGGCGGCGCCGGGCGGATTGTACAGCCTGTTCGCGCGGCTCGTCGGGACCAGGCTGGAGCAGCGGTTCGGCAAGACCTTCGTGGTCGAGAACCGGCCCGGCGCCAGCTCGGTCGTCGGCGCCACCTACGTCGCGCGCGCCAACCCCGACGGCTACACGCTCATGGTGGCGACGAGCTCGACCATGGCGACCAACGTGACGCTGTTCAAGAACCTGCCCTACGATCCGACGGTCGACCTTGCCCCGGTCGCGCTGATCGCGCGCGTGCCGGAAGTGCTCGTGGTCAACGCGGCGCTGCCGGTCCATTCGGTCGCCGACATCGCCAGGCTCGCCAAGGCGACGCCCGGCGGCCTGCATTTCGGCTCGGCGGGGCCGGGAACCTCCCAGCATCTCGGCGGCGAGATGCTGAAAACCGCCCTCGGGGTCGAGCTGACCCACGTGCCCTACAAGGGCATGCAGCCCGCGATCAGCGACGTCGCCGGCGGCCATATCCCGATGACGTTCAGCCCGATCACGATCGCGCTGCCGCTGATCCAGGCGGGAAAGCTGCGTCCCATCGGCCTCTCCATGGCGCAGCGGGTCGAGGCCCTTCCCGACGTGCCGCCGCTCACCGAGGTCGGGGTGAAGGATTTCGACGCGGCCTCCTGGTTCATGCTGGTGGCGCCGGGCAAGACGCCGAAGGATATTATCGAGAAGCTCCATGGCGAGCTTCGCGTCATCGGCAGCGATCGCGACACGCGGAGCGAATTCGTCCGCCTGGGCCTCGTTCCGGTCGAATCTCTGCCGCCGGACGAGCTGAAGCGTTTCGTCGCCTCGGAGATCGCCCGCTGGGCCAATGTGGTCCGACAGGCGGGCCTGGCGGGGTCGGAGTAAAGCCGGGAAGGAGCCACTTTAATGCGCTTGTTGAAACGCCGCGCGCTGATCACGATGGCGCTGATCGCGCTATGCCGATCCGCCGGGGCGCAGGACTACCCGAGCCGGCCGGTGACGATCGTCGTCCCGTTCGCGCCCGGCGGCAGCACCGACCTGCTCTCCCGCATGGTCGGGCAAAAGCTGGAGCAACGATGGGGCAAGACGTTCGTAATCGAGAACAAGCCGGGAGCCGCGAGCCTCGTGGCGGCGAGTGCGGTCGCGAAAGCAAATCCCGATGGATATACGTTGATGATGGCGCCGAGCGCGACGATGTCGACCAACGTGACGCTGTACAAGAGCCTTCCCTACGATCCGGTCGCCGAGTTCGTTCCGCTCGCCGTTATCGCCCAGACGCCCTTCGTTCTGGTCGTCAATCCGTCGCTCCCCGTGCATTCGGTGCAGGATTTCATCAAGTGGGCAAAGGAAAAAGGCGGCCAGCTTTCCTATGCGACGGTCGGGCCGGGCCAGCCGCATCATCTCTTCGCCGAGCTGTTCAAATCCATGACCGGCGTCGAGATGTCGCCGGTCCCGTACCGGGGCAGTCTGCCGGCACTGAACGACGTGGTCGCCGGCCACATCCCGGTGATGTTCGTCGATCTCGGCGCAGGGCTGAGCATCATCCAGTCGGGAAAAGTGCGCGCGCTCGGCGTATCGCCGAGGACCCGGGTCGCCGCGATTCCGGACGTCCCGTCAGTCGCCGAGGCCGGCGTGCCCGACTTCGATGCCGCATCCTGGCAAATGCTCGTCGCCCCGGCGAAGTCTCCGCGACCGGTGGTGGACAAGCTTCACGCCGAGATCAAGAGCATTCTCGCGCTCGGGGAGACGAAGGACTTCATCGTCAAGGGCGGCATGTTGACGTTCGAAAATCCGTCGGTCGAGGGGCTGCAGGACTTCGTCAAGTCGGAAATCGTCCGCTGGGGCAAGGTCGTGCACCAGGCCGGCGTCGCCGGCTCGCAATAAGCGTCACTGCTTCGGCTTGATGCCGAGCGCCTGCGCAATCGTGGCGATCTTGGAACGCTGGTCCTCGATCGAGGCGGCGAATTCCGCCGGTCCGCCGGGATTGACGACCTGGGCCGTACCGATGAGCCGCGCCGAGACCGATGGCTCCTTGGTGGCCGCCATGAGGTCGGCGCCGATCTTGTCGCGCAGCTCCTGGGGCATGCTCTTGAGCCCGAACAGCCCGACGAGACCTTCGACTTCAAGCGACGGATAGCCGGCTTCTTTTGCGGTCGGAACGTCGGGCAGGAGCGACACGCGCTCGCGACCGTTCACCACGATCGCCTTGATTCGCCCGGCTTGCGTTTGCGGTTGCAGGATCGCGTACGACGCCATGTACGCCTGGAGGCGTCCCTCGCCGACATCGGTCGCGGCCTGGACGGTGTCGCGGTAGGGGACCTTCACCACGCTCAGGCCTTCGGTCTTGGCGAAATAGTCGAACGTGAAATCGGTAATGCCGGGAACGGCGGACGTATTGAACTTCCCGGGCTCGGCGCGCACGCGGGCGACGAATTCCGCAACCGTGCCGATGTTCATCGACGCCGGAACGCCCAGAGCGAGGATCGTGTTGGACACCCGTGCGATCGGCACGAGGTCGCCCGCCTGATACGGCAGCTTCGCGTATTGAAACGGATGCACCGTGAAGTTCCCGCTGGGGCCGAACAACAGGGTGTGGTCGTCGTCGGCGCTCAGAAACGCCTGGATCGCCACGAGACTGTCGCCGCCGGGACGGTTTTCGATCACCACCGGCTTGCCCCAGCGCCCTTGCAGCTGCTCGGCGAGCAGCCGCGCGCCGATGTCCGCGCCGGCGCCCGGTCCGAACGGCACGATGAACTTCACCGGACGCTGCGGCCAGGTCTGCGCCTGCACCGGTGTTGCCGACAGAATCAATGCCGCAAGGAAACCAAAGACCCGGGCGGTCGTCATGCGCATGGCATTCATCCACGTTTAGGCGAAAAACCGGGACGAACGCTAAATTCTCTTGCGGCGGAACACAATGTTCGCCGCTAGTGCCCCGTTTCCGAAGTTCGTGATACATTGCGGCACTCTCTCACACGAACTTCGGAAACAAAGGGGCACTAGCAAGTATATGATTCTAGTACCGCTTTTCGATTTGAAGTTCCTAAACGAACTTGCCGCTAGCGCTGTAGGAACTTCAAATCGGCGGCACTAGTGCGGTGGATTTGCCGGCAGGTCACTCGACCACGATCTTGACCTTGTCGCCCGGTTTGAGCGCCTCGCCGGCCTCGAGGCCGTTGATGACGAGGAAGCGCTCCAGCCGCCGGTCGGCCGTCGCCATGCGCTGAGCAAACCCTTCGGCGGTGTCGCCGGACCCGACGGCGACGACCTTGAGGCGGAGCGGCTTTGCGCCGCTCATTTCGGAAAGCGACAAGCGGCGGAACGTCTCGACCGACTCGCGGAAGCTCTGATCGGCATCCGCCAGCTTGGACTTGGTGGCGAAAATGAACCGATAGGCTTCGCTGCCGAAGCGGATGGCATAGAGCCGGAAGTTCCACTGGTCGCCCTTCGCCACGGCGGTCGCTGCAGCCAAGCCGTTGATGCTCGCGTCTTGCACCGACTGCGCGTCGACGTTTTCCATCCAGCCCGACGTCAGGTATTCGCCCAGGCTCTGTTCGGCCGGGACGCGCACGACGTCGAGCCGCAGCGCCTGTCCGCCGCCCTCCTTGACGCCGAGCACGGCTTGCGCGGTGTTGTCGAGCGTGAATCCCTCGGGCGCCATGAAGGTGAAGCCGAGCTTGGGATGCAGGAAGCGCCGGCCGCGCACGAAGCCTTCGCTCGGATCCTCGCCGTAGGAGAGACCGTCGATCGCCGCGAGATACGCGGCCTTATCGCGGTTGCCGGCGCCCGGCGCCGTGTATTGGCGGGCATTGGCCTGCGCATTCTTGACGCGATCCGGCGTGGCCGGATGCGAGGACAGGAAATCGAGCAGGCGTGGATCGGTGCCGGCGCCGCCCGAGGGACGCAAGCTTGAATTGCGCCCCATCGCACTCAAGAATCGCACCGCCCCATAGGGATCGTAGCCGGCGCGCGAGGCAATGCCGACGCCGATCCCGTCGGCCTCGAGCTCCTGCGAGCGCGAGAACCCCGCCAGCGCCAGCTTGGACTTCGCCAGCGTGAGCGCGCTCATCTGCGGGTCGTTGAACACGTCGGTCGCGACGCGGCTGATGAGCGACGCCTGGCGCGCCTGGTCCTCGCGCATGGCGGCGTGGCGCGCGATCACGTGCGCCATTTCATGGGAGAGGACCGAGGCGAGCTCGGCGCTGTCGCTCGCCAGCGCCAATAATCCGCGCGTCACGTAGAGCTGGCCGTTGGGCAGTGCGAAGGCGTTGATGGCGGGCGAGTTGAGGATGGTGACCTTGTACTTGAGGTCGGGGCGTTCGGAGGCGGCCACCAGCCGGTCCACCAGCTGCGTGATCACCGTCTCCAGCCGCGCGTCCTGGTAGGCGCCGCCATAGGTGGCGAGGATGCGTTGATGTTCGCGCTGGTTGGGCGCGAGCGTCTCCGCCTGCTTCGGCATCTCGGGCAGCGAGACCGGCCGATAGCCGTTCACGTAGGTGGCGCAGCCCGGCAGCGCGAGCCCGAGCAGCACGACGGCGGCGGCCGTGCGCCACCGACGCCTGCCGTGATCGTCGCGCGAGGTCAGAATCCGCCGCACCTCAATTGCGCTCCAGCACCTCGATCTGCTCGGGACGTGTCGCGTCGACCCAAGGGCCGCCGCGTTCCTCGATCCATCCGCGTACCCGGACACGGCGTCCGGCGAGCCGTTTCGGCTCGACGCCGGCCGTCGCAAAAACGCGTTCGTTGCGTTTGGCGATCGTGACGGTGAAGTCTTCGGACCACCGTTTGCCGAAGTTCACATAGATGGTGCCGCCGCTTTCGCGCACCGACAGCACGCTGCCTTCGACGATCGTGAACCGCCCTCGCTCGCGAGATACCGCCGCCGGATCGTCCGCACGCCGCATCACATAATACGGATCGGCCCACAGGCCAAGCTTGGCCTCGCGCGCGGAGCGCTCATGGGACAGTAGCTCGGCGGCGCAGGCGCGGTCGCCCACGCGCGCCGCCATTCGGGCGTGACCCGACCGGATCATCGCCGCCTGAATCCAGCGTTCGGGCTTGCTCTCGACGAGGAAAACCTGTGCGAGAACGCGGCCATGGCGGTCGCGCTCGGGTCCGAGCCTTCGCAGCGCGACGGCACGCCCGGCAACGAGCTCCTGCAGAGTCGCTTTCGCCCCCCCGCCGCGGCCGGAGTCGGAACCCGTGTCGTCGGGAACTTCGATCGCCGCAAGGCGAACTTCCCGGCCGTCATCGAGCACGAAGGTGCGTCCATCGACGACGGCGCCGACAACGCCGGTCGCGAGCGCTGCCGGCTGACATCCCGACGCAGCGCCGGTCGCGCCGTCTTCGGCAGAGGCGACACCCGGTGACATGACGATCACGGCGAGGCAAACAAAGCTCGTCCCGCGGCCGCCCCTCGCGCTCTCCAAACGCGCTCGCGTGGACATGACGATCAACCGAAACGAGAGAATTGGGCGACACTGGGGCGGAAATCGAGCGAGCCGCCGATTTGGCCGCGGCCGCGCGGCGGGCGCTGCGGCAAGCTAGTGCCCCGAACCCGAAGTTCGCACAGCCGTGCCGCGAGTCCGATTGCGAACTTCGGGTTCAAAAGGGGCACTAGAATCATAGAGTTGCTAGTGTCCCTTGATTCCGAAGTTCGCATGAGAGCGTGCCGAAAGTCTTTGCGAACTTCGGAATCGGGACACTGGCGGCGCCGGGGTGTCCATTCGCGCCGGCGGTGCAAACGGCGAGTACTCTCGATCGATACACGGCGGCTATCGCTCGCGACGCCACGGAGCCTGCGCCAACAAGGGTCTCCCCAATGGCAAAGGTTTCCTTTACAATGGGGCTTACTCGCCGAAAAAGCGGAACCGGAACACCACGCGTTCTGCCCGGGCGGGTCAATCGGACACGCTGCGGTGACGGAGGGTGCCGCCGGGTCGATACATCGGCAGGGGAAGCTGACAAGATGAAGAAGCGTCTGTTCGGGATCGTTTTTCTTGCTCTCATTTCGGCATTGACTGTTCTTCCGGTCTCGGCGCAGCAAAGCGATCGCATCGCGCTGGTGATTGGAAACGCCAGCTACCCCGATGCCGAAGCGCCGCTCAAGCAACCCGTTCAGGATGCCAAGGCGCTCGCCGATGAATTGCGGCGCAACGGATACGAGGTCGACGTCGCGGAGAACCTCACCAAGGAGGCGCTGCAACGGGCGGTCGATCGCCTCTACGGAAAAATCAAGTCCGGCGCTTCCGTCGTTCTGTTCTTCAGCGGATACGGAATTCAGACGGGCCGTCAGACTTATCTGGTTCCGGTCAATGCGCAGATTTGGACCGAGGGCGAGGTGCGGCGCGATGGCGTGGGCATCGACTCGATCCTGGCCGAGCTGAATGCGCGCGGCGCCAGCGTCAAGATCGCCATCCTCGACGCTTCGCGGCGAAACCCGTTCGAGCGCCGCTTCCGCGGCTTGTCTTTGGGTCTGGCGCCGGTCACCGCGCCGCGCGGGACATTGGTCATCTCCGCGGCCGCGCCGGGCACCGTCGTCAACGACAGCGACGGCGACAACAGCCTGTTCGTGCGGGAGCTCCTGAAGGAGATGCGGTCGCCCAATTTGACGGTGGAAGAAATCTTCAACCGGACGCGAATCGGCGTGTCGCGCGCGTCGAAGGGCGAGCAGGTGCCGTGGATCTCGTCCTCAATGGTCGAGGACTACTATTTGGGCAAGTCGTCGTCGTCCTCCTCGTCGTCATCGTCCTCGTCGTCGTCCTCGTCGTCGCGGCCCGTCGCCGAACCGCTGAGATCCGAGCCCACGAAGCCCGAGCCCACTAAGGATCTCGATGCCGACGTTCGGCGCGACTACGAGTTTGCCGATCGGCTGGGCACGCGGCGAGGCTGGGAGGATTTCCTGGCGAAGTACAAGACCGGGTCCTACGCCGACCTTGCGCGGGACAAGCTCGCCAAGCTCGATCCATCGTCGCCACCGAGCGCCCGGCTCCGGCTGCCGGATTCGAAGACCGAATCCAAGCCCGAGCCGAAGCCGGAGTCCAAGCCGCAAACGACCGCCAGGGTCGACCCCAAGCCGGAACCGAGCTCCAAGCCGGTCAAAACGTCGCTCATCAGGGAACTCGACGACATCATCGATCGAAATCCCAACGACGGCGACTCCTACTTCAAGCGCGGCCTGGCCTACGCCCAGAAAAACGAGTTTTCGGAAGCGATCAAAGACTTCGATCAGGTGATCCGGCTGAACCCCAAGGATGCCGAGGCGTTCAACAATCGCTGCTGGGCGCGCGCCATGCTCGGCGACCTGCAGGTGGCGCTGAAGGACTGCAACGAATCGCTGCGGATCAAGCCGAATTTCATCGACGCGCTCGACAGCCGCGGTCTCGTTAACCTGAAGATCGGCCTGCCGAACAGCGCCATCGCCGATTACAATGCGGCGCTGCGGGTCAATCCCAAGCACGCCTCCGCCCTGTTCGGGCGGGGCAAGGCCAAGCTCAAGAACGGCGATACGGCCGGGGGAAACGCCGATATCGCGGCCGCCAAGGCGATCAACCGCGACATTGCCGACGACTTCGAGAGCTACGGAATAAAATAACGAAAACGGGTCGGAATTCGCAATGAACCGGGGGCGCCTTTGGCCGCACTAATCACGGGACGCAAGGTAACGCCCACGTCAACCACAGCGCTCATGCCGGATGATCCGGACATGACGTTCACTCACGGGAGAGAGCCAATGGCAAGCAGTTTTGGGAAATTCAGGGTTGGCCTTGCGGTCGCGGCCGCGGTTCTGGCCCTGTCCGCCGGGGTCGGATCGGCCTACGCCGAAGAGTTGACCGCGGATCAGATCCTCAACGCGTTGAAGCCGAAGGGGCTGACGCGCAGCCTCTCGGGCGGCGGCGCCGCCCCCGCGGAAAAAGCGCTGAGCCCGGAGGACCAGAGGTTCCTGGACGGTCTGCGCGCGAAGCGGACACGCTCGCTCTCGGCCGGTGAGCGCGAACGGGTGGCGACGCTCGCCAAGGAAAAGCCGAGCATCGATCTCACGATCACCTTCGACTACAACTCGGCCAATATCAGCAGGAAGGCGCTCCCTGCCGTCACCGAACTGGGCAAGGCGCTGTCCAGTCCGGACCTGAAAGGCAACGTGTTCATGGTTGCCGGCCACACCGACGCGAAAGGCGGCGAGGAGTACAATCAGCGGCTTTCGGAGCTTCGCGCCGACGCGATCAAGCGCTATCTGAGCGAGAAGTTCGGGATTTCCGCCGAGAATCTGGTGACCGTCGGTTACGGCAAGAGCCAATTGAAGAACGCGAGCGATCCGCTGGCCGAAGAGAACCGGCGCGTTCAGGTCGTGAACATGGAATCCTCGAAAGAGGCCCGCAGGCAGTAAATCGGCCGGGCTTCGGCGCGCTGGCAGCGGCCAGCGCCGCCTGCCGGTCCCTCGACGGTACCGACGTTGAGGCGATTGCCGTCCGGCAATCGCCTCTTTTATTTGAATTTGCGTTGCCGAGCCTGTCGCACCGTTTCGAGACGGTCCGGACTTGGTCCGCCCCTCTGGTCCGTCAATAGCCGACACCGACCATCGGGCTATTGGGCGCCGTTGCCCGCTGCGTTTGCGGCGCGCCGGCACCCGATTCGGTGGTCTTGCACCCGGCCATGGCGAGCAGCGCAACGAGCGCGAGCGCCGCGAGGAGCGGCACGCGATCGTTCGAACGCCATGCCGGGCTCATGTTGCGTCGGCCAGGTGCGGGCCGCCTCTCGGCAAAACGGGGGAGGGCGCTGGCTGGGTGGTAGAGCGTCAACCCTAATGGGCCGTTAACGTCGAGCCCGACCGAACGCTGTCCGTCCAAGGCCCCGGCAGTCGAAGCCGGTTCGGCCGGCCGGTCGGGCACACGCCGGTTGGGCGCGCATGGCGCGCACGTGGCGCGCCGGAAAGAAGCGTGATTACGGCGGAATCGACGATGTCTGATCGCTCGCGGCGCTGCGCGCGACCGCGCCTTTGCGCCGTGTGGCACCGGCACCGCGAGTGTTGCCGGAACGACACGGGGACTCCGAAATGCGCCCGGAATCACAGCCGGACACCACAAAGACCATTCCACCCGTCGCGCAATTCGGTACTTTAAGCCGGAATAGTAAACGCGTGTGCGTACCGGTGCTGTGTCGCGTGGAGGACCTTGAGGTCCCTTAAATTCGCAAACAGCGCCGCATCTGGAGGCGGTTCAGGCAGGACTTAGTTGGGCAAGGGGGGGCAACATGGACACGATCAGGATCAGGAAAAACGCGCTGCTCGGCGGTAGCGCTTTGGCGGTTGCGCTGTTCGCCTCCTCGGGGGCCTGGGCACAGACTTGTAGCGATTTCGTTCCTGTCACCCCGGCAGGCACGGCCATCGGCAACACATCCGGCTTCGTCGGCTTTGCGACCTCCGCGGCGTCTTCCCTTTCGGCGTCGATCGCGAACATGCAGACGGTCTTCCTGTCGAACCAGACCAGCGCATTCGTCGCCAACCCGGGCGGCGCAGGCCCGAACGAGCAGGGCGGCGGCGTGTGGGCGCGCGGCGTGGGCGGCGAGGCGACCATCAAGAGCACGTCGGGATCGGTTGTGACCTTCACTTCCCCTGCCTCGGCCAACGGGGTTCTTCCTGCGGTCAACTCGGCTGGCACGGTCACCTGCTCCAGCCGGGAGCGCGACAGCTTCGCCGGCGTCCAGGTCGGCACCGACGTGGCGCGCCTCAATCTGGACGGCTGGAACTTCAACATGGGCTTCACAGCGGGGTATCTGGAATCCCACAACCGCGAGCGCAACATTACGGTTGGCCTACCCGGCCCGCCCCGGACCAACTTCGAAGTGCCGTTTGTCGGCGCTTATGCGGTGGCGACCAAGGGCGGCTTCTTCGCCGACATCAACGTTCGCGGCGAGTTCTACAACATCGAGCTCAACAACCCCGGGGCCAGCTTCTTCAATCAGCCGTTCGACGCGAAGGGCATGTCGATCTCCGGGTCGTTGGGATACCAGTGGGCGCTCGCCAACAACTGGTTCATCGAGCCGTCGGCCGGGTTCATCTACTCGCGCACCCAGGTCGATCCGTTCAACGCGTTCGGCCTGCCGCCGACCCAGCAGTTCTCCGGAACGGTTGCCGTCGCCAACATCGACAGCGAGATCGCGCGCGCGACGCTGCGCGTCGGCACCTCGATCAACACCGGCAGCATGATCCTGCAGCCGTTCGCATCGGCCAGCGTGTTCCACGAGTTCGCCGGGCCCACCGATGCGAGCTTCCAGACCTGCGTGAACTGCCTGTTCCTGGTTTCCGGCGCCACTGCCGTTCCGGCGTCGATCAACGTCCAGTCCAGCACGACGCGGATCGGTACCTACGGCCAGTTCTCGGCCGGCATTGCCGGCCAGGTCGTCAACACCGGGTGGGTCGGGTTCGTGCGCGGCGACTACCGCACCGGCGACAACATCGAAGGCTGGACCGCCACCGGCGGCCTGCGCTACAACTTCCTCCCGGCCGCCGTGCCGCCCGTCATCACCAAGGGACCGGTGGTTCCGCCGCTCGTGACCGTGGTCAACTGGACCGGCTTCTACGTCGGCGGCTTCCTGGGCGCCGATTGGGGTGCGACGCGCTTCAGCTTCTTCAACGACGGTTACACCGTGCCGCGCATCCAGGGCATCATCGGCGGCGGCCAGGTCGGCTACAACTGGCAGATCGGCCGAGTCGTGCTGGGCGTGGAAGGCGACGTCGGCGCGACCAACAAGCACGGCGCCCGGTTCTGCGGCGGGGCTACCGGCCGGGATGCCAATGGCTTCAATCTTGTCGGACAATTCAGTCCATTCTACCTGACTTGCCAGGACAATATGGACTGGGTCGCGACCGCTGCAGCGCGGGTCGGCTTCACGTTGGACCGCGCGTTGCTCTACGTGAAGGCCGGCGGCGCCTGGACCGAAGAGAAGGTTAGGATCGGCTGTATTGCTGGCCCGAACAACCCTCTTACCAGCTTTGGGCTCGTAGTTATCGGCTGCTTCAATCAAGCGGGCGCGCTCACCAACGGCTCGACCGCAAGCAACGACAGGACCGGTGGACTCGTAGGCGTGGGTTCCGAGTTCGCTCTGACGCCCTACTGGTCGGCGAAGGCTGAGTACAACTACATCGACTTCGGGCGCGACACCGTCAGGACCACGGACGGTACCATCCTCAGGCTCGACACGCACATCAACGAAGTCAAGATCGGCGTGAACTACCACTTCTCGCCGATGAGCGCGCGGTAAGTTCAGGGCTCGCGCCACGGCGCGGCGCCATTCAACAACGAAGCCCCGGGACCCCGTCCCGGGGCTTTTCGTTTCTTTTGGAGCGGGCTCCGCTGAAGTTGATTCGGGATGCGCGGCCGAGCCGTCGCAGCGGCGAGGGTTGACCCGCGCATCGCGCTTATGGAGGTGCCTTCCTTAGCGAGATGGCCGGGACAACCCTCGCCGCTGTGGCGGCTCGCCCGGCCATGACGAAAGCTTGCGTCAATTCGACAGGAACGCGCTCTAGAACCCGACGCCGATGAAGAGCATCGGCCAGTGCACCGCGACCCGCTCATAGGGGGGCCAGTAATACCAGTACGGCACCGGCGCCGGACGCACGCGGCGGACCGCCGAGGCGACGCGCTTCTTGCGCACCGGCGGCCGTGCCTTAGGCGCGGGCACCTCGGTCGCGGCGCTCTGCGCCGTCTGGCCGGATGATTGCGCCGGGCGATCCTGCGCGGAGGCGGGTGCGGCCAAGCTCACGGCCAAGAGCGCTGCCGCCGAGGCAAGCACCACTTTCAGGCCACGGAACTCATTCATGGGAAACCTCGTAACTCGATCTGCGGTGACGCTTCGATCAGCAGGGTCCGCAAGTCACAGCTCCGGCGACCGTGCAGGCATTTGTCGTCGGAACACGCGCACCGGTTCGATCCGACCGATCAAGTCTTTTGCGACGGCAATCCGGCTTCCGTGTGGCGGCGATCGACCTGTTTATTATGTAATCCTGATATTGCTCAGGTGGTGCGGCTCGTTCCACCTCTCCCCGGCGGGGCCCCCGACGGGGAGAGGGCGGCCGCGAAGCGGCCGGGTGAGGGGGACATGTCTGCGTCGCCGAGACTCTTTTGCCCCCCTCACCCCAACCCTTACCCCAACCCTCACCCCAATGGGAGAGGGAGTCGCCCCGAAACGCGCATGGCCGGGACGAGCCCGGCCATGAAGCAAAGTGATTCCCGGGGCTGCTAGAAGCCGACTCCGACCATTCCGCCGCCGCCGCCGGAACGCGAAGCCTGCGAGCGGGCTGCGGGCTGCGGACGGGACGCCGCGCGCTCGGGCTTCTGCCGCTCGGCTTTCCGCTCCGGCTTCGGGCGGGCGGCCTCGCGCCGCGGCTCCTCGCGCTGGGGCTTGGCGCGGCGGGCCGGCCTGTCCTCGTCCTCGTCGCGCTGGCGCGCGGTCGCCTTCGGCTTCTCCTTCTTCTCCGGCTTGGCGTCGGCGACGCAGCGGTCGCCATCCGGATGCTCGCCGCGCGAACAGGTGAGCGCGCAGATGCGTCCGCTCTGATCCTTCAGGGCGGCCACGAAGCCCTCGGTGACCTTGACCTCCCTGGTCGACTCGCCCTTCTGCGACAGGTAGCGCACGATCGCCTCTTTGGTGGCGCCGCTCAGATTGCCGTCGTCGCGGCCGGCGAAGCAGCCGATCCGCCGCAACTCCGCCTGCGCCGAGCGCACCAGCTCGGGCGAGTTC
>WNGA01004888.1_pt1 | contig 19557 bp, 19 predicted proteins | sample 5400061 | NCBI WGS metagenome assembly WNGA01 (sample SAMN13153366, study PRJNA577476) | soil metagenome | isolation source: 100 cm soil or saprolite under grassland replicate 2 | place: USA:California | collected 2016-06-15 | reverse complement strand
CGCCGCCATGAGGTCGGTGAACGTGTCGAACAGGTACGACGCGTCGTGCGGGCCGGGCCCGGCCTCCGGGTGGTACTGCACGCCGAACGCGGGTGCGTCCAGCACTCGGAAACCCTCGACGACGCCGTCGTTCAGGTTCACGTGCGTGAGTGCTGTGCCGCGCAGCGTGTCGACGTCGACGGCGTAGTTGTGGTTCTGGCTGGTGATCTCGACCCGACCCGTTCCCTCGTGGCGCACGGGATGGTTGGCGCCGTGGTGGCCGAAGCGCAGCTTGAACGTCCGCGCGCCGAGCGCGAGCCCGAGGATCTGGTGGCCGAGGCAGATGCCGAACACCGGCACCTCCCCGAGCAGCCCCCCGACGGCGTCGGCGGCGCCCGCTACCGCGGCCGGATCGCCGGGACCGTTGGACAGGAACACGCCATCGGGCCTGCGGGCGAGCACGTCGGCGGCCGGGGTCGTGGCCGGGACGACGTCGACGAAGCATCCGACGCCGGCGAGATGCCGGAGGATCGTCGCCTTGATCCCGAAGTCGTACGCGACGACGTGTAGGGGCGCGTCGGGGTCGCCCACCGTGTACGGCTCCTCGGTCGTCACACCGGCGACGAGGTCGATGCCGTCGGTCGTCACCGCCGACGTGGCCGCGGCGCGCACGACCGACTCGTCGGTGCCGAACGCGCCCGGGAGCGCGCCCGCCTCGCGCAGGTGACGGGTGAGGCGCCTCGTGTCGATGCCGGCGATGCCCGGCACGCGGTGGCGCCGGAGGAACCCGTCGAGGCTCTCGGTGGCGCGCCAGTTGCTGGACCGGCGGGCGAGATCGCGCACGACCACACCCGAGCAGAACGGCCGGCGGCTCTCGACGTCGTCTGGGTTCACGCCGTAGTTCCCGATGTGCGGGTAGGTGAACGTGATCATCTGCCCGGCATACGACGGGTCGGTGAGGATCTCCTGGTAGCCGGCCAGCGCGGTGTTGAAGACGACCTCGCCGGTGGCCGCCCCCGACTCGGGAACGTGCCCGACGGCCTCGCCTTCGAAGGTGGTGCCGTCCGCCAGCACGAGCAGCGCGTCGCGCACCGTGCCGGTCATCGCTGGGCCGTCCCGTCGACGACGACGGGCTCACCGCGGAGCACCGTGTGGCGGACCCGCCCTGTCAACTTGCGGCCCGCGTAGGGAGTGTTGCGCGAGCGGCTCGCCAGCCGGCCGGGGTCGACCTCCCACCTCACGGCGGGGTCGACGACGCAGAGGTTCGCCGGCCGGCCCGGCTCGATCGGCCCACCGTGACCGTCGAGCCCGGCGATCGCGGCCGGACGCCACGAGAGGCGCGCCAGCGCGTCGCGAAGCGCGAGCGTCCCCGGCTCGACCAGCTCGCCGAGCGTGAGCGCGAGCGCCGTCTCGAGGCCGAGCATGCCGGGCGGCGCTTCCTCGAACGGTCGCTCCTTTGCCTCCGGCACATGTGGAGCGTGGTCGGTGGCGATGGCGTCGATCGTGCCGTCCGCGAGTCCTGCCTTCACCGCGGCGACGTCGGCCTCCGTGCGGAGCGGCGGATGGACCTTGAACGCGGGATCGAAGCCGCGGCACTCGGCGTCGGTCAGCGTGAAGTGGTGCGGGGCCGCTTCGGCGGTGACGAGCACGTCCCGCTGCTTCGCGGCGCGCACGAGCTCGACCGCCGCCGCAGTCGAGAGGTGGAGGAAGTGCACCGGGGTCCCGGTGAGCTCGGCGAGCGTCACGTCGCGGGCCACCACGGTGGTCTCCGCCGCCGCGGGCCGGCCCGGGATCCCGAGCCTGCTCGACCACGCGCCCTCGTGCATGTGGCCGCCGGTGGCGAGCGACGGATCTTCGGCGTGCTGGGCGACCACCGCGCCGGGGAGCGAGCGCGCGTACTCGAGCGCGTGACGCATGACGGCCGCGTCCGCCACGCACGCGCCGTCGTCGGTGAAGATCCGGACGCCCAGCGCGTGCAGCTCCCCCATCGGCGAGAGCTCCGCGCCCCGCCGCCCCTTCGTGATGCATCCCGACGAGGCGACGTCGCACACCGCGCCCCGCCCGGACGCGAGCACCGAGGCGACGACGGCGGCGTCGTCGAGCGGTGGCTCGGTGTTGGGCATCGCGACCACCGCGGTGAAGCCACCGAGCGCGGCGGCGCGGGCCCCGGAGTCGATCGTCTCGGCTTCCTCGTCGCCGGGCTCGCGCAGGTGGGTGTGGAGGTCGACGAGGCCGGGTGCGACGATGCAGCCGCCGGCATCGAGGACCCGCGCGCCCTCGACGCGCTCCTCGACCTCGGCCACGACGCCGGCGCGGACGAGCACGTCGGCCATCCGCTCCCCGGTCGCGTCGACGACGCGTCCGCCGCGGATCACGAAGTCGTCCGTGTGCTCAGGCAACCGGGCCTCCCGAGCCGAGCAGCAACCAGAGGACGGCCATCCGAACCGCCACCCCGTTGGCGACCTGCTCCGTGATGATCGATGCCGGGCTGTCGGCGACGTCGGCCGCGATCTCGACGCCGCGGTTCATCGGGCCCGGGTGCATGATCACCGTGTCGGGCTTGAGGCGGGCAGCGCGCTCGGCGGTCAACCCGTAACGGCTCGTGTACTCACGCAGCGACGGGAACAGCGCCGCGCCGAGCCGCTCGCGCTGGATCCGGAGGAGATAGACGACGTCGACCTCGGGGAGCACATCGTCGAGATCGGTGGCGGCGCGCGCCGGCCAGCCTTCGAGCGACTCGGGCAGCAGCGTGGGTGGGCCGACCACGGTGACGTCGGCGCCGACCGCCGCGAACGCCTTCACGCCGCTGCGGGCGACACGCGAGTGGCGAACGTCGCCGACGATGCCGACGCGCAGGCCACGCAACGCGTCGGCGCCGAGGCGCCGACGCAGCGTGAGCAGGTCGAGCAGGGCTTGGGTCGGGTGCTCGTGGCAGCCGTCGCCCGCGTTCACGACGGCGGCGTCGATCCAGGACGCGATCCGGTGCGGAGCCCCTGCGCTCTGGTGGCGCACCACCATGGCGTCGACGCCCATCGCCTCGATCGTGCGCACCGTGTCGAGCAGGCTCTCGCCCTTGGTGACCGAGGAGCTGCCGGCGGTGAACGACATCGTGTCGGCCGACAGGCGCTTGGCGGCGGTCTCGAAAGACAGGCGGGTGCGGGTGGAGTCCTCGTAGAACAGCGTGACCACCGTCTTGCCGCGCAGCGCCGGGACCTTCGGGATCTCGCGCCGCGTGACCTCGACGAACGAGTCGGACAGCTCGAGCAGGTTCGCGATCCCGGCGGGCCCGAGATCGTCGATCGACAGCAGATCGCTCATGTCTCCGGCCCCCAGATCTCGATGCCGTCGTCGCCGTCGTCGACCTCGCTCAGGCGCACCCGCACGTCCTCGGCCGCCTTGGTCGGAAGGTTCTTCCCCACGAAATCGGCGCGGACCGGGAGCTCGCGATGCCCTCGGTCCACGAGGACCGCGAGCTGCACGGCGCGTGGCCGCCCGAGCTCGTTGAGGGCCTCGAGCGCCGCCCGTACGGTCCTTCCGGTGAAGAGGACGTCGTCGACGAGGACCACGACCCGGCCCGTGATGTCCACCGGGATCTCGGTCGGGCCCAACGGCTGGATGCGCCGCAGCCCGATGTCGTCGCGGTAGAACGCGACGTCGATCGACCCGACCGGGACGGCCTCGCCCTCGAAACGCTCGACCGCCTCCGCCAGCCGGCGGGCGACGGCGACACCACGCGTGTACAGCCCGATCAGGACGATGTCGGCGGCGCCGTGGTTCCGCTCCACGATCTCGTGCGCGATGCGAGTCTGCGCCCGCCGCAGGTCCTCGGCGTCGAAGACCTTCGCCCGCAACACAAAAAAGCGGCCCCCGTCGGGGGCCGTGTCCGCAAGCTTTTCGTGGCGGTCGTCGCCGCCGGCAACGGGCGCACTCATCGTGTCCTCCGTGGAGACCTCGCAGGATCCCCTTCACGGTTTTCTCAAACTTACCACCGAAGCGAGGTGCAGCTCGTGCATTCGGTCGACGCCGGGCCGACTCCAAACGGCGGCCCGAGGGGGTCGCCGACGACGCCTCTGCAAAGCGAAGGAGGAGGCGATCTCCCTTGGGCCGCCGACTGAGGAGAAGGAAACGTCCGGCGTCGCCCGCACCGCGCGCTGTGGGTCAGCCGAGCATCACCTCGACGAGGTCGTTCTCGAGCCAGGTCAGCCAGCCGTACATCGCGTGCGCGGCCGCGTCGGGGTCGGAGGGGTCGATCTCCTGCGCCTCGGGCTCCTCGGTGACGCCGAGGCGCGTTCCGAGCGCGAGCCGGGCGTCGTTCACGACGCCGAGCCACGCTTCGACCTCCTCCGGCCCGAGCTCGACCTCGACCCGGCCGCGCTTGGTCACGGCGCGGTCGAGGGTCGTGTTGACGAGCTCGAGCGCGGCGGTCCGCTGGCGCAACAGCTCCGGGTGTACGAGCTCCTGCCACTCCTGCTCGGCGCTCTCCTCGGTGGGGTCGAGGTACGCGGCCGGGAACAGACGCTTGTAGACGGGGTCGTCCTTGGAGGCGGGCCCGGCGAACTGCTCCTGCAACTCGCCGGGGATCCGGCGGAGCAGCTCCACCTCGTTCGCGTCGAGCGTGGCGACGACGCCTTCACCCCGGCGCTCGAACCGTGGGCTCACGACGGGTGCTCCATGGTCGCCCAGAGGCCGTGGCCGTGGAGACGCGCCACGTCGGCCTCGGCCTTCTCGCGCGTCCCCTCGGACACCGCGGCCTTGCCCTCGTGGTGCACCTGGAGCATCAACCGGGTCGCCTTCTCGCGCGAGTAACCGAACAGCTTCTGGAGCACGTACACCACGTAGCTCATGAGGTTCACCGGGTCGTTCCACACGATCACGATCCACGGGCGGTCGGTCGAGATGGCCTCGTCGGTGACCGGCTCCTCGACTTCGAGCGGCGCCGTGCTCATGACTCCGGGTGCTCGGGATCCTGCCCCCGGAGGTCCTCGGCGATGCGCCCGAGCATCCCGTTCACGAACCGTCCCGAGTCCTTCGTCGAATACTCCTTGGCCAGCTCGACCGCCTCGCTGATCACGACTCCGGTCGGCAGCTCGCGCTGCCAGCCGAGCTCGTAGCAGCCGATGCGAAGCACCGCCCGGTCGACGAGCGGCATGCGCTCGAGCGCCCAGTGCTCGGAGACCTTGCGCAGGATGGCGTCGACCTCGTCGCGGTGCGACTCGACGCCCCGCACGATCGCCTCCGCGTACCCGTCCGGCGGGGCGGGCAGCTGGGCAAGCAGCGTGTCGGCGTCGACGCCCCGGACGTCGAGCTCGTAGCAGAGGCTGAGGGCTCGTTCCCGGGCCTCTCGTCGGGTGGGCATCGCGGCTCTCGCCCGTCACGCGCGGGCGAGGTACTCCCCCGTCCGGGTGTCCACCTTGATGCGACCGCCCGGCTCGACGAACAGGGGGACCTGCACGACGAGGCCCGTCTCCAGCGTGGCCGGCTTGCGGCCCCCGGAGACGCGGTCGCCCTGCACGCCGGGCTCGGTCTCGGTGACCTCGAGCTCGACGGCGGCGGGGAGCTCGATGCCGACAACGCGGTCCTGGTATACGGGCACGACCGCGGTGTCGCCCTCCTTGAGGTACCGCACTGCGCGGCCGAGATCGGAAGCCTCGACGTGAAGCTGCTCGTAGCTGTCGGAGTCCATGAACACGTACGCGTTGCCCTCGCGGTACAGGTACTGCATCGCGCGCTTGTCGATGACCGCCAGCGGGACCTTCTCGTCGGCCCGAAACGTCTTGTCGACGACGGCGCCGGTCCGGAAGTTCTTCAGCTTTGTGCGGACGAACGCGCCGCCCTTCCCCGGCTTCACGTGCTGGAACTCGACGACCGTCACGAGGCCTTCGGGGAGATCCAGGGCCATGCCGTTCTTCAGGTCGTTGGTGGAGACGCTCACAGCACGAAATCCTTGGGGAATCCGGTGAGGACGTCGGCGCCCTCGTCGGTGACGACCACGGTGTCCTCGATGCGCACTCCGCCGGTGCCGGGGAGATAGACGCCGGGTTCGACGGTCACGACGTAGCCGGTCGCCAACGTATCACGGGCGGTTGCGGCGACTCGCGGCGCCTCGTGGATCTCGAGACCGACGCCGTGGCCGGTTCCGTGCACGAACGCGTCGCCCCACCCGGCCACGTCGATCACGTCGCGGCACGCCTTGTCGACCTGCGCGCAGTCGGCGCCGGCGGCGACGGCGTCGCGACCCGTCTGCTGCGCCCTGTACACGACCTCGTACACGCGTCGGACGTCGAGCCCGGGGTCGCCGACGCTGAACGTGCGCGTCATGTCCGAGCAGTACCCGTCCACGACGCAGCCAAAATCGACGACAACGGGCTCGCCCCGCTCGATCCGCCGACTCGATGGCCGCGCGTGCGGCTTCGCGCTGTTGGGGCCGGACGCGACGATCGGGTCGAAGCTCGTCCCGCTCGCACCGCGTTCGCGCATCTCGAACTCGAGCCGGAGTGCGACCCCCTGCTCGGTCGCTCGTTCGGTGAGGGTTGGCGCGACTACCGCGAGCGCGTCGTCGGCGATCGCGCACGCGGCGTGGATGCGCGCAACCTCGGCCGGCTCCTTGACCCGCCGCAGGTCCTCCACGAGGTGCTCGGTCGCGACCAGCTCGGCGTCGGGGAACCACTCCCCGGCGAACGCCCGCTGCTGCGCCCACGTCACGCCGTGGGCTTCGAGGCCCAGGTGCGCGTAGCCTCCGGCGGCGTCGCTCATGGCGTCGCGTTGGGCCGATTGCGTTGTGCGGACATCGATCCGCGCCGGGACGCCGGCCCCTCCGAGCTGCTCGGCCGACTGCTCCGCGTAGCGCCCGTCGGTGACGAAGACGAGCTCCTTCGGTCCCACGAGGAGCATGGCCGCGCTCCCGGTGAACCCGGTGAGATACGCGACGTTCGGCAGGCGCGTGACGAGCAGCGCGTCGACGCCCGCCTCGTCGAACCGGGCTCGCAGCCGTTCTGCCCGCGCCGCGACGTCCATGACCGGAAGGCCGGAGAGGGCCGGCGCGCTCATCCGGTCTCCTTCAGCAGAGCGACGGCGGCCTCCAGGGCGAGCCGGTAGCCGTGGCGGCCGAACCCGGCCACAGTGCCGGTCACGACGGGCGCCACGACCGACGTACGCCGCCAATTCTCCCGGGCCGACGGGTTCGACAGGTGGAGCTCGACCTTCGGGCCGTCAAAGGTCGCCAGCGCGTCCGCGACGGCGTACGAGTAGTGCGTGAAGGCGCCTGGGTTGATCACGATCGCCGCGCAGTCCTGACGGGCGCGCTGGATTGCGTCGACGATCTCGCCCTCGTGGTTCGACTGGACGTGCTCGAGCGAATGCCCGTGCGCCTCCGCGATGGTGCGCGCGTCGTCGACGAGGTCCTCGAGCGTGTCGTGGCCGTAGACGTCGGGCTGACGCTCGCCGAGGAGGTTCAGGTTCGGGCCCGAGACGAGCAGGATCGCTGCCATGTGCGATCAGCCTCCCACGCCGACCACCGCGAACGCGCGCTCGAGCGCGGGCGCGGGCGGGTCGTCGACTCGTTCGAGGCCCGACGGACCGGCGAGGACGAACGTCAGTCCGCCTCTGGCCTTCTTGTCGCGGCGCATCAGCTCGAGCAGCTTCGCGGGGTCGAGCCCGGCCGGCGCGCGGGTCGGTAGGCCGAGGGCGGCGACGATCGCGCGGTGCGACGCGCCGGCGTCGTCGTCGACGCGTCCGAGCGATGCCGCCAGCTCGCCGGCGAACACCAGGCCGAGCGCCACGGCCTCGCCGTGGAGCAGGTCGTCGTAGCCGGTCGACGTCTCCAACGCGTGGGCGAACGTGTGCCCGTAGTTCAGGATGGAGCGAAGGCCCGTGCGCTCCTCGGGGTCTCGCATCACCACGTCGGCCTTGAGCTCGACGCAGCGGGACACGAGATCGGTGAGGATCTCCGGGTCACGAGCGCGAATCCCTGCGGCCTGCGTCTCGACCACTTCGGCGAGCGCGGTGTGCTCGCCGGTGACCCGGGCGATGAGGGCGTACTTCGCCACCTCGCCCAGCCCCGACCGGTACTCGCGCTCCGGAAGCGTCTCGAGCGTGTCGACGTCGGACACGACGCCGACGGGTTGGTGAAACGCTCCCACGAGGTTCTTGCCCTCTGGAAGGTCGACGCCGGTCTTGCCGCCGACGGCGGCGTCGATCTGCGCGAGGAGTGTCGTCGGCGCCTGCACGACCGCGATTCCCCGGTGGTAGACGGCGGCGGTGAAGCCGGCGACGTCGCCGACGACGCCGCCCCCGAGCGCCACGACGGCGTCGTCGCGGAGCAGGCCCCAACGCGCGAAGTCGCGCGCCAGCTGCTCGACGGTGGTGAGGGCCTTGGCCTGCTCACCGTCGCCGATGCGGAAGACTTCGGCGTTCGGCACTCCTGCGAGGACGGCCGCCGCGTGATGCTCGGCGATCCCGGGTTGGCTGACGACCGCGACGCGTCGCCGTGCGGCCAGCAACGGCCCCAGCTCGCGCAGAGCCCCGCGCCCGACCACGACGTCGTAGGTGCCCGACGGCAGGGTGACGGTGATGTGGTTCACGACTTGTACACCTCGAGCACGGCATCGACCACCTGGTCGACGGATCGGCCGTCGGTGTCGACGAGCGTGTCGGCGACGGCCTCGTACGCGCCCGCTCGCACGACCGCGAGTCGCTCGAGCGTGGCCGTGCTGCCCCCGTGCAGCAGCGGACGTTCGCCGCCCGTCCCGACCCGGTCCATCAGCGTCGCGGGCGGGGCTTGCAGCCACACGACGAATCCCACTCGCTGGAGGCGCCGACGGTTCTCAGGGTCGACGACCGCACCACCGCCGCACGCGATGACCGCGGGGGCCGGCGTCGCGCAGGCGTCGATCACAGCTTGGCGCTCGAGCTCGCGAAAACGGCTCTCGCCCACGGTCGCGAACACCTCGGCGACAGAGATGCCCGTATTCGCCTCGACGACGTCGTCGGTGTCGACGAAGGGACGGCCGAGCCGGGCCGCGCACGCGGCTCCCACGGTGGTCTTGCCCGCGCCCATCAGGCCCACGAGCACCAGGTGACGTGACCCGCCAGCGTCGCTCATGCGTCGCGGAGCGTCGCGGCGTACGCCGAGTGGTTGCGCACGAGCTCGTCGATCGAATCGCCGCCGAACTTCCGCAGCGCTTCCGACGCGAGCACGAGCGCGACCATCGTCTCGGCGACCACACCGGACGCCGGGACCGCGGTCACGTCGGTGCGCTCCTTGAAGGAGACCGTCTCCTCCTTCGTCTCGACGTCGACGGTGCGCAGCACCGGTCGGTTCAACGTCGAGAGCGGCTTCATGCCGACGCGCGCGACGAGCAGGCTCCCGGTCGTCATCCCGCCCTCGATGCCACCGGCGCGGCTGGATCCGCGCTCGTAGGCCCCCGTGTCCTCGCTCCAGAGAATCTCGTCGTGCGCCTCGCTCCCGCGGCGGGCCACGCCGGCGAACCCGTCCCCGATCTCGACGCCTTTCATCGCTTGGATGCTCATGAGCGCCTGGGCGATGAGACCGTCGACGCGTCGGTCCCAGTGGACGTGCGACCCCAGCCCCGGCGGCACGCCGTAGCCCAGCACCTCGACCACACCGCCCAGCGAGTCGCCGGCCTTTGCCGTGGCCTCGATCTCGGCGATCATCGCCCCTTCGGCATCCGGATCGAAGCAGCGCACCGCCGACTCGTCGACGGCCGCGAGGTCCGAAGGAAGTGGACGTCGATCCTCTGCTGCGCGTACGGGCCCCATCTGGATCACGTGGCTGATCACCTCGGCGCCGAGGTGCGAGAGCAGCGCCTTCGCCAGCGACCCGGCGGCAACGCGCGCGGCCGTCTCGCGCGCGCTGGCGCGCTCGAGGACGTTGCGGGCGTCGTCGAACCCGTACTTCTGCATACCGACGAGATCGGCGTGGCCGGGCCGCGGTTGGCGAAGCGGCTTCTCGGTGATGCCCGGCGCCGGCCCCATCTCCTCCTGCCACTTCGGCCACTCGGTGTTGTGGATCACGAGCGACACGGGCGAGCCGAGCGTGCGGCCGTGCCGGACGCCGCCGGTGAACTCGACGTCGTCGCGCTCGAGCCGCATGCGCGGCCCGCGCCCGAAGCCGAGCCGGCGGCGAGCCAGCTCGGCGGCGATGTCGTCGATGGTGACCGGAAGGCCGGCGGGGAGCCCTTCGACCACGACCACCAGGGCAGGGCCGTGCGACTCCCCGGCGGTCAGGAAGCGCAACACGCGATCCTCCGCGACGGTTTTCGCATTTCCGCTGATGAGCGTACCGGCCCGCCCCGCCGCGGCCGCGGAAGATCCACGTTCGAGCCGCGGGTCAGCGCCGGTACCAGCGCAGGATGACGTCGCCCCACAGGAGCACGACGAGGGTGCCGAACGCCAGGAACGGCCCGAACGGCAAGTGGTCCTTCCGGCCTCGGCAACGGAGCACGATGAGCACGCCGCCGACGACCGCGCCGGCGAGGAACCCGCAGAACAACCCGAGCACGAGCTCGCCCCAGCCGAGCCAACCGAGCGCGAGCCCGAGCACGAACGCGAGCTTCACGTCACCGAAGCCCATGCTGCGCGGCGAAACGAGGTGCAGCAGGCCGAGGGCGAGCATCGCGACTGCGCCACCGAGCGCGGCGCGACCGAGCGCGCCCCACGCGTCGTCGCCGAGCGCGGCGACCGTCAGCAGCGCGAGCGTCGTGATCGCGAGCGGATACACGATCCGGTTGGGGAGCAGGAAGTGCTCGAAGTCGATCACCGACAGGGCGACGAGGCCGGCCGCGAGCCCGAGGAACGCGGGCAGCACCCAGGAGTCGTGGTAACGCGCAGCCAGCCCCACGAACAGCGCGGCCGTGACTCCCGCCACCGCCGCCGCCCGGGTGGCGTTCAGGTCCCGCCGACTCCAGCCGGGCAGCGACTCACGCTGGGGCACGCGGTCGATGACGATTTCGAGGCCGGCACCGACGACGAGGCCGGCGACCGCGCACACCACGACGATCGCGGCGGTCACCCCTCTGCGGCCGCCGCCCGCATGGCGTCGAGGGGCGGAGCGACCCCGGTCCACAGCGAGAACGACAGCGCGCCCTGGTGCACGAGCATGCCGAGCCCACCGGCGGCGCGCAGACCGCGCGCACGGGCCTCGGTCAGGAGCGGCGTGTCGGCCGGGTACACGGTGTCGAAGACGAACTGCCCCTCGTGCAAACGCGCCGTTTCGAACGGCGGGCCCTCACCGTGCATCCCGAGCGGCGTCGCGTTGACGATCACGTCGAAGCCCTCGACCGCGATGTCGTCGAGGCCGACGGCGCGGCCGCCGGCGGCGAGCGCGGCCGCACTGCGCGCCGGGTCCTCGCGACGAGCGGCCACCGTCACCTCGGCGCCGGCACCGCCGAGTGCGTGCACGATCGCCCGCGCTGCACCGCCGGCGCCTAGCACGAGGCACTGCCGCCCCGCCACGGCGACGCCTTCGTCCTCGACGGCGCGCAGGAAGCCGGCTCCGTCGGTGGAATGCCCGACCAGGGCGCCGCCGGCGTCGAGCACGACGGTGTTGACGGCGGCAAGCGCGGCGGCTTCGGCCGCCAGGTCGTCGCACGCGGCCGCGGCATCGGCCTTGTGCGGCATGGTGACGTTGAGCCCCGCCAGCCCCAGGACGGGCACGGCCCGCACGGCGGCGCTTCCCCGGCCACGCGGAACCGGAAAGGCGACGTACACCCAGTCGAGACCGAGCGCTTCGAACGCGGCGTTGTGCATCGCGGGGGAACGGGAGTGCGTGACCGGATCGCCGATCACGCCGACAACGCGGGTCGCGGACGTCATTGCCTGACGCGCGCTCACAGCAGGCCCTTTTGGCGGGCCTCCTCGACTTGCTGGTCGTGCTCCTGCTGAGTCGTCGAGAACGCGTGCTTCCCGCTCTTGTCCATGAGCACGTAGTAGAGGTACGGCTCGGACGCCGGGGTCTGCGCCGCCTGCAATGACTTCGCCGTGACGCTCGAGATCGGCGTCGGCGGCAATCCGAGGACCTTGTACGTGTTGTACTGCGAGTCGATTGCCAGGTCGGTGGCGGACGGCGACTGCTGGCAGCCGCCGATCACGAAGCACACGGTCGCGTCGATCTGGAGCGGCATGCCCGCCGCGAGGCGATTGTGGATCACCGCCGAGATGAGCGGGCGGTCCTCGTCGAGCTTCGCCTCACGTTCGATGAGCGACGCCGCCACGATCGCCTGGTACGAGCTCAGGCCGGCGGCGTTCGCCGCCGCGAGGCCCGCCTCGTCGGCTTTCTTGTCGAACGCCGTCACCAGTCGCGTCAGGATGTCCTGGTCGGTCTCGCCCTTCAACACGAAGTAGGTGTCGGGGTAGAGAAGCCCTTCGAGCGAGTTGACTTCCGGCGGCTCGTACCTCGAGCGCACCGCCCCCGATTGGGCGAGCGTCAGGAACGCGTCCTTGCTGTGGCCCGGAAGCATCCCGACGCGATCGGCGATCTGGGCCAGCGTGAGCCCGGGCGGCAGCATGAGCTGGAGCTCGGGTCCCTTCGCCACCCCGGCCTTGAGGACGTTGACCGCGTCGCGCACGCCCTGGTTCTCGCGCAGCGTGTAGTGACCGCCGTCGAACGGGCCGGCTCGAGTCACGCCGGCGAAGATCTGGAACGCCTGCGACGAGCCGATGACCCCCTTGTCCTGGAGGAGATCGCCCACGGCGCCGTTGTCGGCGCCGCGCGGAATGTCGACCGCGATCTTCTTCCCGGGGCCGCCCGGCGGGTTGAGCTCGTACAGGAACCAACCGCTGGCGGACAAGATGAGCACGATCGGCAACAGCACGATGGCCAGCGCGATGAACGTGCGGCGACGGCGCCGTTTCCGATCACCCCTCTCCGCCGCCCGGCGCGCCGTTCCCCGGCGGCGCGACCCGCCCGGCCGGGGCTCCGCGGTGTCGTCGAGGCGCTTGTCCCAGAACTCCTCGCTCGGGTCGCGCCGACGCCGCTCGCGGGTCGTCGGGCGTGCCGCCGCCGGCGCTGGCGGTGCCGGCGCGGGCCGCCGACGGCGCGGCTTTGCGGCGATGCCCCGGGTCGTAGCGTTCGGCGATGACCTCCGCGGCTCGGAACGAGACGCGCCCGCGTTGACCCAACCGGGCGGTTCGAGCCCGTCGTCGTCGGAACGGCTCATGAAGGCGCCTCGAGGTAGGACTGGAGCATCACGGCGGCCGCCGTCTGATCGATGGCCCGGCGTCGCGTCCGGCGCGGCACCCGCGCCTCTCGAAGCCGGCTCTCGGCGATCACGGTGGTGAGCCGCTCGTCGTAGGTGTCGATCGTCACGGTGTCGCCCGCTTCGGCTTGCAACGCCTCGACCTCCTCCAGCACGGCTCGCGCGGCGGGACCAGCGTCTCCGGAGAGGGACAACGGGAGCCCGACGACGATTCGGGAGGCGCCAGCTTCGCGCGCGTGGGCGAGGATCGTCTGATGATCAGCGGACCGGTCCCCGCTGCGCTCGACCAGGGCATGGGGCGTGGCCAGGCGGCCGTCGGGGTCGGAGAGGGCCAGACCGATCCGCCGTGAGCCCAGGTCGACACCCAGAACCCGTGCCATGCGTTCCGGCGACGTCCTCAGCGGGCGGCGCGGCCGAGGGCCTCGGCCGCCTCCGTGCGCACCAGGCTCAGGGCTTCGTCGATCTGGTCGATGTTGGTCCCGCCCCCCTGGGCGACCTCGGGGTTCTTGGCCGTCCCCCCGCCGAGCGCCTTGGCCGCCGTGGCCGCGATCTCGGCGGCGGAGACACCCTTGTCCACCAGTCCCTTGCTGACTGCGATCGCGATGCCCGCCTTCTTCTCGTCGGGGGCCAGGCCGACGAGCGCGACGACACCCGAGTCGGCGGCGTCGCGGGTGGCGAGCGCGAGGCGTCGGAGCGCGCCTGGGTCGAGCCCGTCGCGCCGGGCCGCCACCACGCCGTCGACCGCGGCGGCAGCGAGCGAGACGGCCTCGGTGGCGGCCTCGCGACCGCGCGCGGTGTCGAGCTCGTCCTTGGCCGATTTCAACTGCTGCTGGAGCTGTTCGATGCGGTCGGGCAGCTCGGCCGTCGACGCCTTGAGCGTCTCGGCGGCGCGGCGCAGCTGCCGCTCCTCGTCGTGAATGTGCTCGAGGGCGGCGTCGCCGGTGAGCGCTTCGATCCGGCGGAGGTTCGCACCGATCGACTGCTCGTTGACGATCTTGATCGGGCCGATGAAGCCGAGGGCGTGGACGTGGGTGCCGCCGCACAGCTCGACGGAGTGCTCCCCGGCCTCGAGGACACGCACGAGATCGCCGTACTTCTCGCCGAAGAACGCGATCGCACCGATGGCCTCGGCGTGTTCGCGGGTGGTCTCGTAGTGGCGGACGGGCGCGTCGGTGATGATCTCGCGGTTGGCGAGATCCTCGATGCGATCGATCTCGTCGGGCGTGACCGCCTGGAAGTGGCTGAAGTCGAAACGAAGGCGGTCGGGCGCGACGAGGGACCCCGCCTGCTTGACGTGCGGACCCAGCACTTCGCGCAGCGCCCAGTGGAGCACGTGCGTCGCGGTGTGGTTGCGGCGGATGCGGTCCCGCCGCTCGGCGTCGATGGTCCCGGTGACGCTGTCGCCCTCGGCCGCTTCGCCACGCACGACCTCGGCGAGGTGCACGACGAGCGTGCCGGGGATGCCGTACTGCGTGTCGAAGACGCGGAGCTGCGTCCGGCCGTCGCCCGCCGTGAGCATGCCCGTGTCGCCCACCTGGCCGCCGGCCTCGGCGTAGAACGGCGTGCGGTCGAGGACGACGTCGACCTTCGTGCCCTCCCCCGCCTGCGCGAGACGCTCACCGCCTGCGATCAGCGCGAGGACCTTGGCGTCGGTGGTCTCGTACTCGTGGCGGCCGGTGAACTCGGTCACGCCGAAGTCGTCGACGAGCTCCCGGTACAGCTCGATCGGGGCCGTCTCCTTCCCGCCCTCGGCCTTGACCGCTTCGCGCGCGCGGGTCCGCTGCTCCTCCATTCGAGCGCGGAACCCGTCGTAGTCGACGCGCCGTCCGCGCTCCTCCGCGATCTCGCGGGTGAGATCGACCGGGAAGCCCAGCGTGTCGTGGAGGAAGAACGCCCGCTCACCCGTCACGTCACCTTCCGCGAGCAGCGCGTCGAGAAGGTCGAGGCCGCGTTCGAGGGTCTGGCGAAACCGCTCCTCCTCGCGAGTCACGACGTTCGCGATGACATCCCGGTGCTTGACGAGCTCCGGGTACCCGTCGCGCATGGCCTCGACCGTCGCGTCGACGAGTGCTCGCGTGACCACGTCCTGGGCACCCAACCGGTACGCGTGGCGGACGGCGCGGCGGATGATCCGGCGCAGCACGTAGCCGCGCTCCTCGTTCGACGGCACCACGCCGTCGCTCACGAGGAACGTCATCGACCGCGCATGGTCGGCGAGGATGCGCAGCGAGACGTCGTCCTCTCCTCCACCGCCGTACCGCGTGTTCGTTGCCGCCTCGGCGGCTCGGATGAGCGGACCGAAGACGTCGATGTCGAAGATCGAGTCCACGCCCTGCAGGACCATGAGGTTCCGTTCGAGGCCGGCGCCGGTGTCGATACTCAGCGCCGGAAGCGGGAGGAGCTCGCCGTCGGGCTGCTCGTCGTACTGCATGAACACGAGGTTCCAGATCTCGATGTAGCGGTCCTCGTTGACCGCGGGACCGCCTTCGGGACCGTGACCCGATCCCAGGTCCCAGAAGATCTCGGAGTTGGGTCCGCAGGGGCCTGTGTCGGCCATGCGCCAGAAGTTCGACGCGTCGCCCATGCGTTGGATGCGCTCCGGCGCCAGTCCGACGACGTCGCGCCAGATCATGGCGGCTTCGTCGTCGTTCTCGTGGACAGTCACCCAGATCCGCCCGGGATCGAGGCCGAGCACGTCGGTCACGAACTCCCACGCCCACGGAATTACTTCGGCCTTGAAGTAATCACCGAAGCTGAAGTTGCCGAGCATCTCGAAGAAGGTGACGTGCCGGTTCGTTCGTCCGACTTCCTCGAGATCGTTGTGCTTGCCGCCGGCGCGGACGCACTTCTGCGATGACGTGGCGCGGCGGTACGGCGGCTTCTCCGCGCCGAGAAAGTAGGGCTTGAAGGGCACCATCCCGGCGTTCGTGAACAGCAGCGACGAGTCGTGCGGGATGAGGCTGGCTGACTCGACCGGCGTGTGGCCCCGTTCGACGAAGAAGTCGAGAAAGGCGCGGCGCAGCTCGTCAGCGGTGGTCGGTGGCACGAGACCAGGGTACCGCCCGGACGTTGTGCCTCAGCTGGCCCTTCGCGCTTCGCGACGGGCCTGGATGAGCGCGGCCCGGTCGTCGACGGCCGCGTTGAGCGCGCGCAGTCGGTTGGCGGCCGCCGGTGGGAGCACGCGCTCGACCGTGCGCCGCAGCGTCCGGGTTGCACGCACGGTGACGCCGACACCGAGACCGAACCCGAGGCTCAGCCAGAAGAGCCGCTTGGTCACGTCACGTCCCTTCGGTGTTCGGGTCGGCGTCGTCGCGCTGGTCGACCTCGGTCTCACGCCGCGACCGACGCCGGTCGAGGAGCTCGGCCAGCTCCGCCTCGCGGCCCTGCGCGCCCGGTCGGTAGTAGACGCGGGCCTCGACATCGGGGGGTCGGTATTGCTGCGGAACCCATGCCGCCGGCGCGTCGTGGGGGTACACGTAACCCTCCCCGTGTCCGAGATTGCGGGCGCCAGGGTAACTGGCGTCGCGGAGGTGGACCGGGACGGGGCCGCTCGGACGGTCGCGGACGTCCTCGAGGGCAGCGCCGATCCCCGTGATCACAGAGTTCGACTTCGGCGCGAGCGCAAGGTGGATGACCGCCTGTGCGAGGTTCAGCTGCGCCTCGGGCATCCCGACGAACTCGACGGCACGAGCGGCCGCGTCCGCGACGAGCAGCGATTGCGGGTCGGCCATCCCGATGTCCTCGGACGCGAGGATGGCCAACCGGCGGGCGATGAGGCGCGGGTCCTCGCCTGCCTCGACCATGCGCGCAAGCCAGTAGAGACCGGCGTCCGGGTCCGAGCCACGGATGCTCTTGATGAACGCGGACAGGACGTCGTAGTGCTCGTCGTCGCCGTAGCGGATGGCACGCAAGGCGAGCGCGGCTTCCGTGTCGGCCAGGGTCACACGGGTGCGGTCGTCCTCGGCGGCGAGCGCGCCCGCCACCTCCAGGGACGTGAGCGCATGACGGGCGTCGCCCTCGGAGCGGTCGACGAGGTGCTCCAGCGCGTCGTCGTCGACCTTCAGCTCGGCGTCACCGAGCCCGCGTTCGCGGTCGGTGAGGGCGCGCTCGAGCAGTGTGCGGACGTCGTCGGGTCCCAGCGGCTCGAGGCGGAACAGCGTCGAGCGCGAGAGGAGCGGGCCGATCAGCGAGAAGTACGGGTTCTCAGTGGTCGCGCCGATGAGCACGAGAAGTCCTTCCTCGACGTGCGGGAGCAGCGCGTCCTGTTGCGCCCGGTTGAAGCGGTGCACCTCGTCGAGGAACAGGATCGTGCCCTGCCCGCGCTCACCGAGTCGCGCGCGGCCGCGCTCGACGACCTCTCGGACGTCCTTGACGCCGGCGCTCACGGCCGACAGCGGCTCGAAGGCCTTGGCGGTCTCGCCCGCGATGAGCCGGGCGATGGTCGTCTTGCCGGTGCCCGGCGGACCCCAGAGGACCACCGACGAGAGACGGTCGCCCTCGATCAGCACGCGCAGCGGGCGGCCCGGCCCGAGCAAGTGCTCCTGACCGACGACCTCGTCGAGCGTGCGCGGCCGCAGCCGTGCCGCCAGCGGCGCGCGCTCGTGCAGCCGATCATCCCGCGCCGACGCGAACAGGTCGTCGCTCACGCGCTCAGCCTACGGCCGTTGGGTCAGTTCCCTCCCCTATACGGCACGCGATCGACCCAACGCTTCAAGTGCGGCGGACGTCGTCTGCACTGCCTGCTCATTCGTCATCGTCGACGTAAATCGCAGGACGTGCCATCCGGCTACGACGAGGTCGTTGGCGCGGGCACGGTCCTCGTCGAATGCAGTCCGCGTGCGGTGATGAGCCCACCCGTCGATCTCGATTGCAACCTTGCATTCCGGATACGCCAAATCGATTCGGCATCGCCGTGAACCGAGCGTTGCCGAATGCTGCTGCACGGGCTCGGGCAATCGGGCAGCAACGAGTGCTCGCACGAAGCGCATCTCGAGATCGGAGTCACCGGGCTCGTATCCCCGAAGGCGACGACGCAACACGCGATGAATCTTGTTGGGATGCCGACCGGGAGCCGGACGAAGGCCAGCAACACATTTTCGAAGATCCACGAGATGCAGCGATCCTGTGCGCAAGCCGTGATCGGTCATACGGCCGAGTTCCGCCACCGAGCAGCGGCCGGACAGGTCGACGATCTGCGAGCCACCGTTGTCACCGGAATCCGCTCCCGCGTCGTGTGCTCGCAATCGAGGAAGGCCAGGGTGCGATGCGCTTGGGTCCCTTCGAGGCGTTTGCGATCCGGGCGGGACGTCGAGAGCTCGGTCGAGCAGCGTTCGACTCCCGGGAGCCCCCAGAGGACAGCCGCCGTTGAGTGCGACGCGACGGCCTCCGACCCGGCACCGAGCACAGCGGCCATCACCGCCTGGTGCCAGGTTCTCGGACCGCCACCCACGATGAATACGCCCGGCCGCGCCCGGACGAGCCAGCCTTCAGCGATGAGCCGGTGGATCTGCTTCGAGCTGATCCCGATCGCGCGCAATTGGCCCGAAGTGATCACTCCGTGTTGACCCTCACCAATCGAGAGCACGCGTGACACGTCCATCGACCTGGATCGTCGCGCGGCCATGAGACAGTCACGCGTTGGGTCGATCGCGTGCCGTATGGGGTAGGCAACTGACCCAACGGGTCCTAGGAGGGGCGTTTGCGGACCTGCAGGCCGAGCTCGGTGAGCTGGCCGGGCTCGAGCGGTCGCGGGGCACTGGTGAGGGGATCGGCGCCGGATTGAGTCTTCGGGAACGCGATGACCTCGCGGATGTTCTCCTCGCCGGCGAGCACGGCGGCGAACCGGTCGATCCCGAGCGCGAACCCGGCGTGCGGCGGCGCGCCGTACCGGAACGCGTCGAGCAGGAAACCAAAGCGCGCCTGCGCCTGCTCGGGTGTGATCCCGAGAAGCGAGAACACCTGCCGCTGCACGTCCGATGAGTGGATTCGCACGCTGCCCGAGCCGAGCTCCCAACCGTTCAGGACGAGGTCGTAGGACCGCGATCGCACCGCGAGGAGCTCGTCGTCCGGCGCTCTCGTCAGCAGGTCGAGGTCGTCCGGGTGCGGCATCGTGAACGGATGGTGCGCCGGGATCGGGCGGCCGTCGTTGTCGATGCCCTCGAAGAGGGGGAAGTCGACGACCCACACGAACTGCAGGCCGCCTTCGGAGACTGGCGGGCGCGCCAACTCGAGGCGCAGCTGTCCCAACACGGACTCGGCCGTCCGCCGGTCGCCGGCGACGAGCAGCAGCAGATCCCCCGCGCTCGCGCCGAGCGCGTCCACCACGCCGAGCTGCTCGGCCTCCGAGAGGAACTTCGTCACCGGC
>WNGA01014404.1_pt1 | contig 19559 bp, 18 predicted proteins | sample 5400061 | NCBI WGS metagenome assembly WNGA01 (sample SAMN13153366, study PRJNA577476) | soil metagenome | isolation source: 100 cm soil or saprolite under grassland replicate 2 | place: USA:California | collected 2016-06-15 | reverse complement strand
TGATGTCGTAGTCGGGGATGGCGGCGGCTGCGCGCGGGCCGAACTGGCCGTAGGTGGAGAAGGCGAGGTAGATCAGGCGCGGGTTCAGCACCGAGAGCTGGCGATAGCCGATGGACCAGGCATCCATCTGCCCCGGCATCTCGCTCTCGATGACGATGTCCGCGTGGCGCGCGAGCCGCGCGAGCAGCACCCGTCCCTCCTCGGCGTGGAGGTCGAGGGTGATGTGGCGCTTGTTGCGCGCCTCGACGAGGTACGCGAGACCGGTCCCGCGGTGCAGGACGCCGTCGGGCGAGTACAGGCGCGCCACGTCGCCGGCGGGCGGCTCCACGCGGATCACCTCGGCGCCGAACTCGGCCAGGATCGAGGAGGTGAAGAGCGCGGCGAAGTTGCCGCTCGAGAGGTCGAGGACGCGGAGGTCATCGAGCGCCTCCGGCCGGTCGTGAGCCCGCGACGGCTCGGTCAGTTCCCTGGCGTACTCGGGCCAGGTGACGCGATGGGCGTCGCTCATACGCGGGCGCTCCCGTCCCAGTGGGCCGGGGGTTTGGCGCCCGGCCGGTCGGCCCACTGGCCGATGACCTTGTTCTCCTCGAGCGCCCGGATGCGGCCGGGCGAGAGCCCGAGGAGGCGGGTCAGCACGTCGTGATTGTGCCACCCGACCGGCTTCGCGGCCCACTTGATGCGCGCCGGCGTCTCGGAGAGCTTGGCGGCCGGTCCCTGCTCGACCATCTTGCCGTAGAGCGGGTCCTCGTACTCCCACACGGAGCCACGGACCCGGAGATGATCGTCGTCGTGCTTGTCCTTGGCGGTGGCGACGCGCGTGGCGGCGAAGCCGTGCCTGGCCGCCGCCGCCTCCACCTCCGTCCGGGCGAGCTTGCCGGCCCAGCCCCGGATGCGGTCGAGGAGCGCCGCCATGTGCTCGGGTCTCTGGCGGGCCTGCAGGGTGGCGTAGCGTGCGTCGCGGGCGAGCCCCTCGTCGCCCATGGCGACGCAGAGCCCCTTGAACTCGGCGTCGCGGGCGGCCGCGACGGCGACGTAGCCGTCGCGGCAGGGGAAGATGTCGGACGGGACGAGAGCCGAGTCGCGGTTCCCCTCGGGCCCGCGATCACGGCCGCCGAGCCCCTGGCGCAGCCAGGTCCAGTCGAGCGTCCTGATCAGCCCCTCGCTCTGGGCGAAGTCGATCAGCTGCCCCTCGCCGGTGCGATCGCGATGATGGAGCGCGACGAGGGCCGCCGTGGCCGCCATGAGGCCGCCGAACCAGTCGCCGATGAAGATGCCGCAGAGGATGGGCGGCCGCCCCGGGAATCCCGTGATCCCGATCATGCCGGACACGGTCTGGGCCACGGCGTCGTAGGAGGCGCGCCCCTGGGAGAACGGTCCCCACTGGCCGAAGCCCGAATCGGCGACATAGATGAGGCGCGGGTTGACCTCCTTCAGCCGGCGGTAGCCGATGCCCCACGTGTCGAGCGTGCCCGCTCGGAAGTTCTCCACCATGATGTCGGACCGGCCGGCGAGCTGGCGGAAGAGCGTCTTGCCCTCCTCCGCGTGCAGATCGATGCCGACGTGGTGCTTCGAGTGGTTCTCGGGGAAGAATCCCAGCGAGGCGTTCTGCCAGTAGGTCGCCTCGGGCGTGACGTAGCGCATCGTGTCGCCGCCGGGCGGCAGCTCCACCTTGATCACCTCGGCCCCGAGCTCGCCGAGGAAGTCCGCCGTGGTGGGTCCGAGGACCAGCGTCGTCAGCTCGAGGACGCGGATGCCGCGGAGGGCTTCCGGCTTGTCGAAGATCTTGGACCGGTCGAACAGTTGCGCGGTCCAGTCGAAATACGACTGGGGACCCCCATCCGCCATCGACGCTCCTCCCTCGTGCCGGGCCATCCGCAGTGAGCTCTCCCCTCGAGCGGCGTCCGCAACGACCGCGCCTGCCTCGCTCGCTGTTCGACTATAGCAGAGCAAGTGTCGGGATTCCAAGGCCTTTCCCGGGGCCTGACGCCACCGTCGGAACGCGGGTCGCGTGGGCGAGCGAACGCGCTGAAAAGTCGGCCGGCGCACCGCCGCCGGTGCTATGATTCGTCGCGCGGAGGCGGCGTGCTCGCGCGACGGGCGAGCGGAACCCGGGTCCGCGAGGGGCGGACCGGAACGTCGCTCCGGCCGGCGTGAGCTCCGCCAGACCCATTCAAGTCCAGGAGAAGGGAGGTTTCCTCTCATGAAGATCGTCCGGTATTCCCAGAACGGCCATACGCCGCGGCTCGGGTGTCTCGTCGGCGAGGATCGGGTGATGGACCTCGAGGCGAGTTGCCGGGCCTACCTCGCCGGCAAGGGCGTGGTGCGGGCGGCGGCCATCGCGGCCGCGCTCTTCCCCGCTGACAGCACGCGTGGCTTCCTCGAAGGCGGCGTCGCGACCCAGGAGACGCTCGCGGCCCTGCTCGAGGGCGTCAAGTCGGGCACCCTCCAGCCCGTCGCCTACCCGCTCGCGTCGGTGCGGTTGCACGCGCCCATCGCGGACCCGGGGAAATTCATCTGCATCGGCCTCAACTACAAGGACCACGCCGCCGAGACGGGCAATCCCGCCCCGAAGGAGCCGCCCATCTTCCCGAAGTGGAACAACGCCATCCTCGATCCGGGCGAGCCCATCCTGAGACCCCGAGGCGAGAAGCGGCTCGACTGGGAAGTGGAGCTGGGGGTGGTCATCGGAAGGACCGCGCGTCACGTGAGCAAGGAGCGGGCGCTGGAGTACGTCTACGGGTACACCATCATCAACGACGCCAGCGCCCGCGACTTCCAGTTCCTCACGACCCAGTGGAGCGCCGGGAAGATCGCCGACACCCTGGCGCCGGTCGGCCCCTACATCGCCGACCGCGCCGAGATCCCGGACCCGCACGTGCTCGATCTCAAGACCTGGGTCAACGGCACGCTGATGCAGAACGGCACCACCCGGAACTTCATCTTCGACGTGCGCTACCTGGTGAGCTACCTGTCCGGCATCATGACGCTCTCGCCCGGCGACCTGATCGCCACCGGCACCCCCGCCGGCGTGGGCTTCTCGCGCAAGCCGCCCATCGCGCTCCAGCCGGGCGACACGGTGCGGCTCGAGATCACCGGGCTCGGCGCCCTGGAGAACCCGGTCAAGGACGCGTAGCCGGAGGCAGGTTCGCGCGCCCACATCGAGAGCGCGGTCGAGCCCGTGGGCGAATCTCCTCGTCCGGATCGTTTTCGTGGCGGTCGGGATCCCTGGTGAGCATGGTCATCGGTCCCGACCTTGGTGGTGCCGCCGTGGCTCGAGGCCCTCTACGGCCCGCCGGCGGCGCGCGGGTTGCGGTGGGGTAGACTGAGTCCAAGGGGGGAGATCGGATGAATGAGCGGCGCAGACCCCGGCCCGCCGCGGCGGTGCTGAGGGGAAAGATCAGGCAGATCGAGGAACGCATGGCGCGGATCGAGGACCATCTCGAGGTCATCCGGATCGCGGCCGCCCGCTCTCGCGGATTGCCCATCCGGCTCAGGCGCCTCGAGCGAAAGGCCGGAGCGCAGGTCGCCCGGGTGCGGAGAACGCTGAAGGATTCCGTCGCCCGGCTGAGCCGCGCCGCGGCTGTCGCGAAGACGCGGGGAGAAGTCGCGCGCCAGGTCGCCGCCGCGCGCGCCAAGCTCCAGGATTCGCTCGATCGCCTCGGGGGAACGCTGGCCGAATCCAGCCAAGGCGTGAAGCGGGAGATGGAACACCTGCGTCGTGGGCTCGAGGCGGGGCTCCGGGCCGGCGCCGAGGCCTATCGGCGACGCAAGCGGTAAGGGAGATGCGGGAACACCCTGCAGGCCGCCGGCAAGGATCCGGTTGCGAGGCAACGAGGGAGGCGCTGCCCGGGGCGTGCGCCGTCGGAGCCGACGGCGCCGATGGGCCTTGCTCGAGCCGCCCGCCCGCCGGTCTGCACTTGGCCGGCTCCCCGAACGGGTCGACAATACGAGTGCAGCCTCAGCCGAGCCCGAGGGAACCCTGATGCGCCCCGTGTTGATCTGCCCCGATCACCTTCTCGAGCACGTTCTGGGGGGCGCCGCCTTCCCCGGCGAGCGACCCAGCTACCTCATCGAGAAGGGCGCCCGGCGCGCCGGCGTCGCGAAGCGGGGATACCGGCTCGGCGGCGACCCGACCGATCCCGCTGTCTTGCGCCAGGCGCTGAAGGGGGGGCGCGGGCCGGTGATCGTGGCGGCGCGTCCCTCCCAATTCGCCCGCATCCTCGCCGCCGTGAGCGAGGCCGCTCCCGAGGCACCCGTGCTCGTGGTCCGGGAGGACGACCGCCCCATGGCCGGCGCCACGACGGTCTCGCTGGCCGCGTTGTGTGAGAGCACGATCCAGCCCGCCCTGGACCGCGTCTGCCAGCGCGCCCGCGCGGAACGTGTCCGGGCGCACTTCGAAGGGGCCGAGCGGATCTTGATCCTGATGCAGGACGACCCCGATCCGGACGCCATCGCCTCGGCCATGGCGCTGAAGACGCTCCTCGGCCGCAGCCGGGTGTCGGCGCCGATCTGCACCTTCGGCTCCATCACCCGTCCCGAGAACGTGGCCATGTGCAAGATCCTCGACATCGAGGTCCTGGAGATCAGCGCCCACGCGGTGGACCAGTTCGACCGCGTCGCGATGGTGGACGTGCAGCCCTCCTTCCTCGAGGAGCGCTTCGAAGAGGTCGACCTGGTCATCGACCATCACCCGGTCGATCGCCCCATCCACGCCCGGATCAAGGACGTGCGGCCGTCCTACGGCGCCACGTCCACCATCCTCGTCGAGTACCTCCGCGCGCTGGACATCAAGATCACGCAGCGGCTGGCCACGGCCCTGCTCTACGGCATCAAGGCCGACACGCTGGGGCTCGAGCGCGGCGGGTCGAAGGCCGATCTCGAGGCCTTCACCTTCCTCTACATGCTGGCGAACCACAACGCCCTGCGCCGGATCGAGCGTCCCGAGCTGTCCGAGGTGGCGCTCGACGTGCTGGCCAACGGCCTGGCGCGGCGGCAGATCCTCAAGGGCGTCTTCTTCTCTCACCTGGGCAGTGTGCCGACGGTGGACCAGATTCCCCAGTTCGCCGACTTCGGCCTGCAGGCCGAGGGCGTGGAGTGGTCGGTGGTCTCCGGCGTGGTGGGCACCGACCTGCACATCTCGGTGCGCAACGTCGGGTACGTGAAGAGCGCGGGCGACGTGACGCGCGCGGCCTTCGGCGACCTGGGCTCGGCCGGGGGGCACCGCACGATGGCCAAGGCCGTGGTCCCGCTCCAGGAGCTCCTCAAGGGAGCGGACGAGTCGCCGTCGGGACACGCCTGCCAGGAACGCATCATCCAGCGGTTCCTCCGAGCGTTGGGCCCCAACGCCAAGGGGTAGGAGGCTCTCGGACAAGCGCTCGGGCGAGGTGAGCGCTCGCGTCCGGCGCGCGCGTGACCCGTGCGGGCGGGGACGGGAGGCGGTCATGGTCGTGGTGTACCTGCTGGTGGCGTTGCTCGGCGCCGCGATCGCCATCTTCGCGGTCCAGAACAACAGCGTTGTCGTGGTCCGATTCCTGGGCTGGGAGGTCGGCGGCGCGCTGAGCCTGGTGGTCCTGCTGTCCATCCTCGTGGGAATCGTCTTGACAGCGCTGCTCGGCGCCGTCCGGCATTGGAGACTCCGTTCCCGGATCCGCCAGCTCGAGAGCCGGCTGGCGCGCCTCTCGGTCTCGGAGCCCGCAGGCCGTGAGCCGGGCGCCCCGGTAAGCTCGAGAGGCCCCTGAAGCCGATCACGCTCGAGCGCGATCGACGGAACCACCGACCGGTCGAGCGAGACATTTCTCCTGCAAGATCAAGCGGTCAGAAAGCACTTTGCAATGCCATGCAGGGTGTGCTAAAACTTGCAGGGCTGGACCCGGGCCTCACCACCTGGATGCTCTAGGCATCCGGCGGAGAATAGCTCGCGCGACGTGAGCGATGTTCGGAAGGGCGATGTTCCCCCTCCGAGTTTCCTAGAGGAGACTCATCGTGGACGCAGCGCTGGAAAAGAGGCAGGTCAAGCGGGCCTACAAGCTCTACGCTCCCGCCTACGACTTCGTCTTCGACTGGATCTTCCACCCCGGGCGGGAGGCGGCCATCCGGCTCCTCGACGCCAGGCGCGGGCATCGCATCCTGGAGGTGGGCATCGGCACCGGGCTCAACCTGCCTCTCTACCCGGCGCACTGCTCGATCACGGGCATCGACCTGTCCGAGGAGATGCTGGAGAAGGCGCACGAGAAGCTCGTCGAGCTGGGGCTGGGGAATGTCGCGCTCAAGGCCATGGATGCCACGGTCATGGACTTCGGCGATGACGAGTTCGACGCCGCGGTGGCCACGTACACCATCAGCGCGGTGCCCGATCCCGTGGCCGTGCTGGGCCAGATGCGGCGCGTGGTCAAGCCCGGCGGCAATCTCGTCCTGCTGAACCATTTCCGGAGCCAGCGACCCGTGGTCGGCCGCCTGGAAGACCTCGTGGCTCCGGTCTGCACCCGGCTGGGGTGGAAGTCCAACCTGGCGCTCGAGCCGCTGCTGGAGCAGGTGGACCTGACGCCGGAGATCTCGACCAAGGTGAATCTCTTCAACGGCTGGCGCCTGATCAAGTGCGTGAATCGTAAGTAGCGGTTGTCTCGCGCGCTCTGGCTCGCCGCCGCCCTCGTCCTCTCGCTCCCCGCGCTGATCTCCGGCTGGTCCCTCGCCGGCTCGGCGCTGTTTCTCGTCGAGTTCCTGTCCGAGGGGCGATGGCGCCCGCTCTCGGCGATCACCCCCGCGGTCTCGGCCGGCCCGCTGCCCTCGAGCGCCGGGGGGCGCGCGATCCCCATCGATCTCTATACGCGGGCGAGCTTCGCCAGGGCGCCGGGTCTCGTGCTGGTCCACGGACTGGCTCAGCGCGGAAAGGATGACCCGCGGCTTCGCGAGGCGGCCTCGCTGCTGGCCCGCGACGGCTGGGCGGTCGCGGTGCCGACGGTGGAGGGGCTGACGGTGTTGCGCCTGAGACCGGACGACGCCGCCGCCGTCGTCGCCGCCGTTCGCGGGTTGGAGCAGGCCGGCTACCGGCCGGTGGCGATCCTCGCCGTCAGCCTGGGCGCGGGGCCGGCGCTGCTCGCCGCCGCGGACCCGAGCGTCGCCTCCTCCGTATCAGCCGTGCTCGCGCTCGGTGGCTACGCCTCGGTGGTGGAGCTGCTCCGCTACACGCTCACGGGCGCCTATCGTTTCGACGGCATCGGCGGGCGCCGGCCGGTCAACGAGCCCGCCATCGCCGAGTTCGCCCGCGCCAATGCCGAGCTGGTGGACGGGGCCGGCGGTCGCCTCGTGGGCAACCGCGACCCCCAGGCGCTCGACCGCCTCGTGGCCGAGCTTCCACCCGGCGTGCGCCAGCTCCTGGCCGCGCTCTCGCCCGAGAACCACCTCGGTCGGCTCCGCGCCCCGCTCTTCCTGATCCATGGCCGGGATGACCCGGCGGTGCCCTTCACCGAGAGCTTGAGACTGGAGCGCGCGGCGCGCGCGGCGGGGCGGCCGGCCAGAACGGTCATCGTGGGCTCGCTGGGTCATGTCGAGCCCGAGCTCCGCGCCGGGCCGCGCGACTTGCTCCGGCTCTGGATGGGCTTCTACGCCTTCCGGGTGGCGTCGTGCCGCCTCACTTCGGCCGGCCGAGGTTCATGAGCTTCAAGGCGTCGCGCACGGGCTCGTAGTCGCGATCGGAGGCCTCCACGAAGCCGTCGATGTCGTAGACCTGCTTGAGCACCTTGGCGTGCTCGGGCCCCTTGATGGCCAGGAGCGCCCGCTTGAGCCGGGCCAGGGTGTCGGCGGGCAGCGCCGGGCGCGCGCAGATGCCCGCCTCGGGGATCTCGGGCGTCTCGCCCACGAAGGTGAGCCGATCGATGAGCGCCGGGTCCTTGAGGTGGATCTCGGGCGCCTTGTCGAAGGAGGCCGCCGCGTCCACCCGCCCGTGCACGACGGACTGGAGCGCCGCCTCGTGGGTGCCGGCGAACAGGGCCTCCTTGAAGAAGGTCTTCGGGTCCCGGTCGCGGACCAGCCCCTTCTTGATCAGCAGGACCATCGGGTAGATGTACCCGGAGCTCGACGCCGGATCGACGAAGGCGACGCTCTTGCCGCGCAGATCCTCCACGCGCTCGATCCCGCTCCCCTTCCGGACATAGAAGCGCGCCGTGTAGGCCGTCTTCCCCTGCCAGACGTCGCGCACCAGGATCTGGCACCCCGCTTCGCGATTGGCCAGCACATAGCCCACCGGGTGGACGAAGGCCAGATCCACCCGCCGGCTCCGGAGCGCCTCGACGACGCCGGCGTAATCCGACGCCACCTGGGCGCGGATCGGCACGCCGGACATGCGCGTCACGGTCTTGGCGAACTCGTCGCCCGCTTCCTGGAGCGCCGTTGGGTCCCGCGACGGCGTGAACGCCAGGATCAGCGGCTGGTCCGCGGCGGTGCCGACCTCGAGACTCGACGCCAGGGCCAGCAGAACGAGCGGGGTGAGACGCCGGAAGGTAACCAACTAGCTCCTAGAGCTCGCCGTTCGTCGGTACGCGCATCCGACGCGGCAGCGGCAGCGACAAGGGGCCTCCCAGCAAGCCGCGCGGGAAGACGACGACCGACGTGACAAAGAGCGCCCCCAAGGCGAGCAACCAATAGTAGGCGAGCGCCTCCGACAGCGCGCTTTCCACCGAGCGGACGACGAGCGCGCCGAGAAAGGCCGCGAGCAGCACGTCGCGCCCGCCGAGCGCAGTCCAGATCAGGACCTCGGTCGACAGCGGGACACCGATGAGCGCGGGTGATACGAACCCGAACTGTGTGGCGAAGAGAGCCCCGGCGAGACCGGCCACCGCCGCGCTCACCACGAAGCTGAACGTCTTGTAGACGGGGATGTCGAAGCCGAAGTACATGGTCCGTTGCTCGTTGTCACGAACCGCGCGCAGCGCCGTGCCGACGGGCGACCGCTCGAGAGCGAGCAGCAGCAGGTATACGATGACGGCGGCGGCGAGCATGACGTAGTACACCGGCACGGCCTCGACGACGTCGACGGGCCTTCCGCCCCAGCGGTACCGCAACGGCGGCACGTTCCGCAGACCGTTGAACCCGCCGAGAAAATCCCAGTGGCTGGCGGCGCGCTCGGCGATGACCGCCGCCGCCAGCGTCACGATCGCGAAGTAGGCGCCGGAGAGTCCGCGGCCACGGAACATCAAGCTGCCGCCGATCAGCGCGCTCAGCGCCGGCAACAGCACGGCGGCGGCCAATCCGATGGCGGCCCCGCCGCCCGCCGCCGGGACCAGACCCGTGGTCGCCACCGCCATCGCGTAGGCGCCCACGCCGAAGAAGATCGCTTGTCCGAAGCACAGCAGGCCTGTTTGGCCCCAGAGGAAAGACAGGCTCATGGCGAGGATGCCGTAGCTGATGACCTGCGCCATCTGGGACAGCCGCCACTCGTCGACGACAAGCGGGGAGGCGGCGAGCAGCACCCACACCGCGGCGCTGAGAGCCGGGCCCACGCCCGCCCGTCTCACCTCATCTCCGAGCGCCCGTCAGGCCGCGTGGGAAGAGGCGGATCACGACGATCGCCAGCCCGAAGACGGTGATCTCGATCACGGCGCGGGCGGCGAGTCCGAGCGAGGTGCGGTAGAAGAGCAGAAACGTCGCGGCCGCGGCGAGCACGGCGACCGCCATGACGAACAGCCGGTAGAGCGGATAGAGCGTCCCGAGCACCCTCACCGCCTGCGGCAGCGGGTTCGGCACCTGCTGCGCGGTGGCACCGAAGCCGACGATCACCGCCTGCTTCAGCCCGATGGACAGGCCCCAGGTGGCGAGGATCGTGTCGATGAACCGTCGATAGACGTGCCGGATGACGACCTCCTCGATGAGCACGCCGATCAGCGCGAGGGCCAGCGGCGCGAGCACGAGCGCGAGCCAGAAGCTCCCTCCCCGCTGCTCGACGACGACCACGCTGTAGGCGCCGAGGAGGAAGAGCTCGCCATGAGCCATGTTGATGACGTTCATCAACCCGAAGATGATCAGCAGACCCAGAGTCACCAGCAGGAGCGCGAGCGTGAAGTTCGCCGCATCGAGGAGGATGACGAAGCTCTGCGCCATTGAGCCGGCTACCGTTCCGTCACCGAGCCCCGGTGGCGAGCGTCACACGCGATCCACGGTCGAACACCTAGACGGAGAGATAGCCGTCGAGAAGAGCGCGGTCGTCACGCAGGCGGGCGCTGTCGCACTCGTCGACGATGCACCCGTTCTCGATGAACAGGCAACGGGTGGTGAGCGCCACGACCATGCTCACGTTCTGCTCGACCAGCAGCATGCTCATCGCGTGCTCTCCGGCGACGGCACGCAGGGTCGCGACGAGCGATTGCACGGTCGAGGGCTGCAGCCCCTCGCTCGGCTCGTCCAGCAGCAGCAGACGCGGTGCGCCGATCACGGCGCGGGCGATCGCCAGCAGCTGCTGCTCGCCGCCGGACATGCTGCCGGCCACCTGCGATCGACGCTCGCCGAGCATCGGAAACCGAGCGAAGATCGCTTCCGGAACGCGGGCCCTCATCCCGATCTTGCCCAGGAGCCCCAGACGGAGGTTTTCCTCCACCGTGAAGTCGTTGAAGATCTCCCGCCCCTGCGGGACGTATGCGATGCCGGCGTTGCTGACCGCGAAGGGCGGGCGGCCCGCGAGGTCCACGCCGTCCAGGGCGAGCCGCCCCGATCGGTTGCGAACGTGTCCCATGATCGCGCGCAGAAGGGTCGTCTTGCCCATCCCGTTGCGGCCCATGAGAGCCACGCGCTCTCCCGGACCGATGTCGAGATCGATGCCCCGGAGCACGTCGCCCGCTCCCTCGTAGCCGGCAGACAGACCGCGGATCGTCAGCATTCCGTCACACGCGCTCGGTCTCCCCGAGGTACGCCTCGCGTACTTCGGGATGCGCTTGCACCTCGGCATAGCTGCCCTCGAACAAGACCATCCCACGGAGCAGTACGACCACGGGACAGGCGAGCTCGCGCACGAAGCTCATGTCATGCTCGATCACGAGCACGGTGACTCCGTGCTCCTGGCGCAGCTGCCGGATGAGCTGCACGGTGGCCGACGTCTCCGTGGCCGACATCCCGGCCGTGGGCTCGTCGAGAAGCAGGATGCGGGCTCCGCTTCCGAGTAGCATCGCGATCTCCAGCCACTGTTTCTGACCATGCGCCAGCTCGCCGGCCGGCCGGCCGGCCACATGTCGGAGCCGGAAGCGCGTCAGGAGCTCGCGCAAGCGCTCGGCGAGGCGAGCGCGGTTGGCCAGCGCACCCAGCGAACGCCGGGCGCCGGCGCTCATCAGCGACACCTCGAGATTTTCCGCGACGCTGAGGGCCGGATAGATGCCGGGGACCTGGAACTTTCGACCGACACCGAGGCGACTGATCAGGTGCGGCGGTCGCCCCGTGACGTCTTCACCGTGGACGTGCACCGTCCCCGAGGTCGGCGGAAATGTCCCGGTGATCGTGTTGAACAGCGTCGTCTTGCCGCAGCCGTTCGGGCCAATGATGCAGCGCACCTCTCCCGCGCCGATGCAAAGATCGACACCGCGGAGGACACGAAGACCGCCGAACTCCTTGGTGAGTCGGCGCACCTCGAGGACCGGACGTGCCGCGAGTGTCGTCACGCCCTGGCGGCGAGCGGGACCCTTACCCCTTGCACTGGCTGCTGGCCTTGACCAGCCCGACGTCCTTCACCAGCACTTGCTTCTGGCCACGCGTCTCCGCGATCACGATGTTGAGATCGGCGTGGCGGTCTTCGGGCCGGAGCCGGACCATGCCGTTCCCGGACTGCAGCGAGAATCCCGTCACCGAATCGATGATGCGCTCCTTGTCGACCTTGCCGGCCCGCTTGACGCCCTCGACGAAGAACCGGGTGAGCATGTAGTGCGCGTCGACCGTGTTGCTGACGATCGCGTTGTCACCGAATCGCTTCCTGACCTTCGCCACGAACGCTCTGGCCTCCGGCTTGTCCAGCGTGCTGATGAAGTTCGCGACGGTCACGATACCTTCCGACTCCTCTTGGGTCAGCCCGGGGAGGTAGTTCTCGCTGTAGCCGAGCCACGCCAGCTTCGTCTTCGTCTTGCCGCCGGCCGCCACGAATTGCTTGACGAACGTGATGGCGTCGGCGCCGACGACGTCGAGGACCAGGACCTTCGCACCCGACTGATCGATCTTCCGCACCGTGCTGGTGAAGTCCTTCACGCCGAACGGCGTGTACTCCTCCCCGACGACACGGCCTCCCGCCTGCTCGGCCGCTCTGCGCACCGCCTCGTTCATCTTGCGCGGCCACACGTAATCGCTGCCGAACATGTAGAACGTGTCGCCGTGGTGCTCCTTCAAGAAAGGAATGAAGGGGCTCACCCATTGCGCGGGAAGCCCGCTGTAGCAGATGATGTAGCGACTGCAGGCCCCGCCTTCGTAGTCGGTCGCGTAGAAGAGAGGCGTCTTGAAGCGCTCGATGGTCGGCTGGATGGCGTCGCGATTGGCGCTCGTCACGGGGCCAAAGATCGCGAGCACCTTGTCACGCTGGATCAGCTCACGCGTCCGCTCCACCGCGGTCTTCGGATCGGTCTTGTCGTCCGCGACGACCACCTCGAATCTGCGCCCGAGGACACCGCCGCCCTCGTTGGCCTCCTCGATGGCCAGCCGCGTTCCCTCGACCCCCTGCTGCCCCAGGTTCTCCAGTCCGCCGGACAGCGGCTGGAGTACACCGACCTTGATCGGGTCCGCCGCCCGAGCGATGAGCGGGGCGCCGAGGCTCAGCGCGGCGGCGCCCGCCGCGCTCTGCAACAGCCGGCGCCGCCCGATGGAATCACGACCGCCGATGCGACGTGAGTTGCCCATGGTCTGATCTCCCGATGGCTTCAGCCCGCAATGTGGTTCTCGACCGGCGTGCCGTGCTCGAGCGCAGCGACGACCTGCTTGCTGTCGGTCACGGTCCCGAAGTGAGTCGCGATGTCGTACAGCGACGACTCCTGCTCGCGCGGCCCCGTGGCGGCGACGCAATCCTCGGGCACGACCACCTGGTACCCGAGGAAGAACGCGTCGTGCACCGTCGAGCGCACGCAGATGTTCGTCACCACCCCGAAGACCACGACGGTGTCGACGCGAAGGTCGCCCAGCGTCAGATGCAGGTCGGTGTTGAAGAAGGCCGAGTAGCGCCGCTTGACGATGTAGATGTCCTCGGGCCTGGGGTCCAGATCGTCGATCACCCGCGCACCCCACGTTCCCTCCACGCAGTGGGGTGTCCGCTTCAGCCATTCGCGATCCTGGCGCACGTTGCGTCGGTGGGTATCCACGACGAACAGGATGGGACAGCCGCCCCGGCGTCCCGCGTCGATGACCCGCCGCTGGGGCGCGACGAGCCGCTCGTAGCCGGGCAGGACCATGGCGCCACCTGGCTTGCAGAACTCGTTCAGCATGTCGACGACGACAATCGCGCTCGACCGCGCCTCGATGCGCACCGGTTGCTCGATCTTTCTCGCCGAGAAGACGTCCACTGTCACGGCAACCCTCCCGCCGCGCGCGTGGTGAGCGCGCGGTCATCTCATCGGAGGCCGTCTCCCTTCGTCGCCTCCTCCTTGGTCAGCCCGCCGACGCGCGGGTGCGGGCGCCCTCCATCGGTCACCGCGATGACCAGCACGATCTCGTTTGCGTGTGGCGCGTCGGGGAGGCGAACCTCCATCGCATCGTAGTGCGTGCGCACGAACGCGGCGTCCTTGAAGTGGAGCGGCACGTCGATGGCCGTTCCCGGCCCACCGAGCTTCTTCGCCGACGGAATGATCGCCTTGCCGCCGCCCACGGCGGCGCGCAGCGGCGCGCCGAGCTTGGGATGCAGCAGCGCCGCCGCATGCTCGAGCTCACCGTGCTCGCCGACGATGGCTCCCTTGCCGTAGGACTCCGCCGGCGCCCCCAGTGTCTCCATCGCTTTCTTCGACAGGAGCGCGCCGAGCTCCTCGCCGGCGTCGATCAGCAGCGTCAGATCCTCGACGAAGCCTCCCGCGAACGGGTTCTCGATCACGGCCACCGCGGCCACCTTGCGCACGGGGCGCTTGGCGGCCCGGCCGCCGTCGCTCAGGATCTCCTCACTGACGGTCACGAGCTTGCGGATGTTGACCATGTCGCTCCTCTCTTCGGAGGCGCGGCGTCACGCGCGTCAGTGACCGCCCGGCGCCGGCCCCTGCCCCTTCACCACCTCGGCCGCACGAGCGGCGGGAGGCGTGTTGCGGCTTCGTCCAGTCCTGATGGCGCCGTCGATCATCACCATCGAGATGCCCGGCAGGTCGCCGGCGGCGAGCGCGGCGAGCGCGTCGCGACCGACGCTGCCGATCGGCGCATCGCAGATCACCAGGTCAGCCGCCCGTCCGGCGGCGATGAGACCGGCGTCGAGCTTGTACACCCGGGCGGTGTTGCCGGTGGCGCACGCGATCGCGTCTGCCGGTGGCAACCCACCCAGCGCGGCCAACAGCGACAGCGTGCGCAGCACGCCGAGCGGGATGACCCCGGTGCCCGACGGCGCGTCGTTGCCGACGATGATGCGCGACGTGGCGCGCGCGTCGATGGTCACGCGCAGAGTGTGAAGAGCGGTCTTCACGTTACCGCACTGCACGATCTCGAGCGCCATGTCAGTCGCCACCAGCCGCTCGATGTCGGCGGGCGTCATCGACGTGGTGCCTCCGTTGATGTGACCGACCACGTCGGGCGCCGCTTCGAGCACCACGTCGGCGTCGATCGAGCTCGAGCCCGCGATCGACGGCCCCCCGGTGTGGATGGTGACGGTCATGCCGTGCCGCCGCGCCCACCGCACCATGGGCGCGGCATCCTTGCCCGTGTTCACCGACCCCAGACCGATCTCGCCCACGAGCCGCACGCCGGCGCGCGCCATCTCCGCGAAGTCGGCTTCCGTCAGCCCCAGCTCGAGGATCGGCGCCCCCGCATGCACCTTGACGCCGCCGGGACGGAAGTTGGCGTAGGCGCGGGCGGCGACGATGGCCAGGGCCTTGAGCCCGACAATGTCCCGCGGTCGACCCGGCAGATGCACCTCGCCCGCGGAGATCGCGGTCGTGACTCCACCATTCATCGCCGACTCGATGAAGTCGATCGTGCGCTGACGGGGCGTGAAGTCCCCGAACACGGGATGGACGTGGGAGTCGATCAAACCCGGCATCACCGTGGTCCCACGCGCATCGATGACGGTGTCGGCCTCACCGTCGAGGCCGCGATCGATGACGGCGATGTGGCCGTCGCGGATGAGGATGGAGTCGGCGTCGAGCAGCGGCCGGGCGATGTCCCCGCTCGCAATCGTGCCGATGTTGCGGATGAGCGTATCCACGGAGGCCTTCAGACGAGGCCGCTCCGCCCCGCCCGCTCCTCCGTGTCGCCCCGTCCGGCGGCGCTGCGGTCGCCGGTCCGGATGCCCCAGGCGGCCAGCCGGGCGATGAGCGTATTGCGGTGCACGCCCAGCCGCCGGGCCGCGCGACTCTGGTTCCAGTCTTCGTGCTCGAGGGCGCGCAGGACATAGGCCTGCTCGAACCGGTCGCGCGCCTCCTTGAGGGTCAGGGACGACGGGTCCCGGTCGCCCCGGCCCGGGCCGTTCTCGTGCAGGGCCAGCTCGATGGGCAGGTCCTCCATCTGCAGCACCGGATGGGTGGCCAGGGCCACGCTCCGCTCGATGATGTTCTCCAGCTCGCGCACGTTGCCCGGCCAGTTGTAGGCCTGCAGCGGCGGCAGCGCGCTCCGCGAGATACCGCGGACGTCCTTCTTGAACTCGCGCGAGTACTTCGTCACGAAGTGGTCGGCCAGGAGCGGGATATCGTCCTTGCGAGCGCGCAGCGGCGGCACGCTGAGCGGCACGACGTTGAGACGGTAGAACAGATCCTCGCGGAACGCCCGGGTGCGGGTGGCCTCCCGGAGGTCGATATTGCTCGCCGCGATCACCCGCACATCGACCGGGATGGTCCGCGTGCCCCCCAGCCGCTCGACCTCACGCTCCTGGAGCGCGCGCAGGAGCTTGGCCTGCAGCTCGATGCGGAGACTCCCCACCTCGTCGAGGAAGAGGGTGCCGCCGTGGGCCAGCTCGAACTTCCCCGGCTTGCGCGCGTGGGCGCCGGTGAACGCTCCCTTCTCGTGACCGAACAGCTCGGACTCCAGCAGGGTGTCGGGGATGGCGGCCAGGTTCACGGCGACGAAGGGCTGCCCGCGACGCGCGCTCTGGCGGTGGATCGCCCGGGCGACCAGCTCCTTGCCGGTGCCGCTCTCGGCGGTGATGAGCACGGTGGCATGCGTCTGCGCCACCTGGGCGATGAGCTCGTAGAGGCGCACCATCGAGGGATGCCGGCCGACCAGCTCGTTGAAGCCGTGAGTGCGGTCGAGCTCCGAGCGGAGATACAGCACCTCACGCTCCAGCACCCGCTGCTGCGCCGCCTGCCGCACCAGGGCCAGGATCTCGTCCACGTCGAAGGGCTTGATGACGTAGTCGTAGGCCCCGGCCTTGATGGCCTCCACCGCCGTGCGCACGTGGGGCACGGCGGTGATCAGGATGACGGCGATGGACTCGGAGAGCCCCAGGATCCGGGGCAGCACCACCGGCCCGGACTCGCCCGGCATGCGCACGTCGAGCAACGCCACGTCCACGCGGCGCGACCGGATGATGTCCAGTCCCGCCGCGCCGTCGGCCGCCTCCAGGACCTCGAAGTCCTCCTTGAGGATGAAGCGCAGCGAGTCCCGGACGCCCGGCTCGTCATCGATGACGAGGACCACGGGGCGCATCGGGTACGTGACGACCGGCGGGGGCGCGCTCGCGAGCGCGGGCTCCGCGCTATCGCTTGAGGTCGGGTACAGAGAGAACGACATATTCGTTGCGCCCTCCGCCGCGCTGGACATAGACGGGAACGACCTCGCCCGGCTTCACCGAGCCGATGACCTGCCGGAAGCTCTCGACGTCGGTCACCGGCCGGCGATTGACCTCGAGGATGGCGTCGCCGGGCCGGATCCCGGCCTGCTCCCCGGCGCTGCCGGACGCGACATCGGTGACGACGACGCCCGCCTTGGCGGTCAGCTTGAACCGCTGGCTGGCTTCCGGCGTCAGGGGCTCGACGGTGAGCCCGAGGGTCTCCTCCCTGGGCTGGGCGGTGGCGGCGGTCTCCTCGCCCGGCTGCTCGCCGATCTTGACCGTGAGCGGGGTGGAGACCTTGTCGCGGAGCACGACGAGCGGCGTCGCCCGGCCGGGCTCCACCGCCGCCACGCGCTTCTGGAGCTCCGTCACGTCCTTGGTGGGCGCGCCGTTGAACTCCACGACGATGTCCCCGGGCTTGAGGCCGGCGGCCTCGGCCGGACTGTCCTTCATCACGTCGGCGACGAGGATCCCGCCGTCCTTCTTCACCCCGAAGCTCTGCGACAGCTCCGGCGTCAGCTCCTGGATGACGATGCCGAGCCAGCCGCGCACCACCCGCCCCTTGTTGATGAGCTGGGTCATGATCTCCCGCGCCATGTTGATCGGGATCGAGAAGCCGATCCCCTGCCCCGAGGACACCATGGCGGTGTTGATGCCGATCACCTTGCCCTCGATGTTCAGCAGCGGCCCGCCGGAGTTGCCCGGATTGATGGAGGCGTCGGTCTGGATGAAGGCCTCGTAGGTGGCGACCCCGACGTGGGTGCGGCCGGTGGCGGAGATGTGGCCGATGGTGACCGTCCGGTCGAGACCGAAGGGGTTGCCGATGGCGATGGCCCACTGCCCGGCGCGGAGCCGGTCGGAGTCGCCCAGCGCGGCGACCGGAAGCGCGCCGGCGGAGGCGTCGATCTTGAGCACGGCCAGATCGGTCTTGGGGTCGCGCCCCACGATCGTGGCCTGGAACTTCCGGTCGTCGGAGAGGTGCACCTCCACCGAGTCGGCGTTCTCCACCACGTGGTTGTTGGTCAGGATGTAGCCCTCGGCAGTCACGATGACGCCGGACCCGGTCGAACGGACGTCCTCGCGGGGTTGGCGCCGGCGGAAGAAGCGCTCGAAGAACTCGGGGCCGAAGAACTCCCGGAAGCGCTCCTGCCGCTCCGGAGACTCGGCCTCGGGCGCGATCCGCTTGGGCTTGACGCTCACGTTGACGACGGCGGGGGTCACGCGGTCGGCCACGGAGACGAAGGCATCCTCGAGCGCGCGCAGAACGGTCTGCGAGTCGACGGACTCGGGGGTGGCCGCTCGCGCCGTCGCCGGCGGGAGCGACAGCCAGAGCGCGCTCAGCACGACGGGGAGAAGCAAGAACGGGGCTCGCCGGATCATCATTGCTGGACCTCCTGCCGCGCCATCTTAACCCGGCGCCCCTGGTCCCGCTAGAGGGAGTCCAGTGTCACTTCCAGGATACGCTTGGTGTGCGGACCCACCGGAGCGGTCTGTCCGCGCCGCACCCCGGCCACCCAGATGATGTCGCCGGCGGCCTCGAGCAGCGGAATGCGCGGCCGCTCCCAGCGCGGGATGCGGGCGTCGATCAGAAATGACTTGAGCCGGCGCTCACCCGGTCCGCCGAAGGGAGCGAACCGGTCGCCCGACCGGCGCGAGCGGACATCGAGCGCGGTGGGGAGATGGTCGGCGTCGAAGGCCACGCGTCGCGCCTCGCGAGGAAGGGCGTAGTCCGGGCTCCGCTCGAAGCGTCGCGCGTCGAGCCGGAGGCCCAGCTCGTCGAGATCCAGGGATCCGGGAACGGTGAAGCGGCGGGCGGCGAGGGCGGGGAGGAGCGCAGGGCCGACCCGGAGCCACCGCCCGCTGCGCTCCAGGCAGAGCCGGCCCATCCTCACGGACCGTCGCGGAGCCTGCGCGAGGAGCACGCGGCGCAGCGCGCGCTGAGCGGCGGCGCGCCGCGGGCGCGTCTCGCCCAGCTCGGCGGCGGCCAGGAGCAGCATCTGGACCGCCACCTCGTCGGGCCGGCCCAGGAGCTCGGCGACGGGGAACACGACGCCCGAGGCCCCGCGCGTCGCCACCCGCCCGAGCTCCGATCGGGCCTGCCGCTCGAGATCGGCGACCAGGCCGCGGCTCAGGGTCGCCGAGCGACACAGCGACTCGACGACCCCCGGTCCGAACACGTGGCCGAGGAAGGGCAGGACGTCGTGGCGCATGCGGTTGCGGAGAAAGCGCGGATCGCGGTTCGTCGCGTCCTCGACCCACCCCAGCCCTCGCGAGGCCAGGTGGGCCAGGATCTCCTCGCGGCGCGTCTCGAGCAACGGGCGGATGAAGACGCCCCGCGCCAGCGCGATCCCGGCGAGCCCCCGCGGGCCCGCGCCCTCGAGCAGGCGCATCAAGACCGTCTCCGCCTGATCGTCGGCGGTGTGGCCCGTCGCGATGCGGCGCGCGCCCAGCGCCTCCGCGCGCGCCTCGAGCGCCGCATAACGGGCGCGGCGGGCCTCCGCCTCCAGCCCTTCCCAGGGCGGCTCGCGCCGTACCGCCACCCGTTCGAGGTGAAAGGGCACCTCCAGCTTCTCGCAGAGACGCTGGACGAAGTCGGCGTCGGCATCCGCCTCGGCGCGCAGGCCGTGGTGGACGTGGGCGCACGCCAGCGCGAGAC
>WNGA01016310.1_pt1 | contig 19560 bp, 15 predicted proteins | sample 5400061 | NCBI WGS metagenome assembly WNGA01 (sample SAMN13153366, study PRJNA577476) | soil metagenome | isolation source: 100 cm soil or saprolite under grassland replicate 2 | place: USA:California | collected 2016-06-15 | reverse complement strand
CTCTTGGTCGCGCCGTCGACATCGGCTTCGAGATTGGCCGCGAGCAGGGGACCTTGAGCCTGTTTGGCGAGCGACCCGAGCAACGCACCGCCGCCGGCCCAATCGTTGTAGCCCGGCGTCCACGCCGCGAGACCCATGTTTTCGAGCGAAGCGCTGATAGCTTCGGCCTTCCAACGATCTTGCGTGCCTCGGTTTTCGTCGAGCTTCGGATCGAGAAAGAGGGTGGGGCCGACCGCGACCAGAAGCGAGCCGCGAGCGAGTCCGCGATCCTTGGCCAAGAACGCGGCCAAATGATCGACCCCCCCCAACTGGTCCTTCGTGCAGCCGCACGGCTCGAGCGCGCCGGCGAGGTTCGAGACCACGTAAAGGCGAACCGTCGGAGAACCGAAGCCCGGCGAGGCGGACGGCGCGGCCCCCGGTTGCGGCGTGCTCCGACAGCCGTGGCACGCAGCCAGACCGAGTGCGGCAGAGACCACCGTCCATCCAAGGCTTCTCGGGACTTTGCTCATCAAAGCGCCGCGACTCCCAAGAGCGCCGAATACAAAATGACGCTGCCGATCCAGATGCCCCCCCGCACCTTCATGCCGCCTCGCAGCGCCCAGTAGGGAGCGAGCGGCGGAACGAAGAAAGCGACCGCGGCGCGCCAGCGCGGTTGTTCCTTGGCGAGGCCAAAAACGATCGCGACGTGCACGGTCACGAGCGTTGCGAACGCGAGGACGAGTCCACCGACGAGCAGCACGTCTCTCATGCGGGCGCGGGCTCGGCCATCGTTCGCCGCGCCCGCCAGAGCGCCACCCACCGCGCCGCGCTCCCGATCAGAATGGCAATGACGCCGAGCAACAGCACCGCGGTCAGCGTCGCGTCGATCAAGCCGACGCTGTGGGCCTTCGGATCGGGAGAATTGAGCATGGGCAGATACATCGTCTGGATCGCCTGCACGCCGGCCGTGATCGTGGTTGTACCCACGAAAACGAGCGGCGCCATCGTCAAAAGCGCGTACGTGGGCTTGGGCGCTTCGCGCATGAGAACGGTCGTGCCGACAGCCAGCGCGGTCGCCGCGAGCAACTGATTGGCGATCCCGAACATCGGCCAGATGGTGGAGATGGACCCCGTCAGGATGAAATAGCTCCAGCCACCGACGATCGCGGCCGACGCGATGGCCGCTCCCGGTGCCCACGAAGTTTCGCCGAAGCGCGTCCAAACTTTCCCGACGAACTCCTGCAGGAGAAAACGTCCGACGCGGGTGCCGGTATCGATCGTGGTGAGGACGAAGAGCGCCTCGAACATGATCGCGAAGTGGTACCAGTAGGCAATGAGCGTCTTCATGCCTGGCAACCCGGAAAAGACGCGCGACATGCCGATCGCCAGCGACACCGCGCCTCCGGTGCGGGCCGCGATGATCTCGCGACTGTCGCGGGCCATCATCGGAAGGTCCGTCACCCGGATGCCGAGGCGCAGAAAATCCCCATCGGTGAGCTCAGTCGCCGTTTCCTGCGTCGGATCGACGTGGTACCCGAGCGCCGCCAGCGAGCGGTTGGAGAGGTGCAAAAGCTCGCTCGCCTTCACACTTTTGCCGGCAAGAGACGAAGACGAGTCCCCCTCCGAAAGGCCGAGGTGCTTTCGATCCTGCGGCGTCAAAAGGGGACCGACCGCGGCGAGGTCCTCCGCGCTTCGCGCGAGACCGTGTCCGCCAGGAGCGGCTACCAACGGTATCGCCGGATCGGTATTGATGGCGAAGTAGTCACTCGGCGGCATCGCGGTCGCCGCGAGAAGCGCGGTAATGCCGACGAGGCCCTCCATCAGCATGGCGCCATAACCGATGCCCCGGCAGTCCGTCTCCTTGTCGATCATCTTCGGCGTCGTTCCGCTCGATACGAGCGCGTGAAAGCCGCTGATCGCGCCGCACGCAATGGTGATGAAGACGAAGGGAAAGAGCTGCCCCTTCACGATCGGGGTGAACGTCTCGTTGCCGACGACGACCGCCTTCGAGCTGACCGCGTTGATGAGCGGCATCTCGATGAGTGGATTGACCAAGACGATGCCGATCACCAGGAGCGCGATCGTGCCGATCTTGAGGTAGCTGGACAGGTAATCGCGTGGGCAGAGGAGCATCCACACCGGCAGCACGCTGGCGGCAAAGCCGTAGATCGCAATCGAATACGTGAGGGCGTCCTGCGAGAGCTTCAGGTGTTCGCCGATGGGCCCGTCCTGGATGGGCTTGCCCAGCACGAGCGCCAGCATCAACAGCACGACGCCGAAGATGGTCGCCTCGCGGATTCCGCGGATCGAGCCTCCGCGCACCTTGTAGATGTAAAGGCCCATCCCGAGCGCAATGGGAATGGAAAGCCCGATCGTGAACACGCCCCACGCCGACTCTGCGAGCGCGCCCACCACGACCTTGCCGAGCCCGGCCAGCGCGATGATGACGATGAACAGAATGGCCAGCCCTGTCACGACACCGAGCACCGGGCCGAGCTCTTCGCGTGCGATCTCGGCGAGCGAACGCCCGCGTCGCCGCACCGAAGCGACGAGGATCACGAAATCGTGGACGGCTCCGCCGAAGACGACTCCAAAAAGGATCCAGGCGTACCCGGGCAGGAAACCGAATTGCGCGGCCAGGACCGGCCCGATGAGCGGACCGGCGCCGGTGATGGCGGCGAAGTGGTGTCCGAAGAGGACCCACCGGTTGGTCGGGTGGAAGTTGTGCCCGTCCCGCAGCGTGTGGGCTGGCGTCGCCCGTAGGTCGGACAGCCCCAAGACTTTGGCCGCGATGAAGGCCGAATAATAGCGGTAGGCAATCGCCAATACCGCCAGCGCCGTGAGCATGAACCAGATAGCGTGCATGGCTGCCGGAGTATGCCGGGCGCCGGCGTCCGGGGCAAAATCTACCGTTTCGACACGGCCGCGCGCCTGCGACCGTAAAGACCACGCAGTTCGTTCTTGGCGCGCTCGAGCACGCGCTTGCGCGAGGGGCTGAGGTTTCGACCGCCCCGATTGATATAGAAGTTCAGCATCGACATCGCCGAACGGAAGGGCTCGGCCTTGCGCCGCCGGCTCCGCTCCGCCGAGCGCTTGAGAGACGCGGCGATGTCGCGTGAACTTCCCTTGAAAACGCCCTGCTCGAGGTCGAGCGCGTCGCTCGTTTCCATGACGCGGCGTGACCATCGCCCGCGCCGCGGTCGAGTTCGATTGGACGGCTGTGACATCGGATCGCGCCCCTTTGGCTGTGAGCTCCCCGAAGCAAAGCGCGCACCAACCATTTATGAGGTAAGTATACTTACCTCGGTCGGCCGTGCGGAGAGAGCCGCACCCACCTCGCGCTCGTCGCTTTCTCGACGGCGACGCGCGATCCGCCCAGAACCTGCGTCCTCGGCGTGGATCCGCTATCGTAATTGGGCTTGCGTCATCTCTCCCTCATCCCCCTCGCCGCTTCGGTCGGATTGCTGGCATCGATCCCGCTGACGCTCCACATGGCCGAGGCGGTCGCCGCGACGATCGACACGGTGATGCCGGTTTCCGAAATCAAGACCGGCATGAAGGGGTATGGCCTCACGGTTTTTCGGGGAACCGAGCCGGAGCGGTTCGACGTCGAGGTCCTCGGGGTCATCCGGCAGTTTCGACCGCACCAAGACCTCGTGCTCATCAAGACTTCCCACCCCCGGCTCGAGATAGCGAAGGTGGTCGCCGGGATGAGCGGAAGCCCCATTTTCCTCAACAACAAGATGATTGGGGCCTATGCGTACGGATGGCAGTTCGGCTCGGAGCCCATTGCGGGGGTCACGCCGATTCAGTCGATGCTGGATGAGTTGGCGCGCCCTCTGCCGATCATGAGCCCCATCCCGGCGCTGCCCACCCCCGCCCGCGCCCGAGAAGGAGCGTCGCTCGGCTCGCAGGGTGACGGGGCCGCGCAGGGCACCGCTTTCACGACGGACGCGGGCACCTACGATCTTCGCGCGCACGCGCAGCGGCTGGCCGCGCGCGCCAACCCCGGCGGCGAGGCGCACGGAAGCAAGCTTCTGCCCGTCGCGACACCCATTCTTCTGGGCGGCATGGGGGACGGCGCGGCCAAACTCGCGCGCGATTTGCTCGAGCCGCTCGGCCTCGAACCGGTGCAGGGGGGAGGCGCGGGAAACGCAGTGGACGCCGACGCTCCCACGCGATTCGTCAACGGAGGGGCCATCGGCGTGCAGCTCGTCAGCGGCGATATCTCCGCCATGGGCCTCGGCACCGTGACTCGTGTCGAAGGCGACAAGCTCGTCGCGTTCGGACATCCCATGATGAACGGCGGCGTGACGGCCATGCCGACCGCCATCGGTCGCGTGCATTGGGTGCTCGCCAGTCAGATGAGAAGCTTCAAGCTCGGTGAAGCCGTGCGGCCGCTCGGCGCCCTCGTGAACGATCGTCAGGCGGCGATCGTGGTCGACTCGAAGAGCGTCGCTCCGCGCTTTCCGGCCACCGTCGAGATCGAGGGCGTTCCCGGCGCACCTCACAAGAGCTGGTCGTTCACCATCGCGCACGAGAAGTTCATGTCCCCGTCGTTCGTCGCCATCGCCGTGGGCAGCGCGATCGAAGCGACCACTTCCGAGCGACGCGACGTCACCTGGCGTGCGACCACGGAAATCGTCGTCGCGGGGTACGGCACGATCAGGCTCGAAGACGGAGGCGTCGCGGTGGGCGGCACGCCCGACGCGGACGAGTGGGTCCGCTCGCGCGCCGTGCGCGCCATCGGCGCTATTCTCAATAATCCCTGGCAAACCGCGCGCGTCGAGAAGCTGACCACCAAGCTCAGCGTGCGATTCGCGCGCGACAGCTATCGGCTTCGAGGAGCGGACGCACTCGCCGACGTGATCGACGCCGGCCAGCCCGCGCGCATTCGGCTCCACCTGCTTCCCTTCGCGGGAGCCGAGGAGCAGAAGGTGATCGAGGTGCCCATCCCCCGCGAGCTCGCCGGTAAAGATGTCGACATCGAGCTCGCGCCTGGCTACACGGAAACGCCGGAGCTCCCCTCACCCGAGCGATTGGCCGACTTGATCAGCAACCTTCCGCGTCAGAACTATCCCCTCGACAGTGTCGTCGCGTCGATCAAACTCGGCGAGCACGGCGTCGCATTTCGTGGCCAGGTCGCCGGCCGGCTTCCTCCGGGCGCGCTCGACTTGCTGCGGCCTGGGAGCGACACCGCCGCGCCCGAACCCTTCGTATCGTATGTTCGCACCGCCGTTCCGATTCATCGGATGATCGAAGGCAAAGACCGCGTGCGCGTGCACGTACGGCCCGTCCTTCGATAAGTTCTTCCCTTCCCCGCTCATGAAACTCTCCTCCCGGTTCGTCGCCCTCGTGCTTTCCATCGGACTTGCTGTCGCGCCCGCTGCGCGCGCCGTGGGAACACGCACATTCGAGCTCAACAGCATCGACGAGCTTTCCGGCGGAGATCTCAAAGGCACGACCGTCGACTCGCTCGGACGGGTGCGCGCCGGCTTCGATTTGGGATCGCTGCCGGTCGGCGAAGCTACGTCGATCTGGAGTGCCCTCCCGCAGGCCGATGGCAGCGTACTTCTCGGCACCGGCAACAGCGGCCGGATTTTCCGGGTGGCCGGCGGACAGGTCACGCCCTACGGCGAGACCGGCCAGCTCGCGGTCACCGCGCTCGTCGTGGGGTTCAACAAGGCGGTGTTCGCCGCTACGATCCCCAATGGGCGCGTCCTGCGCCTCGACGGGAACAAGGCCGCCAAGTTCGTCGATCTCGAGGGGGCCGATCACGTTTGGGCCCTGGCGTTCGACGCCAAGCAGAACGCGCTTTTCGCCGCAACGGGGCCGCAAGGAAAGCTCTTTCGGATCGACGGCTCTGGCAACGCGCAGGTCTATTTCGACAGCGACGAGCCGCACCTGGTTTCGCTCGCGCTCGCCGATGGAACGCTCTACGCGGGTTCGAGCGGAAAGGCATTGCTCTACAAGATCACCGGGCCCGGTCGGGCCACCGTCCTTTACGATTTCCCGGGCGAGGACGTGAAAGGGGTGGCGGTCGGTCCGAAGGGGGTCGTCTATGCCATTTCCAACGAATACAGCGATCTTCCCGACATTCCGAAGCGCGGCAGCTCGGGGCAAACGCCGGCGGCGCCGGTAACGGCGGCGCGCCCCAAACCCGGCAAGGGGACCCTCACCCGAGTGGACGACGGAGGTCGCCCGGAACGGCTGCTGCGCCGCGAAGATACGCACTTCGCGTCGGTCGCCGTGGGCGACGATGGCCGCCCCTACGTCGGCACCGGCGTCGAGGGACGCGTGTACTCGGTCGACGATGCGCACACCTCGACGCTGGTGGCCGACACGGATGAGCGCCAAATCGCGGTCCTCATTCTCGCCGGCGGCAAGCGCTTCATCGCAGGCAGCGATCCGGCGGTCCTGCACGAGGTACGCGGCATGGCGGGGCCGAACGCCGTCTGGACCAGCAAGGTCCTCGATGCCGGGCTCCGGGCGCACTTCGGTCGGCTCGTGTGGCGTGCGACCGGCACCGTCGAGATGTCGACCCGCAGCGGTAATACCCAGGTTCCGGACAAGACGTGGAGCGACTGGAGCGCGCCGCTTCCCTCGCCGGGCAAAGTGGCGAGCCCCGCGGCACGCTTCGCGCAGGTGCGAGCACGCTTCTCGCGGGACCCCAACGCCGTCGTCTCGCAGGTCGTTCTGCCTTTCGTCACCGACAACCTGCGTGCCGTGGTGACCAGCGTGGACGCGCAACCCAAAAACACACCGCCGGCCGTAAAAGAAAAAGAAAACGTCTTTCCGAGCTCGGGTGGCGAGCCCGGGCAGAACGTCTATCGCGAGATCACCCGCCCCGACGAGTCTCTCACCAAGACCGAATACGAATGGGAGACGGCGTCGCTGCCCGAAGGTCCCTACCGCGTGCGCGTCGAAGCGACGGACGAAACGGTGAATCCACCCGACCGATCCTTCAAGCATGCGCTGGAATCGCCGGTGATCATCGTCGACAACACGCCGCCGGTGTTCCGGACCCTTGCCGCTCAAGGCCGGCGCATCCGCGGCGACGCCGTCGACGGAGTCGGGCCCATCGCACGGATCGACGTCGCCGTCGACGGGCGCACCGAGTGGCGACCGTTCTTGCCGGCCGACGGAGTGTTCGACGAAACGGTGGAAGCCTTCGATTTCGATGTGTCGACGTTCGTGGGCGCGGGCAACCACCTGGTGGCCGTCCGCGTCTTCGATCAAGCGGGCAACTTCGTCGTGCGCAATGTCGAAGTTCGATAACGAGACTTAACGGATGGGTCGGTCCGGATGGCCTCGAAACGACAAAAGGGGCGATGTGCTAGTCTTTTCGTGAAGCAGTTCCATCGACGTCGTCCTCCTTATGCATCGAATGTCTTTCGCCAAAACCATGACAGCGCGGCTCGCGGGAGTGGGATCCGCTGTGCTCGCGCTCGCCTGCGGCGCCAGTGGCGACGAACTCGTGTCGGACTGCACCAACGGGGCCTGCATTTTCGATAGCGGCGTCGATCGCAGCAAGGACGACAGCCCGGTCTCTCCCCCGTTCGACGACGCCCCCCCCGACGTGGAGCTAACACGAAGTCCGCTCTGCGGAAGTGCCGGCTGCTTTCCTGGCAATCTCAGCGCTTGCGGGCCTCCTCCCGCGGTAGACGGCTCCTACTACCCGCCGGTCCAGCAGCAGGTCGATGCCGGCGAGGAAGGCAACGCCGCCGACGCCGAGCAGAGAGACGGCTCGAGCGAAGCCTCGGACGCCTCGACCGATGGGCCGGATGCCGGGAGCGGCACCTCCGACGCGTCGAAGCCACCGCAGAGCTGCTACATCAAGCGTTCGGAAGCGGACGGGGGTGTCGTCACCACTTGTGCGCCGGTCGGTCCGGGCACCGCCGGAGCGGATTGCGTGGACTCGAGCGAATGCGGCGCACTTCTCGCCTGCGTCGCCGTGCGGCAGCGAGCCAAGTGCCACTTGGTGTCGTGTGGGCTGCCCATTTCTTGCCCGCCCGGCACTTACTACCAAACCACGCCGCTCGTCGTGGACGGCCAACCCGCTTTCGCGGTGCCGGTGTGCCTTCCGCCCGACAACTGCACGCTGTTGGCCCTGTCCACCTGCCCGATGAACGAAGTGTGCGCCGTCGTGGGCAGCGAGGGCGAGACCTCGTGTATCCAGCCGGGCACGGCGAAGGTCGGCGAGTGGTGCGACGACGCCAACCGCTGCGACGTGGGGCTCCTCTGCTCGAAGCTGACCAACAAGTGTCTCAAGATCTGCCATATCGGCTCGAACAGCGAATGCTCGGCGGGCGGCACGTGCCAGGGCGGCATTCGATCGGTCCCGATGGGCTTCGGAATCTGCGTCGGCCAGGACCCCGACGGGGGCTAAGACTCTTCGCTCGCCGTCACCGGGCGAACCAACGGCGCCGCGGGCGCTCGCGCGCGGTAAATGCGGGCGGCCGCCCAGCCGAAGATCGATCCGAGCAGCGCGCCGGCAAGAACATCGCTGGGATAATGCACGCCGAGTGCGACGCGTGAGAGCGCGATGAGCGTTGCGAGGGCCACCAAAATGGCACCCGCACGCCGATGCAACGTCAGCACGAAAAACGCGAGGGCAAAGCTTCCCGCCGCGTGGCCACTGGGGAACGAACAGTCACTCGGCAGCGCGATGGGAAGCGCGTGGGCCCAGCCGAGAGCATTGCAAGGCCGAACGCGGGCGGTCAGCACCTTCACCGAAGCCACGGCTCCGCTGGTCAGCGTCAGCGCCGCGATCGCGATCGCCGCCGGAAGGCGAATGGTGCGCACGAGCAGCGCGGGCAAGAGCCCGAGGAGCATCCAGCCCGACCCGAGAAAACTCACCGCAACGATGGCGTAAAGCCAGAGCGGTGAAACCTCACCGACGTAGAGGGCCTGCAGAATGCAAATATCGATCGAGTGTAGCAACGAGGTAGCTCAATCAGGCCCGAGCACCGATTCGAGCGCGGGCAAAATCTCAGGATACTCGAAATCGTAGCCAAGTCTTTCGGCGGCACGCGGCAACGCCCGTTGACCGGTCAAAAGGGGCTCGGCTCCTTCTCCAAAAAGAGCTCGTAAGGCCCCCTCCGGCACCCGCAAATAGGACCTACGGTGAAGGATGACCCCGATCGCCTCGGCGAGCTGTTCCATACTGACCGGATTCGGCGCTGTCGCGTTGATGGGACCCTTGGCCTCCGCGTTGTCGATCGCGAGCATGATGATCCCGCACACATCTTCGATGTGGACCCAGGGGACGATTTGTTTGCCCGAACCGATGGGGCCCCCCACGTGCATGCGGAACGGGCGAGCGAGCTTCTCGAGCGCGCCACCCCCTTTTCCGAAAATGATGCCGAAACGCGTGTGCACCACGCGAACGCCGAGCGTCGTCGCGCGGGCAAGGGCCTCCTCCCAGCGCTCGGATCCGCGGTGTCCGTAGAAGCCGCAGCCCGACGCGCCCACGAGAACCTTGGGGCGCCGGTTCGGCGGTAGACGCTCGATGCCTTCGACCAGCTTCTCACCTGCGGTGATGCGACTCGCTTCGAATTCTTTTTTCTTCGCCTCGCTCCAACGCACGCCCACGATCGGCTCGCCGGCCAGCATCACCACACCGTCGGTGCTAGCAAGCTCATCGGACCAAGGCCCCTCTTGGGTCGGCGTGTAGCCGGCGACGCGCACGCCTTCGGGGAGCGCACGACGGGCGCCGACCGGATCGCGCGAAAGCACGGTGACCAGATCTTTGCGGGCAAGAAGCTTGCGCACGAGGCGCCGCCCCACGAAACCGCTTCCTCCGAGTACGACGATCCTTTTGGCGGGCACGAGCGCCTTTCTACTACGCGGCGGGGCATGAGCTCAAACCAAAGCGGCATGTATCGTGCCGCCTCGTTCGCTCCGACGTGGGAACGTCTGCCCGGAGCGTGAAAGTCCGTGACGCACGCCGGGGAGGTCGGAAGTGGCTGCGCATCCCGCTCATCGTCCTCGTGGCGCTCGCTTGCGCCTACCCGCTCGCGGCCAATCTCTTTTTGAAGTTCGGCGACGCGCCGCCCAAGTGCGAGTAGGATCTATGCCCGCTTGCAGCCGATGGGCAGTTCGATACTGAGCGTGCAGCCGTTGCCCGGGTGATTGTGTACGCGGATCGAGCCGCCATGGGCCTGCACGGCCTGCCTCGCAATGGCCAATCCAAGCCCGTAACCGGTGCGGTCCTCACCGAACTGAACGAACGGTGCAAACATCCGTTCCGAAGCGCCGTCGGGCAGCCCGCCGCAGCCGTCTTGAACGTCGAGCCTGACGCCGTCGGCCTCGCACCGCGATCGCACCGTCACGACGCCTCCTCTGTGCGTGAACTTCACGGCGTTGCTGATGATGTTCGTGAGGGCCGAGTGCATGAGCCGCGGATCGATGTCCACTTGGATGCGGATTGCCTTGTCGCTCGCAGCCGCGTTGGATTCCTCGATCGCGTCGGCGAGGAGCGCACTCACCCTGACAGGTTGGAGACGAAGGTCCGCGCCGCTGCTCGCGATGGACAGGCTCAATGTGTTTTCAATGAGAATTTGGTGCAGCTTCTGCATCCGCGCCCACTCGAGAACGAGATTACTGATAACGAGACTACGTTCGGGTTCGGACCTTGCGTATCGGACCTTAGGCGCTCTTGTCGTCGAGCGGAGTTGGACGAAAATCGCTCCCCTTGCAGACAAGCGCGCCAGAGGACGAAGTTGGGACAGCCAGCAAAGAAAACGGAGAGAGCCGCCTCGGGTGTCACAGGGCTCGACGACATCCTCGGCGGCGGCCTGCCGTGCGGCCGCATGTATTTGGTGGAAGGTGATCCGGGGGCGGGCAAAACGACGCTCGCGCTGCAGTTCTTGCTCGAGGGCGCACGGGCTGGCGAGCCGTGCGTATACGTGAGCCTATCGGAAACGGAAGAAGAGCTGCGCAGCATGGCAGCCTCGCACGGATGGAACCTCGAGGGCATCACCATCTGCGATCTGCAGAGCTCCGACGAGAGCTTGAAAGCGGAGTCGCAATACACGCTCTTCCATCCCTCCGACGTCGAGCTTTCCGATACGACCCGGGTGGTTCTCGAAGCGGTCGAGCGGGTGACGCCTCGCCGTATCGTTTTCGATTCGCTCTCCGAAATGCGCCTCTTGGCGCGCGATCCACTGCGATATCGGCGGCAGGTGCTCGCTCTCAAGACGTACTTCAGCGCGCGAGACTGCACGGTCATCTTATTGGATTATCAAAGCATCGATTCAGGTGAGCGCCAGCTGCACAGCCTTTGCCACGGCGTTCTGGCGCTGCAGCAGCTGACACCCGAGTATGGTGGCCAGCGCCGGCGATTGCGCATCCAAAAGCTGCGCGGAGTCTCCTTTCGCGACGGCTACCACGACTACCGAATCCGAAGGGGCGGACTGTCCGTTTTCCCGCGGCTCGTCGCCGCCGAGCACCGCCATTCGTTCTCTCGCGAACCGCTGACCAGTGATTTACCCGATTTCGATCGGATGATGGGCGGTGGCCTCGATCGAGGCACCAGCACGCTGTTTCTCGGACCCGCCGGCGTCGGAAAGTCGACGCTGGCCTCCCAATGCATCATGTCGGCGCTGAACAAAGGAAAACACGCGGCCATCTATGCGTTCGACGAGGTGCCCGGTAACTTGCTCACGCGCGCCGAAGGGCTCGGCATGGATTTCGTCGAGCACGCAGCGTCGGGCGCGCTCCGATTGCGGCAGATCGATCCGGCCGAGCTCTCTCCCGGCGAGTTTGCCGACTACGTACGTGAGGACGTGGAATCGCACCAGGCCTCGGTGATCTTGATCGACAGCTTGAATGGCTATCGCGCCGCCATGCCGGAGGAACAGCATCTCAGCGCCCATCTGCACGAGCTCTTGTCATACCTGAACCAACAAGGGGTGGTGACCATGCTCATCGTCGCCGAGTTTGGAATCTTCGGCGAAACCGTCGCCGCCCCCATGGAGCTTTCCTACCTCGCCGACAGCGTCGTATTGCTCCGCTACTTCGAAGCAGACGGAGAAGTTCGCAAAGCGGTCTCGGTCGTCAAGAAGAGGACGGGCAGCCACGAACGCGTATTGCGCGAGTTTTTGATTTCTAGCGATGGACTGCGGATGGGCAGGCAGCTGAAGGGGCTCGATGGCCTGCTCCGCGGCAGCCTCGTCTACACCGGCGAGCACGCACTGGCGGAGAGCACCCATGGACAGCCCGGCTAGCGTCGCTGACGAGCGAGTGCTCGTTTTGACGCCGACCGGCAAGGACGGTCAGCTGACGAGCGAGATCCTCACCCGAGCTGGTTTTTCGTGCAGGGCTTGCCGCCGTCCGGAAGAGCTCGAATACGAGATGGCCGCCGGAGTGGGCGTGGCCATTCTTGCCGAGGAAGCGCTCACCTCCACCTTCATGACGCAGCTCGTGCGGATGCTCCACACGCAGCCCCCCTGGTCCGATCTTCCTCTGGTGGTCTTCACCCAACACAACGAGGGCATCGAGATCCTTCTGAACATGCTGGGCCGCCTGGGAAACGTAACGGTGCTCGAGCGACCCGTTCGGATTACCACACTGCTCAGCGCCGTTCGCAGCGGGCTTCGCGGCCGGCGTCGTCAATACGAGCTGCGCGACCTTTTGGAACGCCTCGAGGAAGCCGACCGCCGCAAAGACGATTTTCTCGCGATGTTGGGTCACGAGCTCCGTAACCCATTGGCGGCGATCCAGAATGCTCTCAATGTGCTCACCTATTCGGCCAGTCCGGACCCACAGCGCCGCAAGCAACACGCGATTATCGACCGTCAGATCTGCCACCTCTGTCGCATCGTCGACGATTTGCTCGACGTCACCCGCATCACCAAAGGCAAGGTCGTGCTCAAGCGTGAGGTGGTCGATCTTCGCGAGATCGTCGATCGCTCGGTACAAACTCTGACGTCCAGCGAGAAGAGCGAACGCCACAGCGTCACCGTCATCAAGAGCGCCGGCAACCTCACCATCAGCGGCGATCCGGTGAGACTCGAGCAGATCGTCGGTAATCTGCTGAGCAATGCGGCGAAGTACACGCCCGAGGGGGGCACGATCGAGCTCCGTCTCACCCGCGAGGGGTCCGACGCCGTCTTTCGCGTCGCCGACAACGGCGTCGGCATTCCCGAAGAGATGCTTCCCCGAATCTTCGAACCGTTCATGCAGGTCGAACACTCGCTCGAGCGAGCCCAGGGGGGCCTGGGGCTCGGGCTGCCGCTGGTCCGAAGTCTGGTCGATCTACACGAGGGCTCGATTCGCGTGAAGAGCGAAGGGCCCGGCCGCGGCTCGGAGTTCGTGGTGCGCTTTCCACTGGCCGAGGCCGATGCGGAACCCGCCTCGTTGCGTTCGATGGAGGACACCCCTGCGAACGACGCGGATGGCCCTGCCCATCGCATCGTCAAATCGCTTCGGGTTCTGGTCATCGAAGACAATGACGACGGCCGCGAAACGATGCAGGAGCTGCTGCAGCTCTTGGGCCACGAAGTCGACCTCGCCGGCGACGGTCTCTCGGGGATCGAAAAAGCATTCGCTGGAAAGCCACATCTCGCGCTCGTCGACATCGGGCTTCCTGGCTGCGACGGTTACGAAGTCGCGCGACGCATTCGACGTGAGTGCACGGGGCAGCCTCCGTGGCTGGTGGCGCTGACGGGCTACGGGCAACCCGAGGATCGTCGGCGGGCGCTCGAGGCCGGTTTCGACCGCCACCTCGTGAAGCCGGTCAGCTACGAGGAGCTTTCGGAGCTCCTTCACGACGTCGAGATGGATCGCCCGCGCTCGAGCGGCGAACTCGCCGCCCGCCCCTGACCCGCTCGGAGGAGCCTGCCTCAGGTGTTGCTTGACACCCTGCCGCGCTCGTCTATGCTCTTATGCACCTACTCGCATATATGCAAGCCTCCACTACCGATTGGATCACTCGCTTTCGGGCGCTCGGAGACGAAACACGTCTGGGGCTGCTCTGTGCGTTGCTCACGGACGAGCTGTCGGTTGGCGAGCTGTCGGAAATCATGCAAGCAGGTCAGCCCGGCGTATCCCGCCATCTTGCGGCGCTGCGCGACGCAGGGCTCGTGGTGGCGCGCAAGCAGGGCGCGACGACCTACTACCGCATCCAACCCGGCGATCCGCTGCTCGAAGGGGCCGTCGGAGCCGAGCTCAAGCGTCGCGCCGTCGAGCTCGGGCTCGTGCCCCGCGTCGAGCGAATCGTCGCCCGGCGGCGCGCCAAGGCGGAAGCCTTCTTCGATGAGCAAGCCGAAAGCTGGGACTCGCTTCGCGCCCAGTTACTCGACCAGGCGGCTGGGCTCTCGGCGCTGGTGCCGCTCATTCCGCGGGGGTGGACCGTCGCCGACATCGGGACCGGCACCGGTGGCATGCTTCCGCTCTTGGCCGAGTTCGCCGAACGCGTGGTGGCCGTCGACATCTCCAAAGAAATGCTGCGCCGCGCGCGAGAGCGCGCCAAGTCGCTCGGGCTTTCCAACGTCGAGTTCGTCAAGGCCGACTTGCGCGACCTTCCACTCGACGATGCGAGCGTCGACGCCGCGTTCGCGACGCTCGTGCTCCACCATGCACCGAGCCCCACGGCGGCTCTGAAGGAGATGGCGCGCATCTTGCGGCCCGGCGGCATCCTGGTCGTCCTCGATCTCGTGGCTCACGGCCACGAATGGCTGCGCGAGGAACAGGGGGACGTTTGGCTCGGGTTCGCTCGCGACGAGCTGATCGCGCAGTTCGGCAAGGCCGGGCTGACCGGGGTACAGTTCAAAATCGTGTCCCAAGTCGATACGGGTAAAAAAGGCGGTAGTCATCCGCTCAAACTTTTCGTGGCCAGCGGCATCGTGCCGCACCACAACCGAAGGGAGAACTGAACATGAACGACCGGTACAAGGTAGCGGATATCGGACTCGCCAGCTGGGGCCGCAAAGAGATCGAGATGGCCGAGAAGGAGATGCCGGGGCTGATGGCCCTGCGTCAAGAGTTCGGGCCGTCGCGGCCGCTCACCGGGGCGCGCATCGCCGGATGTCTTCACATGACCATCGAGACCGCGGTGCTGATCGAAACGCTGCGCACACTGGGCGCCGAGGTTACTTGGACGAGCTGCAACATCTACTCGACCCAGGATCAGGCGGCGGCTGCCATCGCCGTCACCGGCGTGCCGGTCTTCGCGTGGAAGGGGGAGACCGAGGCCGAATACGATTGGTGCATCGAGCAGCAGCTCACCGCGTTCCCGAACGGCAAAGGTCCTCACCTCATTCTCGACGACGGCGGCGATCTCACGGCCATTGCCCACAAGAAACACCCCGAGCTCTTCGGAAAAGACGGCATCGTCGGGCTATCGGAAGAGACCACGACTGGGGTGCATCGCCTTTACGACATGCATCGCAAGGGCGAGCTCAAGGTGCCCGCCATCAATGTGAACGACTCGGTGACCAAGTCGAAGTTCGACAATCTTTACGGCTGCCGCGAGTCGTTGCTCGATGGCATCAAGCGAGCGACCGGCGTCATGATCGCCGGCAAGGTCGCCGTCGTGTGCGGCTACGGCGACGTCGGCAAAGGATGCGCGCAGGCGCTGCGCGGCTTCGGAGCCCGCGTCGTCATCACCGAGATCGACCCCATCTGCGCCCTGCAAGCGGCAATGGAGGGCTACGAGGTCAAAACGATGGAGGCGCTCGCTCCCGAAGGCGACATCTTCGTCACCGCGACCGGTTGCTCGGACGTCATCACCGGCGACCACATGAAGCGGATGAAAGACGGGGCCATCCTCTGCAACATCGGCCACTTCGATGCCGAAATCCAGATCAAGTGGCTGGAGAGTCACCCCGAGATCAAAGAGATCAACGTCAAGGAGCTGGTCGACCAATTCGTCTTCCCCGACGGCAAGAAGCTCATCGTGCTCGCGCGCGGGCGCCTCGTGAATCTCGGCTGCGCGGAAGGACACCCGTCGTTCGTCATGTCCAACTCGTTCACCAACCAGGTGCTCGCGCAACTCATGCTCTGGCGCGAGCGCGGCAAACTTCCCCTCGGCGTGCACGTCCTACCCAAGCACCTCGACGAAAAGGTAGCTTCGCTTCACCTCGCCAAGCTCGGCGTCGAGCTCACCAAGCTCACCCCATCCCAGGCCGAGTACCTGGGAATACCGGTGCAAGGCCCCTTCAAGGCCGACCACTACCGGTACTAGTCATCTCCCACCACAGGGCACCTTCGGCGGCTCGCCCGCCGGAGGTGCTCTGCACGGGATGATGACCAGAGCACTTCTCAGAAGTCGCCTGGTGGACACGGGCAGGGAGGGTACGTGCCGATGACCGCACCATCCACGGTCACCAGCAGATCGCGCGAAAGCGCCGGCCGAAGCAACGTATCGTTTCGGGTACGTCGACGGGGTCGGCCATGATGCTCTTTTTTCACCCCTGACCTCGAGCCGTCAAGCACTGACGCTCAGCGACGATTCAGCCAGCTGCTGACCTTCTCGCGCTCGCCGTCTCGCCACGCGCCTGCCGCCGAGTAGTCGTCGCGAGCGCGCTCGGCCAGCGTGATGGCTCGGGCGCGGTCGGCCGCCGTGGTCGAGAGCGCGCGCGCCAGCGCGAAATGCGCGTCGCCGGTGTCGCTCCCGTCACACTCGTGCGTGTCGTAGACAGCCACCGCACGTTCTAGCAGGGGCAATGCTTCGCGCGCGCGTTCCATCGCCAAGTACGTTTGACCGAGGTGGAGGAGCGTCGCGGCGTGGCTGGGCGTATCCAGACTGCTCCCCTCGTAATGCGAGAGCGCGCGCTGGAAGAGCGCGACGGCACCGGCATAGTCGCGTTCGTCGGAACGTAGCTGCGCGAGACAATCGAGGGCCGTCGGAATGTTGATGGGATTCGCTCGCCCCGAAGCCTCGCCCGCTTCCAAGATGCCGCGCGCGCGTTCACAAGCTCGTCGCGCCTCGTCGGAACGTCGAAGCGCGCGAAGCGCTTCGGCCATGTTGAGGAGAATGGCCGCACTCGAGTCCGAGGTAGCGATCCTGTCGGAAATGGCCAGCGCTTCGCTGTAATAGCGCAAGGCTTCGTCGAGCTCCCCTTCGTGCTGCAGCACGGCCGCAAGCCCGTTGTAGGCTCCGCGAATGTCTTTGCTTTCGTGACCGACGGATCGTTCGGCGATCGCGATGGCTCGCTGGTAGTAAGGACGGGCGTCGGCGTAGCGGCCCCTCATCATCAAGAAGTCACCGATGTACTTATAGGATCGCCCCACGTCCGGATGCTCGGGGCCGAGCTGGTTTCGATAGATGGCGAGCGCGCGCTCCGCCGAATGCCTAGCCTCTTTGTATCGCTCGAGGCCGCCCAGAATGCGCGCATGGCTGTGGAGCGCGTGCGCGAGATCCAGGCTCGCATTTTGGCCGGTCTTCTCCCACAAGCGAACGGCTCGTTCGGCCGCCCGCAAAGCTTCGTCTCGGCGACCTGCCTGCTGCAGCACTTCGGCCTCGCAGCTCGAGAATCGCGCACGCAAGTGCGACAAATCGGATGCTCGCAAGATGGCCTCGTCCGCCGCTTCACGCAGCGCCATACCATCGCCGTGGCGTGCCATCAGATGGCCAACCAGCTCGAAAAGGTCGGTCAAGATCACCGCCCGCTGAACATCATCGTGGGCCCGCGCGGCCGCTCGCTCGGCGTCGCGGAAAGTAGCCTCGGCACTTGGATGATCACTGACCTCTCGTTGCAAGACGCCGAGCAGCGAGAGCGCCTCGGCTTCGAGCGACGCGTGGGCCACCGAGGCGGCGTCGGCCGCGACCTGCCGGGCGAGCTCGAGCCCCCTGTGAAGCTGGCCCGCTCGCGCGAGGCTTTGTGCCTCGTCCAGCTTGGCCCGTACCGCGCCGATGCGACGGCGCGCTCCGGCATCGGTCGGCAGACGAACGGTCGCTCTCAAGGTGGCCTCGTCGGAGCACCGATGAACATCGGTCAGCGCGGTGGTCGCCGCGACGGCGTGCTCGACGACTCCCGACTCCGATGCCTTGGCGAAGACCGACGTCAGCGCCGACAACTCGCCGGCACGTCGATCGAGGCACTGCATTCTGAGCTCCGAGAGCTCTGCTCCTCGCGTTTCGCTCTGCATGGCGGTCAACGCTTCGGCATAGCGATCGAGAAGCCGTGCGACCCGCTCGTACGTGTCGACCGCATAGACCGCCCCCGTTTCGAAGAAGGCGGTCCGCACACGCGCTTTGACACCGTCGTCCCATACGCCGGGCATCGTCGATGTCGACGGCGCATCCGCCACCTGCCGTCCGATCTCGCGAACGCCGAGCCCGGCTCCGATGACCACCGCCGCGGCTGCGCAGGCGACGGTCGCGCTTCGCATCCACGCCGTCGGTCGCGTCACTTGGGCGCGCCTGGCCCGGATGCTCGCGTGGAACCGCCTTCGCGATTGCGACGCCGCTTCGGGCGACGGCTCGGCCGAGCGCTGCACCTCGAGCATGCGCGCCAAACGGGAGAACAGGACATCGGTGCCGTCGAATCTCGGAGGACGGATCGTCATCGGGATCCCTTTCGGACGGGCTCGCTCGTCTCGACCAGGTAGCCGGACAAGAGGTCGTCGTTCTGCGCTCGCAACGCGACATGCATGTACGCCCGCGAAAGCCGCCGCTTGATCGTGGCAAGCGAGACATCGAAAGCCGCGGCAACTTGCGAGAGCTCCCAACCCTCGATGAAGTGGAGCACGAACGCGAGGCGGCTCTTCGCATTCAGCCCGTCGAGAATCGCGTACAGTCGGACGACGGCCAACCGAGCGTTGGGATCCGTTTCCGGTGCTTCGACGTCGTCGACGACGCCGTGCCTCGTGAGCCGCAGCCAGCTGCGAATGCGTCGCCCGCGGAGCTCGGTCGCAGCTGCTCGGATGGCGATTCCAAACAAGAAGCTTCGCAAGGCATCGGGATCCCGCAGGAGCTTCCGACTCGAATAGAAGCGCATGAATACGTCCTGCACCAAATCCTCGACGTCGCTGCCCCCTCCGATGCCCCGCACCAGGATTCTTCGCACGAGAGCAGAATAGCGATCCCAGATCGCTGCGTGAGCGTCGGGATCGCCCGCGGCAGCGGCGACGGCGAGAGCGGCATCGTCGAGATCCGCCATCGACTCTCTCGAAGCCAGGATGGGTCGTGGGTCACCGACCCTGAGACGCAACGCCACGCGGAGTAGTAGTGATCCGCCCCCCTCTCGGCTCATTTTTTCGACGGCGGGTATTGCGATAGAAAAATGAGCCCGAACTCCGGCCGCCAACTACCAACTATACCGGCAAAGAGCGTCCGTTCTTGGGAGGCCTTCGATGACGCGTGACCGCGGGAAGATTCGTCGCCTCGCTCCGATCGGGACGCTGGCTGTCGCGCATTGGATCGTCGCCGGATGCACGGCTCAGATAGGAGAAGCGCCCGACTTCTCAGGCGGTCTCCGGCCGGGTTCTGCTGGGACAGGCGGCCCCACCGGCGGCGGATCCACCGGCGGGGGATCCACCGACTGTACGGTTCCCACCTTGACGCGCGCTCCCCTTCGCCGGCTCATACGGTTCGAGATCAACAATACGATCCGCGATCTCTTGGGGGTCGCC
>WNGA01005968.1_pt1 | contig 19562 bp, 21 predicted proteins | sample 5400061 | NCBI WGS metagenome assembly WNGA01 (sample SAMN13153366, study PRJNA577476) | soil metagenome | isolation source: 100 cm soil or saprolite under grassland replicate 2 | place: USA:California | collected 2016-06-15 | reverse complement strand
CGCGTGCGGCCTCGGGCGCGACGTGCCCGACCATCAGCCCGCGGGTCGCGCCGGAAAAGCGGCCGTCGGTGACGAGTACGACGGACTCGCCGATGCCGGCTCCGATCACGGACGCCGTGACGCTCAGCATCTCGCGCATACCCGGGCCGCCCGCAGGGCCCTCGTAGCGCACGACGAGCACGTCGCCCTCCGCGACGAGGCCCGCGCGCACGCCGTCGGTGCAGGCCTCCTCGCTTTCGAACACCCGCGCAGGGCCGCGATGCGCGCGGCGAGTGGTTCCGGAGACCTTGACGAGGCTACCCTCGGGCGCGAGGTTGCCCCGCAGCGCATGCAATGCGCCGGACGGCTTGAACGGCTTCTCGAGGGTGTAGACGACTTCACCGTCCGGCTGCGGCGCATCCACCGTCGCGGCCGCGAGCGTCCTCCCGTCGGCGGTCGGTGCCTCGCCGTCCACGTGCCCGCCGCGCACGAGCTCGCGGATCACGGTGCGCGTGCCGCCCACGCGCTGGAGGTCCTCCGCCATCCAGCGGCCTGAGGGCGCGAGGTTTGCGATCACGGGCGTCCGGCCCGCGACGCCCGTCAACTCCTCGAGCTTCAGCGGCACGCTCGCCTCGTGGGCAATCGCAAGCAGATGGAGGACGCCGTTTGTCGAGCCGCCGGTGGCGGCGATACCGGCCATCGCGTTCAGGAGCGCGCGCCGGTCGAGGAAGCGGCGCGCCGTCACGCCTTGGTCGACGAGGTGCACAGCGAGCGCGCCGGCGCGGGCGGCGGCCTCGCCCTTCAGCTCGTGCTCGTCCGCCGGCACGAGCGCATCTCCGATGCACGCGATTCCCAGGCAGTCGATCGCGACGGCCATGGTGTTCGCGGTGAAGTGTCCTGCACAAGTGCCCGCACCTGGGCAAGCAAAGCGCTCGAGCTCGTCGAGGTCCTCGCGCGTCATGAGCCCGCGCTCCTCGGCCGCCACCGCCTCCCACATGTCCTGGATCGTCACTTCGCGTTCGCGCCAGCGGCCGGCGCGCATCGGACCGCTGTAGACGAGCACCGCGGGTTTGTCCACCCGCGCGAGCGCCATCAGGGCGGCAGGCACCGTCTTGTCGCAACCGACAACACACACGAGCCCGTCAAAATCGTGCGCATGAACCATCAGCTCGATCGAGTCGGCGATCACCTCGCGCGAGATCAGCGACGCCCGCATACCGGGGGTGCCCTGTGACTGGTTGTCGGAAACCGCGATCGTGTTGAAGCCGAGCGCAAGGCCGCCGGCGGCGGACACGCCCTCGCTGACGCGGTCGGCGAGCTCGCGCTGGTTGAGGTTGCAGGGCATCGTTCCCGTCCACGTCGACGCGACGCCGATGATCGGCCCGCCGAGCCGCGCGGGGTCGACGCCCATCGCCCGGAAGTGCGCGCGCGCAGGCGCACGCTCGGCGCTCTTTAGCAGCCCGGTGCGGGCCCGTCGCCGGAGCGCGTCGACCGGCGCCTCAGTCACGCGGTCGACTGTACTGCACGTGGCAGGATCGATCGATGCGCATCGCGACCGTTCAAGTGCACGACGGGCCGAAGCTCGTGGTCGACGTGGACGGCGACTATCGGCGCCTCGACTTCGACCTCGACCTTCTCTCGCTCGTCCAGGCCGGCGTCGACCCACGGAGCCTCGCCGTCGGGGATCCGGTCGCAGGTGAGCTCGTAGCGCCGCTCCAGCCAGGGAAGATCGTCGCGATCGGACTCAACTATCTCGACCACATCCGCGAGTCGAAGTTGTCGCAACCGGAGCAGCCCCTCGTCTTCGCGAAGTTCCCGTCGAGCGTCACCGGGCCGAACGACCCGATCGTCGTGGACGTCAAGCTGACGATGCAGGTCGACTGGGAGGTCGAGCTCGGCGTGATCGTCGGGCGCCGGATGCGAAACGTCCCGGTTCACGCGGCGCTCGATTACGTGTTCGGCTATACGGTCGGCAACGACGTCTCCGCGCGTGACGTGCAGTTCTCCGAGAGTCAATGGACACGCGGTAAGAGCTTCGACACGTTTTGCCCGTTCGGCCCCGTCGTCGTGACACCCGACGAGATTCCGGACCCCCAGGTGCTCGCGCTCCGCACGCGGGTCAACGGCGAATTGATGCAGGACTCCTCGACTGCAGAGATGCTCTTCGGCGTCGCCGAGCTGCTGGCGTTCTGTTCGCGCAACTTCAGGCTCGAGCCGGGCGACCTGCTGCTGACCGGCACGCCGTGGGGCTGCGGTTACTTCATGGACCCGCCCCGCGCTCTCGAGATCGGCGACGTCGTGGAATGTGAGGTCGAAGGCATCGGCGTGCTGCGTAACGCCGTCGCTGCGGTTTAGCGCACGATCCGAGGGTCGGTGAAGACGTCGAGGCCGTCGCGGCTCGTGGTCGAGAACTCGGAGACGATCGCGCCCTCGTCGCCCGCCTCGAACGAGTGCAGCGTGTTCGGCGGGATCGTGTATTGCTCGCCCGCTCCTAGCACGATGTCGCCTGTACCCGCGACGTGCAGATGCACCATGCCGCGGCGGACTCGGAACGTCTCCTCCTTGCCCGGCTGGTCCGCGAACGGTGGATGCCGGTGCTCCGGGCAACGCTGGTGCGGGAACAGCACGAGCTCCTTCGCGCAGACGCGATCCGTGTTCACGTAGACGACAATCTGCAGTCCGATCTCGTCGAGGCGGCCCAGACCGAAGTCGGCGATCTCGATCTGCTCGCGCTCAGACGGCGTCAGCACGATTCCGGCCTCTTCGAGCATGGCCGCCGCCCGCTCGCGCGCCTCGGCATTCGTCACGGCGTGATACTAGGCCGCACACAAACAGTGGAGCCTCAAATGTCTCAGGAGGGCGCGACGTGAAGACCTCGCTCGGAATCTGGGCGTTCGGTTCGATGGCTACGAGGTTCGTCCCGGGCGGCTACAAGCCCGCACTCGCGAACCAAACGACCGCCGAGCGCGTTCGCCGCGCCGTCGAGGGCCTCGGCGACCTGATCGACGGCTACGAGTTTCACTATCCGCAGGAGCTGTCTCCCGACAACCTCGAAGAAGTACGCGCGGCCCTCGACGGCCATGACATCTACGCGGTCGCGACAGGCCTCCACCTCGACTCGCGCTTCGGCCGCGGCGGGCTCGTCTCCCCTGACGACACGACGCGCGCGGAGGCTGTGAAGCGAACGCTCGACGCGGTCGATTTTGCCGGGGAGCTTGGGGCGCCCTTCATCATCTGGCCCGGGATCGAGGGCTACAACTACCCGTTTCAGAGCCCGTATGGCCAGTCGTGGCAGTGGCTGATCGAGGGTGTCGGAGCGGCGGCCGAGCGGGCGGCGAAACACGGCATCAAGATCTTCCTCGAACACAAGAACTCGGAGCCGGCGATGAAGATTCTCATGCGCAACGTCGGCATGACCCTGCACGTGATCCACAAGCTGCGTGCGGAGGGAATCGACAACGTCCAGGTCAACATGGACTGGCAGCACCTGATCATGAACGGCGAAAGCCTCGCGGAGAACGCGGCGCTGCTCGCCGACGAAGGACTACTCGGGCACCAGCACGCGAACGACGGTTGGGGCACATTCGACGACGACAACATGGTCGGCACGATCCGGTTCATGGAGACGCTCGAGCTCGCTGTCGAGCTCCGCCGTGCAGGCTACGGCGAGAACGGCGAACGGCTCGGCTTCGATCTGTATCCGTATACGGAGGATGCAGTAGCGGCCGTACGGCGCAGCGTGCTGCAGTGGCGCTTCATCGACGGCGCCGCGTCGCGGATCGATGACGCCGCGCTGCGAGCGGCGCAGGGGGAAAAGGACGCCGTCGCCGCGTACGAGCTCGTCTACGCGGCACTCGGCGGGTGACGCAGCTCGTCGGCCTCGACGTCGGGACGACCGGTGTCAAGGCGCTCGCGCTCTCGCCGGACGGTGATGTGCTCGCCCGGGCCGAGGTGAGCTACGAGCTTTCGACACCACACCCGGGGTGGGCAGAACAGGATCCGGAAGACTGGTGGCGGGCAGCCGAGCAGGCGCTGGCCGCGCTCGGGGGTCAACCGACCGCGATCGGCCTCTCCGGTCAAATGCACGGTCTCGTCGTTCTCGACGATCGAGATCGCGTGCTTCGGCCCGCGATCCTGTGGAACGACCAGCGGACGGCAGCGGAGTGCGCCGAGATCGAGCAGCGGGTCGGGCTCACACGACTGATCCAGCTGACGGGAAACCGTGCGCTCACGGGCTTCACGGCTCCGAAGCTGCTCTGGCTGCGCCGCCACGAGCCGACCACCTACGCGCGGGTCGCACACGTGTTGCTGCCGAAGGACTACGTCCGCCTGCGCCTTACGGGCGGTGAGCACGCGATCGACGCCGCGGACGCATCGGGCACGCTCCTGTTCGACGTCGCGGGACGGCGCTGGAGTGGGGAGATGCTCGAGGCTCTCGAGCTCGACCCGGCCTGGCTGCCGCGCGTGCTGGAATCGCCGGAGGTCTCAGGCGAGACGGCCGCCGGGATTCCGGTCGCGGCGGGTGCCGGCGATCAAGCGGCGGCCGCACTCGGCGTCGGCGTCGACCGGCCGGGACCGGTCTCGGTGGTGCTCGGCACGTCAGGCGTCGTGTTTGCGGCACTGCCGGCCTTCGCCGCCGACCCTCAGGCGCGCGTGCATGCGTTCTGCCATGCCGTTCCGGGCGGCTGGCACGCGATGGGGGTGATGCTCTCCGCGGCCGGCTCGCTGCGCTGGCTGCGTGACGCTCTCGGGACCGGGAGCGGGTATGACGAGCTGACTGCGGCGGCCCAGGAATGGCCGCCGGGCACCGACGGGCTGACCTTCCTCCCCTACCTCACCGGTGAGCGGACGCCCCACGCGGACCCGCACGCCCGTGCCGCTTTCGCCGGGCTCACGCTCCGCCATGACCGCGGGGCGCTCGTACGTGCCGTCCTGGAGGGTGTCGCGTATGGGCTGCGCGATTCGCTCGAGCTGCTGCGCGAGCTCGGCGTCGATCCGCGGGCCGGCCACGCTTCCGGTGGCGGAGCCCGCAGCGATCTCTGGCTTCGCATCATCGCCTCAGTCCTCGGCCTGCCAATACGGCGCACGGCGACCGACGAGGGCTCCGCATATGGAGCGGCGCTACTCGGCGGCGTGGCCGCCGGGGTCTTTCGAGATGTCCACGAGGGCGTCGCCACCTGTGTCCGCACGCTTGACCCGGTCGAGCCAGACCCGCAGTGGTCTGCTGCGTATGAGCGCGGTTACCGCCGCTTCCGACAGCTCTATCCGGCCCTACAACCCTTGGAGGACGCATGACGACGCTCGAGGGAAAGGTTGCCCTCGTCACCGGGGCAAGCCGCGGCATCGGGGCCGCGGTTGCACGACGGCTCGCCGATGAGGGTGTCAAGCTGGGACTTGCGTCCCGCAGCGGCGACGACCTCGGCATTGTGGGCGCGGTCGCGCAGTCCTGTGACGTGCGCGACTCCGATCAGTTGGAGAGCATGGTCGCGGCGACAGTCGACGCCTTCGGACGGCTTGACATCCTCGTGCCGAATGCGGGCGTCGGCGCTTATGGTCCGTTCCTCGAGCTCGCACCCGACTTCCTCGAGGAAATGATCGACATCAACGTCAAGGGGACGCTCTACGCTGTCCGCGCCGCCCTGCCGCATCTGCTCGAGAGCGGCGAGGCAGACATCGTCACGCTCGCCTCGGAAGCCGGACGCCGCGGTCTTCCTCTCGAGGCCGTCTACTGCGCATCGAAGTTCGCCCAGGTCGGCTTCACCCGCGCCCTCGACCACGAGTTGCGCGAACGCGGCATCCGGTGCACGAATGTCTGCCCGGGCGGCGTCGCCACGGACTTCGCACTCGAACCGGGACGAGGGCGGACACAGGAGGCGCTCGCCGGGATGATGAGCGCGGACGACGTCGCCGACGTCGTCCTCTTCGTGCTCACGAGACCGCGCAGCCATCGCATCCTCGAGACCGCGTTCCGCCCCATGACGGAGGCGTCATGGGGTTAGGCGGAGCCGTCAAGTGGGGGATCCTCTCGACCGCCCACATCAACCGTAAGGTCATTCCCGGCGCCCACGCTTCGGAGAAGGTCGAGCTCACAGCCGTGGCGAGCCGCGACCTGAGGCGGGCGGAGGAGTACGCGCGCGAATGGGAGATCGACCGCGCGTACGGGTCGTACGAAGCGCTGCTCGAGGACGCCGATGTCGAGGCCGTGTACATCTCGCTGCCGAACACGCTGCACTGCGAGTGGTCGATCCGCGCGGTCGAGGCGGGAAAGCACGTGCTCTGCGAGAAGCCGATGAGCAGGAACGTCGGCGACGTCGAGGCTGCATTCGACGCTGCTGAGAGGAATGGGAGAATCCTGATGGAGGCGTTCATGTACCGCCACAACCCTCAGACCACACGGCTCCGTCAACTCGTGGGCGAGGGCGCGATCGGCGACGTGCGGCTAATCCGCGCCTGCTTCAGCTATTCGCTGTACGACGCGGAGAACATCCGTTTGCGGACGGACGTGGACGGCGGCAGCTTGATGGATGTCGGCTGCTACTGCGTGAGCGGATCCCGTTTGCTCGCCGGCGAGCCCGAGCAGGTGTACGGGCAGCAGTTCGTCGGCCCGAGCGGCACCGATTGGGTCTTCACCGGCACGATGCGCTTTCCCGGCGACGTCTTCGCCCAGTTCGACTGCGGGACGGCCCTTCCCGAGCGTGACGAGCTCGAGGCGATCGGGAGCGATGGGTCGCTCTTCCTTGACGATCCATGGCACTGCGGCGAGCCGGTGATCGAGCTTCGCCGCGATACAGGGATGGAGCGGATCGAAGTCGAGCCCGCCGACTCGTATCGGCTCGAAATCGAGAACCTCAGCGACGCTATCCGGGGCGCTACGGATCCTCTCTTGGGGCGCGAGGACGCCGTTGGTCAGGCGCGCGCCATCGATGCGCTCTACCGCTCGGCGACGACCGGAGCGGCAGTCTCGCTGTGACGCGTGACGGCCAGGAGCGTCAACAGACACAGCGCCGATAGGCCGAGGTAGGGAACAGCGTCGCTCGTCACCGAAGCGATGGCCCCGCCCAGTGCCGAGCCGCCGGCCTGTCCGGGAGCCCAGGCGATGTTGACGAGCGCGAACGCGTAGCCGTAGTCCAGTCCGACCGTCTCCGCCTCGTCGGTGATCATCGACATCGCCGGCGTCCAGAAGCTGCCGAACGCGAAGCCCGCCCCGACGATCACGACCGCCAGCAGCCACGGGCTGTGCGGCCAGGGCAGGAGGAACGTGACCACCGCCGAGGCGAGCAGCGCGGCGCGCAGCGGCGGCAGCCGGCCGTAGCGGTCGGAGGCGCGCCCCAGTATGGGCGCCCAGGCCGCCTCGATCCCTGCCATCACGAGGTAGGTGCCGCCGACGGCGGCCGCGCCCCAGCCGAGGTCGGAGAGCCGGAGCGGCGCCAGCACCGAGAGGTTCCCGAACAGCAGCGCCGGCAGCAGGCAGAGCCACATCGGAATCTGGATCCGGCGCACGAGCAGCGCCTGGAACAGGTTGCGGACCGGTTGCGGCTCCGCAGGAGTCGCGGCGGGGGTTCGCAGTGCGGCGACTGCGAGGACGATCGCAAGTCCTGCGACCGTGGCGAACGCAGGCCCCGTTCCGGTGAAGGACGCCACCGCACCGAGGACCGGGCCGAACAGCGCGCCGGCGATCGCCGCGGCGAAGGCCGAGCCGATCAGCCGGCCGCGCCGGCCCGGCGGCGATGCCGCGACGAGCCACGCCAGGGCCCCGGTCCACGAGAAGGCGCTCGACACCCCCTGGACGAACCGCGCCAGATCCAGGGTCCACACCGAATCGGCCAGGCCGAACGCAGCCGTCGTCAGCGCCAGCAGGGAGAGGCCGACCAGCACGGTCGGCTTGACGCCGAACCGCGCCGCGGCCATGCCCCCGGGAATGCTCGCCAGGAGTGCGCCGATGGGATACATCGCCTGCAGCACGCCGGCGCCGCCCTTGCCGAGGTCGAGCTTTTCGACGTAGTGCGGCAGCAGCGGCGTCAGCGCCGTGAAGAACATCGTGTCGACGAGGACGATCGCGCCGACGAGGAAGAGCAGGCGTCGCATCAAGGCCACGCTAACGGCGCTTAAGCTGGACCGTCACCGAGATGTGCCGACGGTCGCGGCTCATCTCGCCTCCATCTTGCGGGCAGCGTAGACGATGTCCGCCGGGATGCGGCCGTTGGTCAGCCGGCCGTGGTGGACGCGGTCGTAGTTGTAGTCGACGAGGTAGCGCTCCAGCTCTCGCTTGAGGCCCGTGTAGCGGGGGTAGAGGTAGCGGGCGAAGGCGGGCCGCCAGCACTCCTCGAGGATCAGGCGGTGGAGCGCCTCGACGTGCCCGTTCGTCTGCGGGCGGCCCGACTTGATGTGGGTGCGCCTGGCGCCGAGGCGCTCGATCGTCTGCTTGAACGCTTCGCCCCGGAACTCGTTGCCGTTGTCGCAGAGCACCCGCTCGAGCCGCCAGCCAGCTCGCTTCAGCTCGGCGGCGACGCGGCGGGCGAGCTTCGAGGTCTGCTTCGCGTGCGGGTTGTCGTTTCGGCAGACGACGAGCTCCGCCCAGGCGAAGGAGGAGTAGCAGTCGATCGCGGTCAGCTGCCAGACGGCGCCGCTCGTCCCCTTCAGGTGGCCGACGTAGAAGCAGTCGAAGCCGACCAGCTCGCCCGGGTGATCGACCTCGATGTGCGGCTCTTCCTGCGGCTCGCGCGGCGGCTCGTAGGGAGCCCGGTAGCCGGCGACAAGCGACAGGCGCTTCGCGCGCGTGCTCAGGCCGTGCCGGCGGAGCGCGCGCCAGACGCCGTTGTGGGAGACGACGATCCCACCCCACTTCGGCCGAGCGAGCTCGGAGGCGACCCGCCTGGGGCCGAGCCCGGGATGGGCGATCGCGAAGGCGACGATCCGCTCCTCGACCATCGCCGGCAGCTGGTTCGGCATCTTCGGTCGGCGCCGCTCGCGCGGCCTGAGTACCTCCAGCCCGTGCCGGTCGACCTGCGCCTTCCAGCGGTAATAGGTCGAGCGGTGGACGCCGAAGACGCGGCAGGCGTGGCTGACGGAGGTGCGGCCGGCCAGGTCGAACAGCTGTAGCCGGTAGCCGAAGAGGACGTCATCATGGGACACGCGACTCAACTCCTTTCACTTGGCGGTGAAGGAGCGAGAGTGAGCCGCAAGTCGGACAGCGCCCGGCGATCGCCGGGCGCTGTCACGTTCAGAGCTCTATCGAGGTCCCCGTTGTCGGGACAACTCGGTGATAGTCGAGCTTAAGCCGTCTCTGTGTCAGTCGGAGGATGCTGCGAGCGTCGCGAGCAGTTCCCGCCGGCTGTGAATGCCGATCTTCGCGAAGACGGACTTCAGGTGGTCCTGCACCGTGTGCGCGGAGATGAAGAGCGCGTCGCTGATCGCGCGCGTGTCGAGCCCGGCCACGAGGAGAGAGACGACTTCGCGCTCCCGCTGTGAAAGCGCGTAGACGCGGCAGAGCAGCTCGAAGGTCTCCGTCGCCGTCGCCGAGCGGAGGTTGACGGCGACCTCTCCTTCCCGCTCACCTTCGAGTCGCGCTGCCTCGATCGTCACCCAGCGTCCGTCCATTGCCTGGACGAGGGCATGCGCGGCCTGCGTGTTCCCTTGGCGCGCGAGGACTGCGGTCGGATACACGACGGACGGCAGCATCCCCCAGTTTGCAAAGAGTTGCGCCGACGGCAACGAGTCGATCCACGCACGGGCGCCGGTCGTCCAGCTGACGGGGCGGAGATCGCGGTCGAGGACGAGCGTGCCCGGCGGACCCGGCTTGGCGACATCGCCACGAGGCGGTTGCATGGCGTTGCGGCGGAGCGCCGAGCCGATTGCCGGCCCGACGGACTCGAGCAGGCCGAGGTCGCCCTCGTCGAACGACGGATCGGCGCTGTCGCGGTAGAGCTCGATCCAGCCCCAGCATCCTTGGGCGTCGCGACAGGCGACGATCGCGACGTCGCCGATACCGGCCGGTCCCAAGACTTCGTTCCAACGGGTCGAGCGCGCGAGGTCGCCTGCCGTCTCGGCTCGGAGGCTCCCGACTGGTCTCGCGCGGCGGGCCAGCAGGTGCTTCGCCGCGAACTCGTCTGTCGAGTACTCGAGCTGCAGAGAGCGGGGGACATCCGGTCCGAAGTTGTGCTCGGCGAGACCGCTGCTCGTGACGAGCGTCTCGGGATCGGCGAGCGGCCAACACCAGCGGTCGAATCCGATCGTCGGTTGCAAGTAGGCGACGGCCTCGCGCCGAAAGGAGTCGGAATCCAGGCTGGAGCCGCTCAGAGCGTCGAGTCTGTCGCGGCAGCGAGATAGCTCGCGCTCGCGCGCCATCGCTCAACCATAGACCTGTCGGCCGCAAATGTAGACCCCAGATTTCTGGGATTGCCTCGCTCCCGCCCAACTCGCAGGCTCCGTCGGGAAATGGGAGGAGGTGAATTCAATGAAGAGACTCTTCCTGGCACTCGCGACCGGAGCGGCGGCGCTCTTGGTCGCGCTCCCCGCGGCAGCGTCGACGACCTTTACCTATGAGGCGACGTACGTCGAGCCCGTCGGCGGCCCGAATCAGTCGCCGTTCGGCTGTGCCCCCGGAACGTCGTGTGGCAGCGCGAGCATCAGCGGCATCGGACATTCGGACAACCAGGTCGTCCAGTTCAACGCCTGCGGGTTCGGCTGTCACATTCGGACTGTGACCTTCGACGACGGCAGCACGCTCCTGATTCGCGTCGAGGATCAACCGAGCGGGTTCGCGTTCACGTCACCGGGCAACTCGGGAACGAACGGCTACCTCGGCTTTCCGGTCGGAGGCAATCCGCAGTTCCTCGACATCAAGGAGACGATCCTCGGCGGCACCGGCAGTCTTGCCGGTGCGTCGGGCAGCGGCAGCGGCACCGTCTCGTTGCACGGCGGCGTCGCGATCGGCAAGACGTCGGGAACGATGACCCTTCCTTAGCTGTTTCGGCGGTCGAGGAAGGCCCGGAGACGCTCCTGGCCTTCCTCGCTCGTCCGCACGCGGGCGGCGATCTCCGCAGTCTCCTCGCCGGCGGGTCGCTCGCGGATCAGGCGCTTCGCCTCGCGCACCGCATTCGGGCCGGAGCTGAGCAGCTCGGAGACGACCTGCTCGACAGCCGCATCGAGCTCGTCGGCGACCTCGTGCACGAGGCCGATGCGCAGCGCCGTCTTCGCATCGAAGCGTTCGCCCGTGAGGAAGTAGCGTCGTGCCTGCGCGCCGATCTTGGGCAGAACGAACGGCGAGATGACGGCCGGGATGATCCCGAGCTTGACCTCCGAGAAGCCGAAGACGGCGTCCGTCGCGGCGATCGCAATGTCGGCGCAGGCGGCCAGTCCCGAGCCGCCGCCGAGCGCGTAGCCCTGGATCCGCGCCACCACCGGCGCGGGGCAGCGGTCGATCGTCTCGCACATCCGGTAGAGCCTGTGCGCATCCTCGACGTTCTCCTCAAAGGAGAGGCCGATCGAGGAACGCTGCCACTCGATGTCCGCCCCGGCGCAGAACGTCTCGCCCTCGCCGGCGAGCACCACGGCGCGCGCGTCGCCGACGTCGGCGAACGCGTCGGTGAGGTCGGCGATCAATGCCGCATCGAATGCATTTCGGCGCTCGGGCCGCGCCAAGGTGACTCGCAGCACGTCGCCATCCCGTTCGACCCGCAGCCCGCCCATGAAGTGTCAGCTTAGGCGTCGACTCGGCGACGCCGCCATCAGGTCGTGCGGGCTTTGCCCGCACGACCGTCGGAAATCGCCAACCGACCGCTGGAACGTCCTACGAAACAACTCTTAGAGTTGAGGCATGTTGCGAGGCGCACTCGCCGCCGCCCTGACGCCGCTGACCGCTGCCGGCGAGGCGCTCGACGAGCCGGCGGTCTCCCCGTACGTCGACTTCCTCGCCGCGGGCGGGGTGGACGGGCTGCTGGCGCTGGGAACGACCGGCGAGGGCTTCCTGCTCCCCCTCGAGCAGCGGCGGCGCGCGGCCCAGCTGTTCGTCGAGGCTGCGGCGGGGCGGCTGCAGGTCGCGGTGCACTGCGGCGCGCAGTCGACGTGGGACACGGTCGAGCTCGCGGCTCACGCGGCGGACATCGGCGCCGACGCGGTCGCCGTGATGGCGCCGCCGTACTTCCCGCTCGACGAGGCCGAGCTGCTCGCGCACTTGTCGGCGGCGGCGCGCGCGTGCGCACCGACGCCGTTCTACGTCTACGAGTTCGCCGCACGCAGCGGCTACCCGGTCCCAGTCTCCGTACTACAGCGGCTACAGGAGGAGGCGCCGAACTTCCGCGGCCTGAAAGTGTCGGACACTCCGTGGGAGCGGTTCATGCCGTACCTGCTCGAGGGCCTCGACGTCTTCGTCGGCCCGGAGTCGTTGATCCCGGAGGGACTGGCTGCCGGTGCGGTTGGTGCGGTGTCCGCGCTCGCGTCCGCCTTTCCGGAGCTCGTCGCTGCAGCGGTGCGCGATCCCGGGGGCGCCGACCTTGGCCCGGTGCGCGCGGCGCTGGAGCGGTTCCCGCTCCAGACGGCCGCGAAGATCGTGGTCGCCAGGCGCGGCGTGCCGATGCAACCGGACGTGCGGCGGCCATTACGGACACTCACCGAGGAAGAGCGCACGGAGCTCGAGACATGGCTCGAATCGTCGTCGCCGGCGCCGGCGCGGTAGGCGCCTCGATCGCCTACCACCTCGCGCTGCTCGGTGCGCGGGACGTGGTGCTCGCAGAGCGCGAGACGGTCGCGTCCGGCGCGACCGGCAAGGCCATGGGCGGCTTCCGGCAGCAGTTCTCGAGCGAGGCAGAGGTGCGGCTCGCACAGGAGAGCGCGAAGCTCTTCCGCGAGCTCGGCGCACCCCTGTTCGAGGCCGTCGGCTACATGTTCCTCGCGACGAGCGACGACGGCTGGGAGCGGCTGCGTGCACGCTCCGAGATGCAGCGGTCTCTCGGCGTTCCCGTCGAGGAGGTCGATCCGTCCCAGGTGCGCGGGTTGCGGACCGACGACGTCGCCGGGGCCGTCGCCTGCTGGGAGGACGGCGTTGCAGAGCCTGCAGGCGTCACCGCCGAGCTCGTGCGCCGCGCCGCGCAACTGGGTGTCGAGGTGCGCGAGGGGACCGACGCACGCGACGTGGCGCATGATGTCCTCGTCGTCGCGTGCGGCGCCGCCTCCACCGAGCTCCTTCCCGAGTTGCCCATCCGGCCGCTCTGCCGCCAGCTCGTCGACGTCGGTCCCGTCTCCGACCTTCCCGCTGACCTACCGATGACGATCGAGGACGAGACGACCTTCCACTTCCGGCACCGCGGTGACGCGCTCCGGCTCGCGATGACCGAACCGACTCCGCGGTGGACCAACCTGCAGCTCGTCGACGACGCGCTCGTCGAAGACTGGCGTGCGCGGCTCGCGCATCGCTACCCGCCGGCAGCGGGGGCTCCCATCGTTCGCGCGTGGGCGGGCTTGTACGACATGACACCCGACGCGCATCCGCTCATCGGCTGGACGCGCGAAGACGTGTACGTGGCGTGCGGCTTCTCGGGACACGGTTTCATGCAAGCCCCCGCAGTCGGAAGTGCGGTTGCGCACGAGTTGCTCGGCCAGACGCCGCCCGTCGACCTCACGCCGTACCGCCTCGACCGCTTTGCCGAAGGGGCGATCTTCCCGGAACAGGTCGTCCTTTAAGCGTTTTGTAAAACGCGCCGCGGGGCTGTGGGTCAGTCTGAAATCTCGGCTGCCCGCCGCGCCGGACCTTGCTCACCCCGTAGCAGCACAGCGGCGACAAGCGATACGACCAGCAGCGATACCACGCCCGCGATGAGCTGGTCTAGCTCAATCACGTGCGCTCCAACGCGCCACTCGACCCGCGCAAATGCGTTCTTCCGGTCGCCGAGGAAACCCATGACGATCCAGCCCAGCCCGACCGTGAACTGCCACAAGGCGAGTCCGAACGCAACGGCAAGCGCGATCCGCGTCAACCGAGATCGCCGCATGCGGCTGAGAGCGTTGGTCACAACTCGGAGGATAAGTGAGCCCTCGCGTGCTCACAATCAAACTGACCCGCTACCCGCTGCGGAGTCGTTCGTCTCGCTCCTGAGCGGGCAAGCAGGGACGAGCAAACGACGAGAGGGGGGTCCCACGTCGACCACGACGACGACATCCTCAGGCCCTGAGGGTCAGATCAAGCTCGCGAACGGCAAGATCTCGATCCCGGTGACGAGCGTCGTGCTGCCCACACGGCTCGTGATCGACAGCGTGCACTTCACGCCGAGCGTGGTCACATCACGCCGTGGCCCGGTCTCGGTGCGCGTGCACGTCTCGGACACGCGGGGCTTCGTCGTTCGCGGCGCCCTCGTCTTCGCGCGGTCGACGCCGCTCGTGACCTCGACGCCGCCCGAGCAGCTCACGAATCAGGCGGGGTTTGTCACGCTGACGACGTTCCCGCGTGCCACGTTCCCGCTGAAGCGCGGCTTCCACGTCCAGTTCTTCCTGCGGACACGGAAGGAGGGTGAGTCCGTGCTCACCGGCGTCTCGAGTAGGCGCCTCGCGCAGGTCGCAACTCGTTAAACCGAACGGCTGGGGTCAGACCCCTGTGGGGTCTGACCCCTGACCCTTTTCATCAGGAAGACCCAGAAGCCGAAGAGGAGGACGAAGGGCAGCAGGCTCGTGAGTATCGACCACCACGGCGACTCACCTGTGCTCTTCGCATCGAACGGAATGTTCTTGTCCTCGAGCAGCTGCTGAAGCTCGTAGGCGGACTGGTCAACCGGGTACGCCACAGTTGCCGCCGTCCCGTCGGCATAGCGGAGCTCGACCTTCTGCGTCGACGGATGGAACGTGACAGAGCGGATGACCTGGGGTCGTTGGCGGACTTGGTCTAGTACCTGGCTAAAGAGCAGATGCTCCTTCGAATCATTGCCGTCGCCGATGGTCTGCACTGCGAGCCAGATCAGCGCCGCGATGATCACCAGTGGGAAGAGGGCTTTCCGGAAAGTCTCAGAGCTCATCGAACTCCTCGGCGACCTCGGGCTCCTTGCCGATCAGGTCGCGCAGCGGCTGAAGGTCAGGCAGCTCGTCCGCCGTCGACACGAGGCCGAACCGCTCCTGCCCCCCGTCCGCGATCCAGACGTCGCCGTCGCCGGCAGCCGGGAGTTGCTCGCGCACTTCCTCCAGCGTCGTCTTCGAGTCCGCGAGATTCCAGATCAGAATGCGGACGACGCTCAACCCGGGCGCGGCAGCTTCGCGATCAGCGCCTTGACCAGCCGGAGCACGTCCGCCTCCTCGTGCCCGAAGTCGTCGAGGTACGAGTGCAGCGCGGCGTGGATCACGCGCAGGTCCTCGTCCGAGAGTTCGATCGTGTGCATCTAGTACGGCCCCCTTGGCTCGTAGCTTCCGCGGCGTGCGCCGACTGCGATCATCGTCAAACCTTCCGGCCCGGCGATCGGAACGCGTGTGGTCTCCGGATCGAAGCGCATCACGCTTCCGCGCCGCACCGGGATGTCTTCGCCTTCGACGCGATACACGCCGGAGCCGGCGATGACGACGTTGACCTCCTCGTGCTGTGACTCCTGCTCGTCGTGCTCGAAGCCGGTGGTGTCCGGCGGGATTTCGAACCAGTTGATGCCGAACGCTCCCACACCGAGGTGGCGGCGGACGAACCGGACGGCGCCGCCCGGTCCTTCGGGTGGCAGATCGTCCACGTGGATCACCGAGTAGCCCACTACTCCTCCTTCTCACGCTTGTCGAGACGTTGTAGGAACGCCTGACGCAGCCGTTCACCATCCGCAAGCACCTGCCGGTACCGCGGCCGCCGCGGCTCCAGCTTGACGATCTTGACATCGCGCGGCGCGTCGCCGTACGAGTGGTGATACGCCTCCGACTCGCCGAGCGGCCGCAGCCGCTGCTTCGCCTTCCTGCCGAAGAGGCGCATCACATCCGGAAGACGCCGAACGTCGTCTCGGTAATCGGCGCGTTCAGCGCGGCGGAGATGCCGAGTGCGAGCACGCTCCGCGTATCCAGCGGGTCGATGACGCCGTCGTCCCAGAGGCGCGCCGTCGAGTAGTAGGGACTGCCCTCGCGCTCGTACTTGGCGCGGATCTCCTCCGCGTCTGCGTCGCCGACCATCGTCAGCACCGTCGCCGCCTGCTCGCCGCCCATCACGGAGATCCGCGCATTCGGCCACATCCAGAGCTGCCGTGGCGCGTAGGCGCGGCCGCACATGGCGTAGTTGCCGGCGCCGAACGAGCCGCCGACGATCACCGTGAACTTCGGCACCTCGGCGTTCGCGACCGCCATGACGAGCTTCGCGCCGTCGCGTGCGATGCCGCCTGCCTCGTACTCCTGCCCGACCATGAAGCCGGTGATGTTCTGGAGGAAGACGAGCGGTACGCGCCGCTTGCACGCGAGCTCGATGAAATGCGCGCCCTTCTGCGACGACTCGGCGAAGAGGACGCCGTTGTTCGCGAGGATGCCGACCGGATAGCCCTCGATGCGAGCGAAGCCGGTGACGAGCGTCTCGCCGTACAGCGCCTTGAACTCGTCGAAGCGCGAGCCGTCGACGATCCGGGCGATCAGCTCCCGTGCGTCGGCCTGGTGGCGGAAGTCTTCCGGGACGAGCCCGTACAGCTCTCCCGGATCGGCGGCCGGGGGCTGCGGCTCCGCCGTCTCCCACGGCGGCTCGGGCTTGCGGGCGTGCAGGTTGGAGACGATCTGCCGCGCGAGCGCGAGCGCATGCTCGTCCGACGTCGCGTAGTAGTCGGCAACGCCGGACTGCCGGGTGTGGACGTCGGCGCCGCCAAGCTCTTCGGCGCTGACCTCTTGCCCCGTGGCGGCCTTCACCAGCGGCGGCCCGCCGATGAAGATCGTGCCGGTCCCGCGCACGATGATCGTCTCGTCCGACATCGCCGGCACGTACGCGCCGCCCGCCGTGCAGGAGCCCATCACGACGGCGATCTGAGGGATCCCTTTTGCCGACATGCGCGCCTGGTTGAAGAAGATCCGCCCGAAGTGGTCGCGGTCGGGAAAGACCTCGTCGTGCAACGGCAGGAAGGCGCCGCCGGAGTCGACGAGGTAGAGGCACGGCAGCCGGTTCTGCTCCGCCACCTCCTGTGCACGCAGATGCTTCTTCACGGTCAGCGGGAAGTACGAGCCGCCCTTGACCGTCGCGTCGTTGGCGACGATCACGCACTCGCGTCCCTCGACGACGCCGATTCCGGTGACGATCCCCGCCGCCGGTGCCTGTCCCTCGTACATGTCCCAGGCGGCCAGGGCGCTCAGCTCGAGGAAGGCGCCGCCCGGGTCGACGAGGCGGTCGACCCGCTCCCGCGCGGTCGTCCGCTCGCGGAGCTCAGCGACGAGCCGCTCCAGCCGCTCGCGTCTGCGCTCGAAGACCTCGTCTCTTTGAACGACTGATTCGAGGACGGCCATCGGGAGCAGCCTACAATCGCGCCATGGCCGACGAGAATCTCCTGAAGAGGTACGCCGAGCTTGTCGTCCGCGTGGGCGCGAACGTCGGCGAAGGACAGGACGTGGCGATCTCCGCGTTCGTCGAGCAGGCGCCGTTCGTCCGTGCCCTCGCGGGGGCGGCGTACGAGGCCGGCGCGCGCTACGTGACGGCGCTGTACGGCGACCAGTACGTCAAGCGAGAGCTGATCATCCATGGCTCCGACGACGTACTCGAGTGGAGCTCGCCGTGGGAGTTCGAGCGGCTCGAGTACTTCTCCCGCGTCGGCGGCGCGACGATCTCCATCGCCGGCGATCCCAATCCGGACGTGTTCGCCGACCTCGACGGGGTTCGGGTCGGCAAGACGCGCCCGAAGGAGCTGAGCGAGCGTTCGCTCCAGATCACGTTCGAGGAGAAGACCATCAACTGGACGATCGCGGCCTACCCAAACGAGCGCTGGGCGACGAAGGTCTTCGGTGAGGCCGACGTCGACCGCCTCTGGCAGGAAGTCGAGCACGCCGTCCGCCTCGACGAGCCCGATCCGGTGGAGGCGTGGCGCACCCACGTCGAGCGCCTCCGCGCACGGGCGAAGCTGATGAGCGAACGCCGCTTCGACGCGCTGCGCTTCAGGGGGCCCGGCACTGATCTGACGATCGGGCTCACGCCGGCCTTCAACTGGGGCGCCGGAACGCTCGAGACGGCAAGTGGGCGCGTGCACGTCCCGAACATGCCGACCGAAGAGGTGTTCACCGCCCCGGATGCGCGCCGCACGGAGGGGACCGTCCGCTCGACACGGCCGCTGGCCACTTCCGGCGGCGTGATCGTCGAGGGACTACAGCTGCGCTTCGAAGACGGCCGCGTGGTCGACGCGAAGGCCGACAAGGGCGCGGACGTGATCCAGTCGCAGCTGGAGAGCGACGATGGTGCACGCCGCCTCGGTGAGGTCGCGCTCGTCGACGGAACGTCACCTGTCGGCCAATCCGGCGTCACGTTCTTCGACACGCTCTTCGACGAGAACGCCACCTGTCACATCGCCTACGGCGGCGGGCTCACGTTCACGCGAAACCCGGACGAAGCGCTGCCCGACGGCGCCGGAAACGTCTCGAGCATCCACACCGACTTCATGATCGGCGGTCCCGAGGTGGAGGTCGACGGTGTCGAAGCCGGCGGTGCCGAGGTGCCGATCCTGCGCAACGAGGAGTGGGTACTGGCCTGAGGCGCCGACTCGGCGGCGCCGAGTTAACCCCCAAACCGAGGAGACGAAACAAGCGAACCCTCGCCTGCGGCGGCTGGTGCGCACACTAGGCTCCGCCTGGTGATCGTCGCCCACCTCGATCTCGACGCCTTCTTCGCCGCCGTCGAGGAGCTCGAGAACCCGGAGCTGCGGACGAAGCCGCTGATCGTCGGCGGGGATCCGCACGGGCGCGGCGTGGTGGCGACGGCCAACTACGAAGCACGCAAGTTCGGAATCCACTCCGCGATGAGCTGTGCCGAGGCGCTGCGGCGCTGCTCGCACGCAGTCTTCATCCGCCCGCGCCATTCGGTCTACCGCGAGTACTCGCAGCACGTCTGGGACACCGTGCGCGGCGTCGTCCCCACCGTCGAGAAGACGGGGATCGACGAGGGCTATCTCGACGTCGGCGAGGTGGCGGAGGACTTCCTCGCTGCGCGCAAGGTCGCCGAGGCGGTGCAGACGGCCGTACGGGCGGCGACGAGCCTCAGCTGTTCGCTCGGCGTCTCGACCTCGAAGGTGGTGGCGAAGATCGCGAGCGACCACCGCAAGCCCGCGGGCCTGACGGTCGTGCCGGCCGGCGGCGAGGCGCGCTTCCTCGCGCCGTTCGACGTGCGGCGGTTGCCAGGCGTGGGACCGAAGGCCGAGCAGCGGCTGGGCGCGGCCGGCGTCACGACGATCGGCGCGCTCGCGCGGCTCGGCGACAACGACCTGAAGCGATTGCTGCCCGGCAGTGTGGGCCGGATCCTCCGCGACCGCGCCCGTGGGATCGATCCGCGCGGGCTCGAGCTGCAGACGGAGCGGATCTCGATCAGCGTCGAGAACACGTTCGAGCGGGACCTGACCGACCGCGTCCAGCTCCACGCAGAGCTGCGCCGGATGGCGGAGCAGGTCGCCGGCCACCTGCAGAAGACCGGG
>WNGA01004878.1_pt1 | contig 19573 bp, 18 predicted proteins | sample 5400061 | NCBI WGS metagenome assembly WNGA01 (sample SAMN13153366, study PRJNA577476) | soil metagenome | isolation source: 100 cm soil or saprolite under grassland replicate 2 | place: USA:California | collected 2016-06-15 | reverse complement strand
CCCTACCGGCTGGCGCCATGCCGATCCTCGAAACGTCACAACCTGTGTCGAATGACGCGGCGCCGATTCCCGAAAACGTCCTTTTCTTTGAGCGGGACACGGGGCTCGAACCCGCGACCCCGAGCTTGGGAAGCTCGTGCTCTACCAGCTGAGCTAGTCCCGCGTGAGACCCTTTCCTTGTACTTCCGGGCGACGCCGGGCGCAACTCGGCGCCGACCGTCAGGGGTTCTCGGGGGGGACCAGCGGGAAGCTGGCTTCGGCGCGCGCCTCGCGGTTGCTTTGGCCGTCGACGGTCACGCTGCCGTCGAAGCGGCGCACGACGGCTTCGGCCAGGAGGACCGCTAGCCCCACGTGGCGCGAGCTACGCGTGGGCGAGACGGGCGCGTTGGACACCGATCCATTGGATGCCGTCGAGGATTCGAAAGACGGCCGGTCGGCTTGCATCGTGACACAGGCTTGCGTGCCGCGGCGCTCGAGCGTCACATGAATCGGGCTGTCCGCGGGGCTCGTTCGAGCGACGTGGCCGAGCAGGTTCGAAATCGATTGAAGCAATCGCAGTTCGTCGGCTCGCACGTACAGCGGCTCGCTGCTGATGGTGAGCTCGACGAGACGCCTGGGATCCGACTCGCGAAAGGTACGGACGGATTCCGTCAAGGTGGACCCGATCTCGACGGCGACCGGCGTCAGTGCCAAGCGTTCGCGCCTAAGTCTGGAAAGATCGAGCAGTTCGCTGATCATCGTGGTCAGACGCTGAACCTGTTTGCGCGTGCGCTGGAGGGACTCGAAGTCGCCGCCGGAGATCTTCGCCTTGCGCTCCATCGCCTGCAGCAACATCGTGATCGGCGTAAGAGGCGTTCTCAGTTCGTGCGCGGCGATCGCAATCAGCTCGTCGGCGTCGCTGTCGGTTGGAATCGTCGCCAGACTCGCGCCGTTGGTGGCGTGCAAGCCGTTCCCCGAGGCGGCCGCCGCTTGCGAGAGGGCGAGCGCGAGATACTCGCCGAGGAGTTTGAGACCGGTGAGATCATCGGCGGAACAGGCGACGCGCTTGGCGAAGCCGAGCCAGAGCGCGCCCTCGTTCGAGCTGCGCAACGGAACGAAGACGAGCCTTCCGATGGAGTCATCGGGCGGGCGGATGTCCTGCTCTTCGGCGAGAAATGTTCGCGCCGTCATTCCGCCGTCGTGCGGATGATCCAGTGTCTCGAGCCAGCTGCGCGCGTCGACTTCACTCGGTGCGGCGCCGAACCGCTCGTTCGGCGCGCCGTCGCGAAGGATGACCAGCTTGGCTGAAAAGATCCGCTGTAACGCTAGGGCGATGTCGTTCAGAGCGGCGTCGTAGGATTTCCGGTACAAAATTTCGCTACACGCGGCTTGGGCGACGGCGAGGCGCTCCAGGGCCCCCGTCCTGATCGTTGCGGGTCCTCTCGAGCCCGCCGACGACCGGGTCAAGCGCTCACGCTTGCGCCCGAGGAGTGAGCCCGTTGAGCTCATCGGCGAGCCTCGATCCTGGGCCCCGCAGCACGATCGCGAGTCGAAATTGCACAAACCATCGAACGCATCCTCTCCCGGCGAGGGCTACTAGCAAGGGGCGATCCGGCGAACGGCTCGATTTCGCGCGCCCCACCGCGGGGCGGCGTGGCGCTATGCCGAATACCCAGGGATCTGGCCGAGGTCGGCCATGATTTGCTCGAAATCGTCGAAGGTGAGCGCCTGCTCTGCGTCGGACTTCGCTTCGGCAGGATTCGGGTGTACCTCGACCAGAATTCCATGCGCTCCCACCGCTTTCGCGGCCCGCGCCAACGGCCGTATCCAGCGGCGCACGCCGACGCCATGCGATGGATCGACGAGAATGGGCAGGTGGGTTCGCTCTTTGAGGACAGGTACGGCCGAAAGGTCGAGTGTGTTGCGGGTTGCCGTCTCGAACGTGCGGATGCCGCGCTCACACAAGATGACGTGAGGATTGCCTTCGCTCAGGATGTATTCGGCGGCGGCGAGAAGCTCGTCGAGGCTCGCCGACAGACCCCTCTTCAGAAGCACCGGGGTGGTCGTCTTACCGACGGCCTTCAATAAGTCGAAGTTTTGCATGTTGCGCGCGCCGATTTGTAGAACGTCCACCGACCGAGCCATGCGTTCGACCTGATCGACGCTCATCACTTCGCTCACGGTAGGCAACCCGGTGATACGCCCGGCCTCGGCGAGAAGCTCGACGCCTTCCCATCCGAGCCCCTGAAATGCATAGGGGCTGGTGCGCGGCTTGAACGCGCCACCGCGCAAGAGCACGGCGCCTCTCGCGCGAACGGCCTCGGCGGTTTGCACGACCTGATCGCGCGACTCGACCGAGCATGGGCCGGCGACGACGACGAAATCATTCCCGCCGATATCGACCTGATGAACCCGCACCACCGTCCCGTTCGGCTTGCTCGGCCGGGCTGCCTTCGGCCAATTTTTCGCCGAGGAGGGAAGCTCGGTTGGTTTGGGCAGCGGCGCGGCCGGCGCGCGGTCCCGTTTCTCGGCGGCGCGTGGCAGAGCTTCGCCTTTCGAGGGCGCGAGGTCATAGCTCCCGAGAAGGCGGAACTCGGCGCAAAGCTCGCGCGCTTTCTCGAGAGCTGCGGCAGTGCCGGCGTCGCGCGCGTCGCAATCGAGATCGGCATAAAAGAGATACTCCCAAGCCTTGCCCGGCCGGGGTCGCGACTCGAGCTTGGAAAGATTGATCTTCGCCTCGGCGAAAATGCCGAGAATGCGGGCGAGCGATCCTACCTCGTGCCGCATCGCGAAGAGCAGCGACGTGCGGCGAGAGCCGCCATCGGAAGGCGTCACTTGATTGGGCAGGGCAGCTTCGACCAAAAGAAAGCGCGTGAAGTTGTCGGGATGGTCGGCAATGTTGGATGCGAGCTCCACGAGCCGATAACGCTCCGCCGCTTGCGGGGGAGCGATAGCCGCCACGCTGGGATCCCCTCCCTCGGCAACGTCGCGCGCAGCCACGCCCGTATCGACGGCCGGAATGGATCGCGCCGCCGAGAGCGTGGCCAGAAAGCGACCGCACTCCTGAAGCACGATGGGATGCCCTTCGATGCGGCGAAGCCCCGCGAGCGTGGCGCCCGGCAATCCGAGCAGGCGGTGGTCCATGCGCCAAACGATTTCGCGCACCGGTACCAAATCGTACTGCGCGATGAGGTCGTAGCCGTCACGGAAGGTGCCGGCGATCGCATTGTCGACCGGAAGAAGCCCATACCGGGCCCGACCGGCCACGATCGCCGCGGCGACGTCGCGAAACGTCGGCACTCCGATGGTTTCGACTGCTTTGCTTCTCGCGCCGAAATGGCTGCGAAGAGCGACTTCGGAATGGGCGCCCTCGATGCCCTGGAATGCTGCCGTCACCATGTGGATTTTTTGCCTCGTCTCGTGAGAGGCGGCAATTTAGCACACCTTTGCCTACTTCTGCACGAAACGCGGGTAGCTCCCGAGCACCTTCACGAGCTCGCAATACTTGCCGAGCTGGTCGATGAGCGCTGCGAGCGGCGGATCTTGTCGATGCCCTTCGACGTCCACGAGAAAAACGTACTCCCATGGCTTGGTGCCCTTCGGTCGCGACTCGATGCGGCTCAGATTGATCCCGTGCTCGTCGAAGATCTCGAGCACCCGCTTGAGCGCGCCTCGCGCGCCCGCGTCGAGAAGGGAGAACGCGATCGTGGTTTTGTCCTCGCCGGTGCGCGGCGCGTCGTTGCGCGCGACCGCCACGAACCGCGTCGACGTTTCGGGCTGATCCTGGATGCGTTCGCCGACGATGCGCAGCCCGCCAAGCTCGGCGGCCAACCGACTCCCGATGGCTGCGGCCCGTTCGTCGGCGACCGCCTCGCGCGCCGCGGCAGACGTCGAGCCGGTCTGCACGAGCTGCGCGCCGGAGAGATTTTGCGCGAGCCACAACTGGCATTGAGCGAGCGCCTGCGGGTGCGCGTACACTCGCTCGATCGACGCCAGGCGCTCGGCGCGGCTGAGCAAGCAATGCGCCGCCTCGAGGATCAGCTCCTGGCGAATGAGAAGATCGCTGTCGACCAGCGCGTCGAGCGTGTTGGCAATCGAACCCTCGGTAGAGTTCTCGACGGGCACGACGCCGCAGAGGGCGTCGCCGCGGCCGACGGTGTCGAAGACGCCGTGGATGCTCGTCGCCTCGCGGTAGCGGGCCGTGAACCCGAAGAGGTGGCGGGCCGCCATATGGCTGAACGTGCCTTCCGGCCCTAGAAACGCAATGGTGACCGGCGTCTGCAGCGAAAGGCACCCGCTCATGATTTCGCGGTACACCGAACGGATGGCCTCGCGCGGAAAATGACCGGCGCCTTTGGCGGCGAGCCGATCGAGCACGGCGCGCTCGCGCTCCGGATCGTAATACGAGGACACGCCTGCCTCGCGTTTCGCTTCGGCCACACGCTCGACGGTGGCGGCGCGTCGCTCGAGCAGGGCGAGAATCTGCTCGTCGACGAGATCGATTTCGGCTCGCAGTTCGTCGAGCTTGGTCAAGCTCAGCACCTCGTCTTCGCTTCGGCCAACATCGGCCGCCAATCGAGCATGGCGGTCGCGAACCTGTCGATCCATGTGGCGCGATCGGGCTCGTTCAAGATTTCGTGATACAGGCCGGACAGCCGAAGGTATTGCCGGTCGACGCTGCTCACCCGCTCCATGAATCGCTCGGTCGCCTTGGGCAGCGCGATTCGATCGTCACCTGCCTGGAGACAAAAGAGCGGTACCGAGAGTTTGGGCGCCGCTTGGAGCGCTTCGCGCTGAGCGGCGGTCGTTTCGGTGAACCACCGCACGTTGGCTTTCTTGAAGTTCATCGGATCGCCGTCGTAAGCAGCGGCAATTTCTTGGCTGCGGGTGCAGTCGGAGCCTTTGAGGCCGGCGTCCATCGATACCTGGGGCAGAAGGCGCGAGAGCAGGTGGCCCCCGAGAAGCTTGAGGGTCGGAACATCTTTGGCGAGCCCGAGATACGGCGACGACAGCGCGAGGCCCCCGACGCGATCCGGCGCGCGCAGCGCGACATGGATCGCGATGAGCCCGCCCAAGCTGTGACCGAAGAGCATCGGCGGCTTCAGCCGCTTCCATTGATCGTCTTTGTCGAGCTCGCTCAAGAGGGCGAGCTCGTCATCGACGAAGTCGTCGAAGCGCGAAATGTATCCGCGCGCCCCTTCGGACATGCCGTGGCCGCGCAGATCATAGACCGCGACGAGGAGCCCGCGCTCGGTCCAGCGATCGATGACCTCGCGATAGCGCTTCATATTTTCGAAGTACCCGAAGGTGACGAGCACCGCGACTTTGGCAACCCCGGAGGGGCGGAAAATGCGATAGGCGATGGCGGGCGCGCCCGCATCCTTTCGCTTCATCATGAGCGGATCAGAATCCCAGGACATGGCTTGCGCGAGCCTACCACGGCCGGCCGGCTCGCGATGGACCGCCGACGAGGTAGACTCGCCCTCCATGGCGGATGTCGACCGACTGGTGCGCGAACGGGCGCGAGCGCTCGGCTTCGATCGGGTCGGCGTGGCGTCGGCCAGCGAGCCCATCGAACCCGATTTCGCGCGCTATCAGGCGTTCATCGAGGCGGGAAAGCACGGCAAAATGGAGTATTTGGCGCGGCCGCCCGACGCGCGCAAACGGCTCGACACGAGCGCGATTCTCGAGGGGGCCCAGAGCGTCATCTGCGTGGCAGAGAGCTATGCGGGGACCGACGCGCAAGCCGAGGGGGGCATCGTGCGCCACGTCGCGCGTTACGCACGCGGGGGCGACTACCACAACCACTTGCGGCGGCGGGTGCGCAAGCTGGCTGCTTTCGTCCGCACGCTCGGGGAGGGGACGAGGGCGCGTCCGATGAGCGACGATGCGCCGGTCCTCGAGCGGGCATGGGCGTCGCGGGCAGGGCTGGGCTTCATCGGCAAAAATGGCCTCGTGATCGCGCCGGGGGTGGGCTCGTTCCTATTGCTCGGCGAGGTGGTCACTACGCTTCGACTCGCGCCCGACGTGCCCATGGCCGAGCGCTGCGGAAGCTGCTCGCTTTGCCTCGATGCCTGCCCGACCGGGGCCTTCGATGCGCCCTTCGTGCTCGATCCTCGACGATGCGTGTCGTATCTCACGATCGAACTTCGCGGCGCGATGCCCGAGGAGCTTCGGGCCGGGGTCGGAGAGAAGCTTTTTGGCTGCGACGATTGCCAGGACGTCTGCCCGTACAATCGGAGGAGGGAAGAACCGAAGCAACGTTACCTGCCGCTCGCGCGCCTGCGCGACACCTCGCTCGAGGGGCTCGTCGATCTGGACGAGGAGACGTGGAAAGCCCTGGCGGAAGGCTCGGCGCTCAAGCGCGCCACCCGGGCGGGCCTCACTCGAAACGCCATCACGGTGCTCGCGAATCGCCGCGAGCCGCGCTACCGGCCCCTGCTGCAAAGAACGGCTCGCGACCACCCCGACGAGGCGGTTCGCGCGCACGCACTCTGGGGTCTGGCGTTGCTCGATGAAGCGATTCGCTCGTGAGATTTGCCGTGGTCGCCGAGATCCGACGCGCTATGGCTAGCCCGTAATGCGGAGAGCCGGCATCTTTCGACACGATGGACCCTTCTGGCGAGCTCTGGCGAACTTCGGAGCGACCCACGCCCCCTCGTTCGTCTTACGCTATAGCCCTCCTGCTTGGGCTTTTGCGTTCGCGCTCGCCCTGCCCGAAGTGCGCCAACGGGTACGCCGCAATCTGCGGGCGATCCTAGGACCGCGTCCGTACGGGCAGGAGTTGCTCGACGTTTTTCGTACGTTTTCGAACTTCGCCAGCTGCTTGACCGAGGCACTCGCGGTCGCAGGAAAACGCGCTCCGAAGATCGACTGCTCCGTCTCCGGGGCCGAGTATCTGCGGGAAGCGATCGCGCGCGGACGGGGGGTCATCCTGGTCACCGCGCACACGGGGGGATGGGAAACGGCCGGGCCGCTGCTGAAGAGCGAATTCGATCTCGACGTGATGATCGCCATGCAGAGCGAGCCCGACGCGGAGGCGCGGCAGATCCAGGATCGCGCCCGCGAACGTTCGGGCGTCAAGGTGGTGCACGTCGGCAACGAGCCGCTCGCGATTCTGCCGCTCTTCATGCATGTTCGGCGGGGCGGAGCTTTGGGTGTCCAGATCGATCGCTCACCGGACGCGAAGCGATCGCTTCCGGTGCAGCTTTTCGGAAGTTGTTCGCGCGTTCCGAGCGGTCCCTTTCTGCTCGCGCAGGCGACCGGTGCTCCGATTCTGCCGGTTTTCACCCGCCGTGTCGGGTTCTTCCGCTACGAAATCCGCCTCTGCCCGTTGCTCGACATCGCGAAGGGCGCGCCGCCGAAAGCGCTCGTGGCCGCCGCCGAAAGCGCTGCGCAGGAAATGGAGAGCTTCATCCGCGCGCACCCCACGCACTGGTTCGACTTTCGCGGGGCGAAGATAAGTACATAAATTCCGTGGGTTCGCTGGCCGAGGGCCCGCTCGCGGTTCCGCGCGCGAATACAGAGTAGCCAGCCGCCTGTTCCTCTCGTAGAACCCTCGCCCCATGGCACGCCCCCACGTCGGCCTACCGGCTCTCGAAGGCGACCTCGAGCGCTACGCCGAAAAGTACGACCTTCTCGAGCTTCGTCCCGGCGATCGCTCTCTGCCCCGACCGGCCACGCTTCGAGCGTGGCGGCGCAAAGTTCCGCCTTCCTTCGTGTTCAGCGTGGTGATGCCGAAAGCGGTCGGTGAGCTGCGGCCGACCACCGCCCTCGACGAGGAGCTCGGGCACGCGCTCACGGTCGCCCGGGACGTCCAAGCGCGGTGCCTCGTCATCGCGACGCCGGCCTCGATCACGCCCACCGAGCTGAACAAGAAGAGACTGGCCGCGCTGGTCGACAAGATTCCCCACGATGCCGTGACGCTGGCGTGGGAGCCCCGCGGCATTTGGGAGCTGGACGAAGCGACCGAGCTGGCCGACAAACTCGACCTCGTTCTCGTCGTCGACGCCGCCCGCGATCGCGCTCCCAAGGGTGCCGTCGCCTACTTTCGTTTGCGCGGACTCGGTGAGTCGACACGTCTGTCTCCAGCGGCGATCGACCGGGTAGCCGCCGAGCTCTACGGACGGCGCGAAGCTTACGTGATCATCGAATCCCACGGCCCCCTCGCGGTGGCCGAGTCCTTGCGCAAGAGGTCGACACGTCGGCCCACGTCTGCGCGCGCAGGAACCGCCGTGCTGAGGCCGCGCACCACGCTTCGGGCAGAAGACGAAGAGCAGTGAGGTCGCGCGCAGCCGCTTCCGAGTCTTCCGCCGAAGACGCGGCTCACCGCGTTCTCAAGGAAGGCGGGACCGCCGGTGACGCGCTGATTGCAGGTTTTCTCGCCGGGGCGGCGGCTCGAGCCGGCGTGCTGTTGTGCCCGGTGCAAGTTCTCGTTGCCGGGCCAGGCGTCGGTGCCCGGGCATTCGACGGCCGCTCGAGGCAACCGGGGCTCGCCGTGCCGCGACCGCGCGGGTACGTCAAGGGGCAACCGGTGCCCGACGCGGCTTACGTCGCCGCGCCCGCTTCTCTCGGTGCGCTCGCGCTCGTGCATGCGTACGACAGCGCACTGCCGTTTCAACGCTTGGCCGACCCGGCGCTGGAGGTCGCCCGCACCTTGGGCGCTGCCGAGCGGCGCAAGCTGCTCGCCCGCGTGGGCCGGGTGGGCCCCTCGGCACTGCGCGAAGCACAGGTGGCTCGTCCGCTTCTCGCCGTAGCCGGACGCGCCGAGGGCGGCCTCTTGTCCGAGCAGGACCTGGCGGATGTGCGTCCCGAAAGCGCCCTTCCGCGCGAGCTCCAAGTCGGCGCTCGCCGGCGCGCGCTGCTCCTGCCCTGGGCAGCGCCCGAGGCGCCGCAGCGACACGTCGAAATCGTCGTCGCGGCGGACGCTCGAGGCGTGCTCGGCGTGCTGTCCTACGCGCCCGATGAACAGGGCATCGCCGTCCCAGAGCTCGGATTGACTCTGCCCCGCGAAGCCATCCTGGTGCGGCGTGGCATCCCCCGCGTCTCCCCCGGCGAACCACTGCCTTCGCCGGCTGCCATCGGCATCGGCCTCGCCGATCACGTCGCGTTCCTCGCGTTCGGCGTCACATCGGCACGACCGCTGTCCAGCCCGACGCTTTCTTCGACCTGGTCCCCTCCCGGCGCCACGGCCACCCAGCTCCTCGCCGGCGCACGCGAGGCCGCCGGCGGAGGAAGCGCCGTCGCCCTCGTGCGATCGCCGGATAAGGGTGGGGTTCAGAAGCTCTTGCTGTAAGGTGCTGCGCACGAACGACATGGACCGACAACGAGCGAGCGAAAGCGTTGCCGACAGGTTCACGAGGGTGATGAATGCCACCCCTTCGCGGTTCGGGGTGTGGACGGACATCACGGCGGCCTCGGTTCTCGCGGGAGCGCTCTTGGTTTGCGGTCTGTTCGTCGTTCGGCGCCTCAGCGACTCGCGATCGCTCTACGTCGCGTTGGCGCTTGCCGCCGCGCCCCTCATCGTGAGCGGTGGTTTTTCGATCGCCATTCGCGGCTCACGCGAGGTCGTCGTCAGCTGGCTCGCGTCCTTGCCGTTCCCGATCGAGAACCTGAACGCACTGCTCGCCGGCGTGTCCGACGGCATCGAGATCATTTTCGAACCAGGCACCGATTTGCCCTCGCGCGCAGTGCTCCAGCCGAAGCTCGAAGAAGTTTCCGATGACCTGCTGCTCGTCAAGGAGCGTCCGGAAGAGCAGCTGCTCGAGGTTCGTCTGGGGGTGATCGATTCCAAACGCATGCCGCTGCGAACGAATCATCAGCGCTGGAAACGATTGCTCGACGTGGTCGAGCGCGTACTCGTCCCGCTCTCGAAGACGCTGCCGATCCGGCAGGTGCGCATCGCTTGACCGTGCTATTCGCGCCGGCGTCTTTTCTTGTACGTGATGCGCAGGGGCACTCCGTCGAAGCCGAACGCCTTTCTTAGCTGGTTCGACAGGTAGCGCTGGTAGCTGAAGTGGATGTGTTCGGGCTCGTTGGTCATCACCACGAAGAGCGGAGGCGCCGTTTCCGCCTGGGTGACGTAAAAGAGCCGCGGCGCGCGGTTGCCCATCGTCGGAGGGGGGTGGGTCGCGAGGACTCGCTCGAAGAACCGGTTCAGCTCGCCGGTGGCGACGCGCGAGTGGAACGCGGCGAAGACGTCGTGCACGGTGGTGAGCAGCGTGCTCACCCCTCGCCCCGTTTTGGCGGAGATCGGCACGATGGGGGCCCAAGCAACGAAGCTCAACTTTTCGCGGGTCTTCTCCTCCAGCTGCTTTCGGACCTTGGCGTCGAGAAGATCGATCTTGTTGACGGCGATGACGATCGCTCGCCCCCGGTCGACCGCGAGGCCGAGGATCTTCGCGTCCTGCTCGGCCACACCAGCCGCGCCGTCGCAAAGGAGCACGGCGACGTCGCATCGCTCCATGGCGCGGATCGCCTGAAACACGCTCGCCGCTTCGAGCTCGCTACCTTCCTTGGTGACTTTGCCCTTTCGCCGGATGCCGGCGGTGTCGACGAGAACCATCGCGTGACCGCCGTGCTCGAAGGCGAAATCGATGGCGTCGCGCGTCGTTCCGGGCCGCTCGTCGACCAGCACGCGCTCCTGTCCGAGGATGCGATTCATCAGCGACGACTTGCCGGCGTTCGGTCGCCCGATGAGGGCGACGCGCGTGGGACCCGCCGCGCGAGCGAGCGATCTTTCTTCACTCGGTTCGTCGTCCTCGGTCGCGCCCACTTCCTCCGGCTCTTCGGGAAGCGCGGCGACGATCGCGGTTTCGAGCTCGCCGATGCCGCGCCCGTGGAGCGCCGAGATCGGGAAGACCCGGGGAATACCGAGTCGATAGAGGTCGAGCGACTCGTCTTCCGTGCGCTTCGAGTCGGCCTTGTTCGCGGTGTAGATCACCGGCTTGCCGGCCCGCCTCAACATGGCCACCGCTTCGCGATCGGCATCGGTCACGCCGGATTGGGCGTCGAACACGCAGACCACGACGTCGGCCTCGGATACCGCCAGCGAGACTTGCGCCCGGATTCGTACACCCATCGGATCGTCGGTCTCCCGGTCGAAGCCGCCGGTGTCGATGAGCACATAGGATCGACCGAGCGCCCACACGTCCGCGTAGTGCCGGTCGCGCGTCACGCCGGGCTCATCGTGCACGATGGCCAGCGGCTTTCCCACCAGCCGGTTGAAAAGGCTGCTCTTGCCGACGTTCGGCCGCCCCACTACTGCCACGATCGGGCGCGCATTCATGACTCGCTGCCATAGCCGAGATCGGCCAACGTCGCCGGCGACTCCGTCCATCCCGGCGTGACACGAACCCAGAGCGAGAGAAAGACCTTCTTCTCGATGAGCTCCTCGATCCGCAGCCGCGCCGCGGTGCCGACCGCCTTGAGTTTGTCGCCCCCAAGCCCGATGAGAATCTTTTTCTGGCCTTCGCGTTCGACGTGGATGGTCGCCTCGACGTGGACCGTGTCGCCCCTTTCTTCGAAGCTCGTCACCTCGACCGCGACGGCGTGCGGAATCTCTTGATGGGTGGAGCGGAGGATCTGCTCGCGCACGAACTCCCCCGCGAAAAAGCGAATCGGGCGATCGGTGAGCTCGTCGGTCTCGAAGCGCGGCGGCCCAGGTGGAAGGAGCGGCGCGACCTCTTCGAGAACGCGCTCCACGCCGTCCTCGCGCAGCGCCGAAATCGGGACGATGGCGGCGAAATCGCGCAGCGCGCCAAGCTCCTGGATGAGCGGCAACAGGCGAGATTTGTCGCGGACCCGGTCGATCTGGTTGATGACCAGCAGGATCGGGGCTTCACCGCCGAGATCCGATAAAAGCGTTCGATCGCCGGGGTGCACGCCGCGAGTCGGCGTGGTCATGTAGATGATGGCGTCGGCTTCGGTGGTGGCAGCGCGCGCGGTCCGGTTGAGGACGCGTCCGAGCCGCGAGTGAGGCTTGTGAATGCCCGGTGTGTCGAGCAGCACGATCTCGGCACCGGGGCGGCGAACGACGCCGAGGATGCGGTTGCGGGTCGTCTGCGGAACGGATGAGACGATGGCGAGCGCCTGGCCGAGCGCTGCATTGAGCAACGTCGATTTCCCTACGTTCGGCCGCCCTACGATGGCCGCACTCCCGCTTCGGTGTTCGGATTTTCTCCCCTGCATGCGTGGTCGGATCCTATGATGGCTCGGGCCAGGAGGCTGCGATGAGATTGGCTTCGGTCATTACGCTGCTCGGTTCGATGCTCCTCGGCGCGACCGTAGCGCGTTGTGGGGGCGACGACAGCTCCCCCGGCAGCGCGGCAGGCGCCGGGATGGCGGGGAGCGCAGCAGGAGCTACCAGCACCGGGGCCGGCGGGTCAACCGGTGGTGGGGAAACCACCGGTACGGGAGGAAGCGGGAGCTTCGACGCGGGCGACTGTCCCGTCGCCAAGCCCGAAAATGGCTCGAGCTGCGAGGTCGAGCAAGACTGCCTCTACGGCGCGGACGCGTGCACCTGCGTCGACCCACCCACCGGGCATTGGCTCTGCTCCGGTACTGTCATGGACGGCGGAAATCCCTCGGAATGTCCCGCCGAGGCGCCACTCGGGATGAACTGTCCCGACGCAGGGATGGCCCTCGACTGCCGGTACCCCGGCGACCAGCTCGTTTGCGTCTGCAACCCCGGCGATACGGAGTGGGGCTGCGTGGCCTATCGCTGACGACGGAAGCTCTCGATCACGTCCTTGGACGAGATCGCGCTTTGCGATTAAGTTCGCCCTCCGCCCACCATGACCGAGCCGAACGAAGCGCCTCCGCCCGTCGATGTTCCCCCCGCCGACGGCCCGAGCTCCACCTTGCGCCCAGCCACCGAGGACACCGAAGTCACCCCTTCGAATGAAGGCGGCATCGCTTCGCAGCCGCCGTGGCTCGCCCTGGCCCCGTGGATCGTCCTGGCGATCGCGGCGCTCTTCTTCTTCGCACCTCTCGGCAAGAGCGGGATTTGGGATCCTTTCGAGCTCAACGTTGCCGATCTTTCGCGCCGCATCGCCATCAACGTTTTCGGCGCACGGTCGCTCACGCTCGAAGGGGCCGACAACACCATGCCCAAGCTCGGCGATCTCGGTCGCGGCGAGCTTCCCTTCGATTCGATTGCGATGGGTTTTCGGTTGTTCGGATTGCACGAGTGGTCGGGGCGCCTGCCTTTGGCTATCTGGGGGCTCGCCGGCCTCATGTCGCTCTATTGGCTGCTTTCGAGGCTGGTCGACAAGCGAGCGGGTCTCTATGGGGCGATCGTGCTTTCGACGATGCCGCTCTATTTCATGCAGACGCGCACCATGCTCGGAGACATCGTCGTGATGGCTGCGATCTCGATGGCGTTTGCGGGCCTCGGAATCGCAACTTTCGATCGCCCCGGCCGCCCGGCCTTGCGCGGATCGGCTTTGGCGCTCGGGGTGTTCGGGATGGTGGTTGGCTTCATGACCCGCGGCCTCTTGGTCGGCGTCGCGCTGCCCGCTCTCGGCGTCGGGCTCTCGTGGGCCGTGCTCGTCGGCTCGTGGCCGCGCCAGCGCGAGATGTTCGGCGAAATCGTCGGAGGCGTCGCCCTCGTGATCGGCATCGCTGCGGCGTGGGCGGGCACCAGCGCGCTCTTCCGCGCTGGCACGACCGAATATTCGATGTGGGTCGGCGCTCAGGTCGCGACCCAGTCGAAGTTCCCGACGTTCGACCTCGTGATCCATTATCTCGGCCACTCGCTCTTTCCCTGGAGCGCGTTCATTCCCTTTGCAGTGGGGCGGCTGTTTCGCACGCCTCCGACACTCGGCCTTCTGCACGACCAAGCCGACGTTCGAGCGAGCGCGGCACGACTGCTGCTCATCGTCGGGTCGGCGGTGGCATTCGGCGTCTATTCGGTCATTTCGCCGAAGGTCGGGTATCTCGCCTTCGGCGCACCTTGTTTGCTCGCCGGGATTGCGGCGATCTCGATTCGTGACTTCGAGCAGGGTGCGCCGGCGTCGCGAGCGCTCGGAGTCGGTGTCGCGATCCTCACCGCGCTTTATCTGCGCGACTACAACATGTTCCCCGAAAAGGGTCTGTCCGCGTTCGCCGTCGCCACGACCACGTTCCCCGACAGCTTCAAGGATCGCGGTGGCACCCTTATCCTGATTTGCAGTGCGATCTTCGTTCTCGTCGTCTTTTTCTCGTGGCTCGAGGAGGAAAATCGCCCTTGGTTCAAATGGGATGAATATCTCACCTGGCCACGCACGCTCGTGGGCGCCTGGCGCGGCAATCTTCTCTTCGCTCTCGTCGTCGTCGAAGCAGCCCTCATCGTGGCGGCGGCCAGCGTCTTCGTCGGCCTGCACGTTGTTCACGCCAAGCGCGTTCTGCAGCTCAGCCCGCAGACCCGCATTCAGCTGCTGAACGGGTATTGGTTCTTTCCCGCTCTCGTCATTCTGCCGGTTTGGGTCATCATGCTCATCCGGGACAACTTCCGCTGGTTTTTCGACAAAACGGGGGTCTCGCGGGGCATGGCGACGGTCGCTGCCGGCTTGGTCGCCGGTGGCATCCTCAGCTTCGTCTATTACCCGGCGCTCGCCGCGCAGCTGTCGCCCAAAGAGGTTTTCGAGTCCTATCAGCGTCTGCACGCGCGGGACGAGCCGCTTGGACTCTTGGGCGTCGGCGGCAAGTCGGCCAGCTACTACTCCGGGGGCGAAGTGAAACCGCTCGGCGACGTGCAGTCGGCCTTCGCATGGCTCACCACGTCACCGGAACGTCGCTGGCTCGCGGTGCGCAACGACGATCTCGGGCGGCTCAACTCGATGTTCCGCGCTCGTCCGGGTCCTAAGCAGAATCTTCCCGTGCTCGACGCGCGTTCGAGTCAAATCATGCTCGTCTCCAACGTGCTGCTCGCCGGCGAGCGCAATCAGAGTCCTTACGAGAACATGGTGCTCGACCACGAGCCGCAGATCGGCAATCGCATCGAAGTCAATCTGCAGGATCAACTTCTCTCGCTCGGCTGGGAAGTGACCGATGGATCTGGCAAGCGGGTCGAAGCCGTCGTCCCCGCGCGAAAGTACCATTTTCGCCTCTTTTACAAGGTGCTCGCATCGATTCCCGGTGAGTGGGAAACCTTCATTCACATCGATGGCTTCCACCGCCGGTTCAACGGCGACCACAAGACGCTCGCCGGCAAGTACCCGTTCAGTCTTTGGCAGGCAGGCGACTACATCGTCGACGATTACGAGTTCGCGCTCGAGCCGAACTTCACGGCAGGAACTTACAATGTCTACTACGGGCTCTTCGTAGGTGAGACGCGCCTCAAGGTGAAGACTGGACGTCACGACGATAACCGGATCGAAGGTGGCATGCTGCGCGTTCAATGAACGACTCGGCAATGGCTGATCGTGATCCGTCATCGCCAAGATCTGACCCAGTCATGCCAAGCGCGCAGTCGGTGAACGGATGTGATAGCGAGAGGGCTGCGACGCCACCGCCTCCCGCGGGCGTTTCCAGTGAGATGAGAGTAGGATAGTAAGACCAGAAGGGAGGCTCTCCTGGGTGAGTCGGACCGCAGAACCTTTCCTCGTCTGAAAGTGCCGATCCTGTGGCGCTCTCCTGGGCTCATCGCCAAGTTCAGCCGCACCGTGAACATGAGCCTCGGCGGCGCGCGCGTGTACAGCGACGAGCGCCTCAAACTGGGAACCAAGCTCAATCTCGAGCTGCTTTCGGCTCCCGATAGCTCCGTGAAGGTGCTGGCGCGGGTCGTTTGGATCGACGAGCTCGAAGCCGGAAGCCCCGCCCGTTACGACGTCGGGCTCGAGTTTCTGGATGTTCCCGAAGAGATGACCTCGCGTCTCACGGCCATTTTGCAGAAAGACGAAGACTACTTACGCCAGCTCGAGACCCCCGAGCCACCGGACCCCGTGTGGGAGGATTCGGACGACGACGACGACGAACAAGAGGACGAAAAGAAGCAGTGACACGCGGCCGATTCGAGGCTAGGCGGATAACTGTGAAGGACGACGCAGCGAGCGACCCCCCCGAAAGAGATTCCGGAGACCACACCTCCGACGCGCCTTCCTCGGGCCTCGAGCGGCGCCGAAGCGGACGCTTCGACGTGACCTGGCAGGTCGATTGTGAGACCGAGGATACATTTCTCTACGCCTACATCACGAACATCTCGGAGATGGGCATCTTCGTGAGGACAGACAAGCCTCTGCCGGTCGGAACCCAGCTCGTTCTGCGCTTTGCGCCACCGAGCACCGAAGACACGTTCGTTCTGGGGGGCATCGTGCAATGGATCAACCCCGTAAGGCCCCTTGGAGAAAACCTGAACCCTGGCATGGGCATCCGATTTCAGTCACTGAAGCCAGCCGACCGCGAGCGAATCGTGGAGGCCGTTCGTACGATCGCGTACGTGAGGCATTCGGAGAAGAATTAGAGGAACACCCATGCCAACCGAAGAGCGGGCCGAGAAGGAACTCGACGAGCTGCTCGATGAGCTCGACATACTGCTGAAGAACTCCGACCTTGGTGCCCGATTGACGGCGCGGGGAATCAACACGAGCCTCGCGCTGCTCGTGGCGGACGCACTTCGGTCGTACTTGAACGGCAACAAGAGAGAGGCAGCCGAGGATCTCGGCACTGCGGCCGAGGAGATAGCCTCGCGGCTCGCGAACGCGCCGCGTCAAGCCGGCAGGCGCCCCGCCTAAGACTCCGGGTGGACCCGGGGGCACGTGGTATGGTCCGGGCGTGAAACCCCCCTGGCTCCGAGTGCGCGCGCCCGGCGGCGACCGGTACCACGAACTCAAAAAGACATTCCGCGAGCTCCATCTGTTCACGGTCTGCGAGGAGGCCCACTGCCCGAACGTCGGAGAGTGCTGGCGCGAGGGGACCGCCACGGTAATGCTGCTCGGCGACGTCTGCACCCGCGGCTGTCGATTCTGCGCCGTCACCACCGGTCGTCCGGGCGCGCTCGACGATGCAGAACCAGAACACGTCGCCCAGGCGATCGGCAGCATGGCGCTGCAGTACGTGGTTCTCACCATGGTCGACCGCGACGATTTGCCCGACGGCGGCGCCCGGCAAGTGGCGCGCACCGTCGAAGCGCTGAAGGCGCTCCGCTCCGATCTGCTCGTCGAAACGCTGGTCGGCGATTTTCAGGGGCAGCCACGATCGATCGATACGGTTCTCGACGCCAAGCCGGACGTCTTTGCGCACAACATCGAAGTCGTGCGCCGGATCACGCGGCGCGTCAGGGACGCCCGCTGCGGCTACGATCGTTCGCTTTCGGTGCTGCGCCGCGCCAAGGACCAGGCGCCCGGGCGCATCACGAAGTCGTCCATCATGGTCGGCATCGGAGAAACCGACGAAGAGGTGGTGGAGACACTCTCGGATCTGCGTACGGCCGGCGTCGATATCGTCACCGTCGGCCAATACTTGCGTCCCAGCCCCAAGCACCACGAAGTGATGCGCTTCGTGACGCCCGAAACCTTTCGCGAGTTCGAGCGAATCGCGCTCGGGCTGGGGTTTCGCTACGCCGCATGCGGACCTCTCGTCCGTTCGAGCTACAAGGCGGCCGAAGTCTTCCTGCGTTCGGTTCTCAAGCCCGAAGGCGGTCACGAGACCGCAGGCGGGCTGCAGGCCGCGCCGAGTAACATAGAAACCCTGCTGGAAGCGCGGCTCGCCGAGGCGCGTGCGGCCGCGGGCCGGATCGCCGCAGCACCAAGCTCGAGCGAGCTCGCCGCGCGCGAAGCAGTCACGCTGTTACGGCAAGAGGGGCCCAGCTTTTCGGATTCCGTCGCAGGCGAGGCCGAAGGCCTGCGCCGAGTAACACAAGTCGCAGGCGAGGCCGAAGGCCTGCGCCGAGTAACACAAGTCGCAGGCGAGGCCGAAGGCCTGCGCCGAGTAACAGAACAACTAGTGGCGTTGCGGCGAAAGCCCGCGTAAACCTTTTCGCCTTTCCCGCGAGAGGTGGATTCGGCTAGGCTCCCGCTCTCGCAGTCCATCGGAGAAAAGCATGTCGGTTGCTGACGAACGTTTACTCCAAAAGGTCGCCCGGGGATTGAGCACACCGTGGGCGGGCGCCGCCGCCAATGGCGGGCGAGGATCGATTCTCCGGGTGACGGCGACCGTCTACGGAGCGCGACCGGTGACCGACGAGACGACGATTCCGACCGGTTTCGATCCGCATGCCGCCGCTCTTTTCGAATCGATCGTGGAAGCGGCGTATCTCGTCGGCACAGCCGATGGCTTGTTCGACGATTCGGAGCGCGAGGCCTTCGTACAGGTGGTGATCGAGGCGTGCGGCGGGGCAGTCGACGAGACGCAAGTGCACGGCCTGCTCAGCGATCTGCGCGATCAGTTGCGGGAGGATGGCCTAGAGAAGCGCATCGAATTTCTGGCCCGGACAGTCAAGAAGCAGGAGCATCAGCGCGAGGTGCTGCGTATCGCAGGTCTGCTCGCACATGTGTCGGGCGGGGTCAGCAACGTCGAACGCGATGTTCTCTCCAAGCTCGCGGCCAGCTTTCAGCTCGATCCGACGGAAGTCGAGTCGGCCCTTGCTGCGGTGAAGTCCGCGCTAGCTTGATGACGTGACGATCCACAGGATCGCGCCTACCTCGCGCACTCTCGGTGAGACGATGACGTTGGCTGCCGTGATTCCGACGAAACATTCTCGAAACCCAAACGACGTGTTGGCGCCCGGCGTCATCCGCGCGATGCGCGACGACGGCACCGTCGATCCCGCCCACGATCCGGGTATTACCGATGCCGAGCTCGTCTCGCTCTACACCGACATGGTTCGGGTGCGCGTTCTCGACGATCGTCTGGTATCGCTGCAGCGCCAGGGTCGCATCGGCTTTCACATCGGATCGATCGGCGAAGAGGCCTCCATCTTGGGGTCGACGTTCGCCATGCGCAAGAACGACTGGATTTTCCCGTGCTATCGGGAGTTCGGCGCCGCACTGATACGAGGTTTCCCGCTGCAGCGTTACCTCGACAACATGTTCGGCAATGCCAACGACACGGCGAAGGGGCGGCAGATGCCCGACCACTACACCGCGCGTGAGGTGCATTTCGGATCGATCAGCTCGCCCGTTGGAACCCAGATCACCCACGCGGTGGGTTTCGCGTGGGCTGCCAAGCTCCGGCACGAGGACGTCGTCACCATCGTGTACTTCGGCGACGGCGCCACGAGCTCCAATGATTTCCACAACGGGATGAACTTTGCGGGCGTCTTCAAGACCCCGACGATCTTCTTCTGCCGCAACAACGGTTGGGCGATCAGCGTGCCGACCGAACGGCAGACGGCCAGCGCTTCGTTCGCCGAAAAGGGTACCGCGTACGGCGTCCCTTCGTTGCGCTGCGACGGCAATGATCTTCTCGCAGTCATCCACGCCACCCGCGCCGCGCTCGCGCGGGCGGTGCGCGGCGACGGCCCCACGCTCGTCGAAGCCATCACCTATCGACTCTCCGGCCACTCCACCAGTGACGATCCCAAGGCGTATCGTCAGGAGGACGAGGTCGAGGAGTGGCGCCGCCGCGATCCCATCGCACGCCTTCGCCGCATGCTCCAGGCGCGAGGGCTCTGGAG
>WNGA01004876.1_pt1 | contig 19580 bp, 20 predicted proteins | sample 5400061 | NCBI WGS metagenome assembly WNGA01 (sample SAMN13153366, study PRJNA577476) | soil metagenome | isolation source: 100 cm soil or saprolite under grassland replicate 2 | place: USA:California | collected 2016-06-15 | reverse complement strand
GGATTGGCGGATGGTGTGTCGTGGACCGATGTCCTCAAGCTCGTGGCCGCCGCGCTGGCGCTGCTCGCGCTGGCGATTTTTGGCGTGCCGCGCATCCGGGCCGAGCGCTGGTCTTTGCCGGGCGCGGCGGGCTCCGCCCGCGCGCAGGGCGGGGTGGCTATTCAGGAGTACCCGGTGCCCTCCCGCTCGCGTCCCCACGACGTCGCGCCAGCTTCGGACGGGACCGTCTGGTACACCGCCCAGGCGACTGGAGAGCTCGGCCGGCTCGATCCGGTGTCTGGCTTGACCCATCACGTGAAGCTCGGGCAGGGCTCCGCGCCGCACGGGGTGATCGCTGGTCCTGATGGAGCGGCCTGGGTGACCGATGGTGGCCTCAACGCCATCGTGCGGGTCGACGCGCACACGGAGACGGTCGACCAGTTCAGGCTGCCGGGCCGAGGCGCGAACCTCAACACGGCCACATTCGACGATCGGGGCATGCTCTGGTTTACCGGCCAGGCCGGCGTCCACGGGCGTCTCGATCCGTCCATTGGGGAGGTCGAGTTGTGGCAGTCGCCGCGCGGCGCTGGCCCGTATGGGATCACCAGCACGCCCGACGGGAGCGTCTATTTCGCCTCGCTGGCCGGCAGCTACGTTGGGCGGATCGATCGGGAGTCGGGCGGTGTCGCTGTCCTGGACCCACCGACCCCACGTCAGGGCGCGCGGCGAGTCTGGTCGGACTCTCAGGGCCAGCTGTGGGTGAGCGAGTGGGATGGCCGGAATCTGGCCCGCTACAGTCCGGCCACCAGCGAGTGGCGGGAGTGGCGCCTGCCAGGCTCCAGCCCACGGCCATACGCGGTTTACGTGGACGAACGCGACGTCGTCTGGTTGAGCGACTTCAGCGCCAACGCTCTAGTGCGCTTCGACCCGACGACGGAGGCGTTTGACTCATTTGGGATTCCGAGCCCCAACGCCCAAGTCCGCCAGCTACTGGGTCGGCCCGGTGAAGTCTGGGGAGCCGAGTCTGGCCAGGACAAGCTCATCGTTATCCGCTTCGAATAGGCGCGGGCGATCAAAAAGTTGTGCCTCCGCGGCGGTGCCCGCGGCCGGTGCGACGCCCCCCGCCGATATGGTATACATAACGCTCTGAGGGGACGCGGTGCGGCGTCCCATCGCGCCGGGCACGCCAATCGTACGGATACTCTAGGGGCAACGAGGCTCTCCGTCCGTCAGCATGGAGCTGGTCAGCCCCCGGCCAACCCATGTACGGAGGTCTCATGCGCATTGCGCAGGTCGCGCCACCATTTGAGTCTGTCCCGCCAACTCACTACGGCGGCACGGAGCGGGTGGTCTCACTGCTGACCGAGGAGCTGGTCAGGCGGGGCCACGACGTCACTCTCTTCGCCAGCGGCGACTCGGTCACCTCGGCTCGTCTGATCCCGACCGTAGATCGCGCGCTCTGGCGCCAGGCAGAGCAGCGCGATCCGCTGATCTTCTGGTCGCTGACGCTTGGCGAGGTGTACCCTCGCGTGGCGCGGGGCGACTTTGACCTGGTCCATTCCCACCTGGATTTCATCGCACTGCCGTGCGCGGCGCTGGTCGATACACCGACTGTGACCACCCTGCACGGCCGACTGGACTTGCGTGACCTGCCACGGGTGTACTCGCACTTCGCCCAAATGCCCGTTATCTCGATCTCGGACAGCCAGCGGGAGCCGTTGCCCGAAGCCAACTGGGTCGGCACGGTCTACAACGGGGTCGATCTCGAGCAGTTCCCGTTCAACCCGCGCGGAGGCGACTATCTGGTCTTCCTGGGCCGCGTCTCGCCCGAGAAAGGGCTCGACCGGGCGATTAGGATCGCGCGGCGGGCCGGATTGCCGATCAAGGTCGCGGCGCGGATGCCGTTGAAAAACATGAGCGAGGCCGGGGCGAGGGCGGACTGGGACTACTACCACGTGGTGGTCGAGCCGCTCCTAAAGGAGCCTGACGTCGAGTTCGTCGGCGAGGTCGTGGACGCGGTCAAGGCGGAGCTGCTCGGCAACGCCCGGGCGCTCCTGTTCCCCATCGACTGGCCCGAGCCGTTCGGGCTGGTCATGGCCGAGGCAATGGCCTGCGGCACGCCGGTGATCGCGCGGCCCCGTGGCTCCGTGCCAGAGGTCATCACAGATGGCGTGACTGGGCTGATTGGCGAGACCGAGGACGAGCTGGTGCGACTGTGCGGTCGGGTAGACCGGATCAATCGCGACGCGTGCCGCGCGGAAACCGTGCGACGGTTCTCACCTCAGGCGATGGCCGACGGCTACGAGCTGATCTTCCGCCGCGTCCTCCGCGAGGAGGAGGCAGAGCGCTTCTCCAAGACGGTCCAGGCGGCAGCGTTCTGGACCGACGAGGCCGTGCCAGAGCTGGCTAGGGCCGGCTCGCTGCTCGGAGCCGGCTCCGCCTCTTCTCTCCAGGCCGACTAGAAACAGACCACCAAGACACCAAGACACGAACAGCAGCTTGTCTTTTCCCTCGGTGTCTTGGTGTCTTGGTGGTAGCTATTCCACACCCGCCATCATCCGCCGGTACACCTCGAGGGTCTGGTTCGCGATTCGCTCGTGGGTGAATCGCTCCAGAACCCGCGCCCGGCCGCGCCGGCCGAGCTCAGCCCTCAAGGCCGGATCCGCCGCCAGGCGCTGGAGCGAGGCCCGCAGGGCAGCGGGGTCGGCTTCCGGAAAGATGAGACCGGCGTCGCCGATGACGTTGGGGATCTCGCCGCTGGTCGAGCCGATGACCGGCACTTCGGACGCCATCGCCTCGATCAGGACTCGCCCGAACTGCTCCTTCCAGTTGGGCCGCGTTACGGAAGGTAGGACCAGCACGTCCAGCCGCGCGAGTCGCCGCGGTATCTCGACGGAGGGGACGGCTGGCTCGAGCGTGACGCGCCGGTCGATGCCAAGCACGCGGGCTCGGGTCGCCAGCTCGGTCCGCAGTGGGCCGTCGCCGAGCAACGTCAGGCGCCATGAGCCCCCCAGGCCGGTCAGTGCGTCGAGCAACACGAAGAGCCCTTTCTCCGCCACCAGCCGCCCGGCGTAGCCGACGGCGAACGCCCCGTCCTCGGGTCGGTCAGCGCGCGGGGCGAAGAGCTCTGGGTCGATCCCAAACTGAGGGATGATCGCGACAGGGCCGCGGTAGCCCTTCCAACGCAGGACGTCGCCAGCCTCGGCGCTGCCGGCAATGGCGCAGCGCGCGGATCGAAAGACATACCGTTCCATCCAGCGGAAGGGAGGTGGATAACGGCGGCGCAGGTTTTGCCAGGTGAAGAACAGCGGTCGAGCGCCGACGGCTACGGCCTGGCGAGTGGCCAGGAACGTGGCCAGGTTGTATGGCTCCTCGTCGACGTGGACGATGTCCGGCTCGACCTCGCGCAGTAGGCGGCCGAGGGCCGAAAAGTGGAACAAGTGAAAGTTGCCGTTGAATCGGATCGGCCGGATGGCCAGGCGGTAGCCATTCAGGAACAACGGCTCGAGCCTCTGGTCGCCCCATGCCGGCGGGACCACGCAGGTCAGGTCGACGTCGCGCAGGCCACCGAGGACCTCGAGCTTGCGCTGATGGGCGCCAACGACGAGCGCCTTGGAGAGCATGACGATGCGCATCTGCCTACCTGGGCGTCGCAGTATGCCACGGTCGCGATCCGCTCACCCCTGACGAATTGTTCGACAGCCTGGCGGTGGCCTGCCACATTCGGTGGCAGCGGCACTCACTCTCAGGAGGCGCCGCGCCTTCGCCTGCTGGAGGCGGCCTGGATGGTCGGACGAATGCGGACCGTGTGGGTGCTTCTTTGCCTGTTCGGCGCGGCGTGTGCGCCCGGGCCGGCGGCCGGGCCAGCGCCCGCCACGTCAGCAGCCGCGGTTGCCACCGCCGTGGCACCGGCCAAGCCAGCGGAGGCCAAAGCCGCCCAGGCCCCGGAGCCAGGTCGCGGTGAAGCCGACTATCTCGGCGACCGTGCCCAGAAGGGGCGGCACGCTGCGCGTCGGCCTGGAGGCCAATCCGACAACCCTGGATCCCCACTTCTCGACGAACGCCGTCGACCGCCAGATTTACTACGCGGTGTACAACAACCTGGTCGGCCTCGACAAAGACTTGAAACGCAGCCTGAGCTGGCCGAGGCGGTCGACGTCTCGGACCCAAAGCAGATCGTCTTCAAGCTGCGCAAGGGCATCAAGTTCCACGACGGCACTGACTTCGATGCCGCCGCTGTCAAAGTGGAACTTCGAGCGGATGATCGATCCCAATGGTGGCTCGATCCGGCGCAGCGAGCTCGCGAGCATCGAGAGCGTCGAGACGCCTGAGCCGCTGACGGTGGTCTTGAAGCTGAAGGCGCCGGACAGCTCGATCCTGGCCGCGCTGACCGATCGGGCTGGGATGATGGCGTCGCCAGCGGCAGTTCAGAAGCTGGGCAAGGACTTTGCGCGCAATCCGGTCGGGACTGGGCCCTCGAAGTTCGTCGAGTGGATGAAAGATGACCACCTGACCCGTCCGGCGCAACGAGAGCTACTGGCGCCAGGACGCAGCGCTGATCGACGAGGCCGTGTTCAAGCCGATCCCGGACAGCAATCAGCGCCTCACAGCGCTGCGTAAGGACACCCTGGACATCATCGAGGCGGTGCCGCCCAAAGACCTGGCGCGGCTAAAGACAGAGTCCAATCTGGACGTGTTCGAGCTGTCCGGGATCGGCAGCGTCGAACCGAAGGCGATTTCCAGGCCACGATGAGCCTGTGGAGCGGGCGCGTCGATCCGGATGGCAACGCGTTCTCGCACTTCCTGACCGGCGGCGCCAACAACTGGGGCAAGTACACGAACCCCAAGGTGGACGAGTTGATGCGCGCGGCCAGGACTACGAGCAATCTGGAGGAGCGAGCCCGCCTCTACCAGCAAGCGGTCGCGCTGATCGCCGACGACGCGCCGGTCGTATTCCTCCACCACGACGCGTGGATCAAAGCCGCGTCCAAGAAGCTGCAGGGCTATAGGGAGCTGGCCGACGGACGGATGCGCTTCGAGCGGGTCTGGCTAGCTTCGTAGGAGCGGGCGAGAGCTAGTCCCGAACTCCGTAGAGACGCCGCGAGTTGCCGCCTCACTCGTACACCGCCTTGCCGGACTCGTGCGCGCGGACCCACTCCCAGTCGATCGTCACGCCCAGGCCCGGGCCCTGAGGCACCGGCACGTGGCCGCTGGCGTCGATCGCGTCCAGCTCGTCAGAGTAGCCGCAGGCGTAAATCGGCGGCTTGACGCGCCGCAGTTTCGGGTGGACTAGGGCCAGCTCGTAATAGTTCGTGTTGCGGATGGCGGCCATGCAATGGCGGTGCATCGGGCCGGGCGCGTGGATCTCGACGTCGAGCCCGAACCCCTCGGCTGAATGGGCGATCTTCATCAGCCCGGTGATCCCGCAATCATAGTCGGCATCGGCGCGTACGAAGTCGGTCCCGTCGGCCACGATATTGTCGACATGCAGCTCGTGGCCGCGGATGTGCTCTCCGATCAGGATCGGGGTCTTGATGATCTGGCGCAGCTTGCGGTGGCCGAAGGCCGAGATGCCACCGTCCTTGAATGGGTCCTCCAGCCAGAGGTAGTTGGCCTCGTCGCATGCCTTGCCCACTTTGACCGTATCGGCCCAGGTGTTGTACTCGCAGGCCGGGTCGATCATGAGATCAATCCGCGTGCCGACCGCCTTGCGCGTCGCCAGGACCGTGGCCACCTCACGTTCGATCGGACCGTTGCCCCAGCCGTGGATCTTGAACGCCGGGTAGCCCATCTCGCGACACTGGACGGCGAAGTCGGCGAACGCCTCGGGGCTGGACAGGCCGCCGTTTTCGTCGCCGTGGTAGGTGCTGGCGTAGGCCGGCAGTGCCCTTCGGAAGCCGCCCAAAAGCTCTGAAATGGGCGCGTCGTAGAGCTTGCCCGCGATATCCCACAGCGCGATGTCGATCGGCCCGATTCCCATTCGGTCGAGCTTGCGAAGGGCGCGCTTGAGGTCGTTGTAGATCAACTCTCGTTCGAGAGGGTTTCGGCCCAGCAGATAACGGGCGGCCATCCCAACCTGGGCGTACGAGGCTGCCGTGCCGCCGACGTACTCACCCGCCACGCCGCGGTCAGTCTCTATCTTGAGCACGTGGCCCACGTGGCGAGCAACGTTGCCCGGCTGGTAGACGTGGTTGAAGCCGTTGTAGTCCACTCCCATGTCCGGGATCTCCCAGCCGAACTGATGGACTTCGACGCGGGTGACCTTGGGCTGTTTTGCCATCCGTGGCCTCCTCTGAGCTCCCAGCCAGGATAAGCGACTTGAACGTCGAGAGTCGAGAGCTACAATGTCAGGGAGCCCGCCTCTCGAGGTAGAGATGATCAAGCGGGTCGCGGTCCTGTTCTCGCGCGCGTTGCGCTTGCGCTGCCCGGCCTGCGCGGGTGGGCCGCTGATCGAGTCGTGGTTCCGCTTTCGGGCGGTCTGCCCGGGTTGCGGCTTTCGTCTCGAGCGGGACGACGGGTATTACACCGGCGCGGCCTGGTTGAATCTGATCGTCGCCGAGGCCGTGTTCGCGCTCGTGCTGGTCGGCGCGCTGTACTTCACCTTGCCCTCGCCGCCCTGGAGCTTGCTCCTGTGGGGCTCGATCGCGCTGGTGATCGTGTGCCCACTGGCGTTCTATCCGTTCTCCAAGACGCTCTGGATCGCGTTCGACCTGCTCTTCCGCCCGGTCGAGCGCCATGAGTTCGACCGCCACAAGAAGTCTGAGGTCTAGCCTTCGGCCGCCGCCCGGGTGGTTGGCGGGCACAGCCCACCGTGCCCTTACAGTCCGCGCGCCTGGTCCCGCCGTAGGGGCACGGCATGCCGTGCCCACCCGAAAACCCCTGACCCTCGTCCGCACGGCCGTCAGTTTGAGCCTCCAGAGCGGCGGGGCGCACGACACCATCCCTGAAACCGGCCCGTTACAGAGTCGTTACAAGAGCCGAAGGGGACCGATTTCTTCGTCCCGAGCCTGGACTCGGCCGCGACCGCCCCAGTAAGGTTCAGGCCCCAATCTTCGACTCTCTGGCTACGGAGTTGGATGTCTCGCTTCGTTCGCTGGCTGCTTCTCGCCTCCGTCGTGGGGGCTAGCCTCGGCGTTTCGCCCGCCGCCGCCCAGCAAGAAGACCCCCGCCTGTTTCCCCAGACCGGCTACCGCGTCGTCGACGACGCCTTCTGGGACTATTTTCGCCGTCGGGGCGGGATCCGGACGTTTGGGTATCCGGTCTCCAACCCGTTCGTGCTGCTCGGCTTTCGCGTCCAGGTCTTCCAGCGCGAGATCTTGCAGATGCAGCCCAACGGCTCTGTCCAGATGATGAACATCCTGGACGAGGGCCTGATGCCGTACACCAAGATCAACGGCTCGACTTTTCCGGCGCCCGACCCGGAAGTGATCAAACGCCAGCCCCAGGTGGGGACGCCCGAATACCACGTGAAGGCGCTGCAGTTCGTTAAGGACAACGCGCCCGACGTGTGGCAGGGCATGAAGGTCAATTTCTACCAGACCTTCTCCAGCAGCGTCCGTTTCGAGGAGGGGTTCCCCGACGGGAAGGGCGAGCCCGGCCTGATCCCCGGCTTCAACCTCGAGGTGTGGGGCTTGCCGACCTCCAAGCCGACACCGGATCCGACCAACGCCGGCTTCGTCTATCTCCGCTTCCAGCGCGGGATCATGCACTTCGACTCGATCACAGGCGCCACCCAGGGGCTCCTTCTGGCGGACTACGTGAAGTCGATCCTGAGCCTGCGCAACCTGCCGCCCGATCTGGACAGCCAGGCGAGGCAGAACCGCATGTACGGACAGTTCGACCCCAGGGCTGGCGGGTCTGTGAGTCGACCGAAGGACCTCCCGGCCTCCGATCTGACCAACGCATTCCGCCGTGATCCGACCGTCTTCGTCGACCCGGGCCACGGGGGCCGGCAGATCGGGGCGTCGTTCACCTACCCAGACGGCACCACGCTCCTGGAGAAAGAGGTAAACCTGAAGGTGGCGCTGAAGCTAGCTGGGCTGCTTCGCCAGAGCGGGATCACGCCGATTCTGAGCCGAACGACGGATACCGATGTAAATAGCTCGAAGGACGTGACCGGCGATGACAAGGTGAGCTTGGCAGACGACCTGCAAGCTCGCATCAACATGGCCAACGACGCCAAGACGGACCTTATGATCTCGGTCCATTTCAACGGCGTCACCGACCCGACCAAGCGCGGCACGCAGGTCTTCTACGCCGATGGCCGGCCCTTCACCGACCGCAGTCGGGCGTTCGCCGAATTAGCCGAGGTGAGCCTGGTTAAGCTGCTCAGGGAAGCTGGCTACGAGACGATTGACCGCGGTGCGACGCCAGACAGCAGGCTACTGAGTGGCTCGCACTTCTACCTGCTCGGCCCGAGCAGCGACGTGATCAAGCGGCCCAGTGAGATGCCAAGTATCATTGGTGAGGCGCTGTACCTCACGAACGAGGACGATGCCCGTGCGCTGCGCCAGGAGAAGATCCAGGACGCCGTCGCGCGCGCGTACGCCGAGGCGATCAAGGCGTATTTCCAGAAGTTCCCGGTCGCGTAGCCGCCCCATCCCCTAGCCCCTTCCCCCTCAAGGAGGGAAGGGAAACGTGCGCCCCTCTCCCCTTGAGGGCCCAGAGGGAGGGGGTCTGCCAGAGGGAGAGGGGGTCTTTCCGCGCCGACCCCTTCGACATTTCGTACGCTGTCACCAACACGTCTGAACGAAACCGGGCGGCGGAAGCTTGCTGGTCTCGGAGCCCGGCAGCCAGAATACGGTCGGCGGCGGTCAGCCGGACCGCCCTGGAGGACCGAGATGTCGGTGGATCAATCTATCGTCGAGCGAAACCGCGTCCAGCGAGAGCGACTGGTGGCGGTCGTCGGACGGCTGAGCGACGACCAACTGCGGACACCGCTGGGGGAGGACTGGACCGTGGCAGTCGCCCTGGCGCACCTCGCCTTCTGGGATCGCCGAGTCGCGTTGGCGCTGGACAGATTCGCGCGCGACCGCGGCGTGCCCGCGCCGGTGGACGTCGATCTCGTCAACGATGCTCTACTGGCCGAATGGCTGGCCCTGCCGCCGCGGGAGGCCGCTCGCCTGGCCGTCGAGGCCGCGGAGCGAGTCGACCGAAGCGTAGAGGCTACCAGCGCCGACCTGAGGGAGGCGCTCGTCGCTGCCGGTAGCCCGATTAGACTTGGACGCGCCGAGCATCGCCAGGCACATCTCGACCAGATCGAGCAAGCGATCGGCTGAGGAATGAGGCATGGGGAATGAGGTATGAGCGGCGCGTCGCCCGGCGCGGCCCGCCGACGACGGCCCATCTCGCCGCGCTCGCCGCTCCAGGGCCGCCAGCTCTGGCGAGTCGGCGACTGGGGCGGCGCCAGTGAGCATATCGGTCAGCGCTGGGAGACGCTCGGCGCACTGGCGCTCCAGACGATAGTCGGGCAGCCGCGGACGGGCCCAGACGGCTCGGCCTACTTGCCGCGCCGGGCGCTCGTCCTCGCGACCGAGGCGGCCCTCGCGGCCGCGGTCCAGGCGACGGGCAAGCCGCACCCCGACGCGATCCTGCTGGGCGAGATGGACGGGCAGACGGTCATGGAGCCAGTCGATTTCAAGTGGACGCTGGAGACGGCCAACCCGAAGCAGGTCGGTCGGGAAGTCCTGGCGGCCCTACTAGACGACCCGCCGCCGCTCTTGGAGACCCGGCTGGCCGAGGGTCTGGCGGACCTGTCCTCCCGCGACGGCCCGCCAGCTTACCACGACGGGATATTCCTGGCCCCGGATCATGCCGCCAACCGGGCCTTCCTGGCGCCTAGCGGACCACTCGACCCGGCCTGGGCCGTGCTCAGCCCGGTCGATCCGCTCGAGTTCTTCGAGCCGCTGCCCAGCTGGGAGATGGCGCGCGCCCTGGCGAATCTCGATCACGCCCGGATCGACTCGTTGGAGGCAGCCGAACGCTACTATCGCCTGGGAGCAGGCGTGCTCGGCGGCATCCGGCGACTTCGGAGTGGCATCTTCGGGCACCAGACAACCGAAGTCGATGGCCCGGCCGAGCTGGCTCGTCTGCGCCGTGCGCGACGCCTGATCGCCATTGGCGAGCTGATCGCCTACCTGGACCGAGCGCTCGCCGCGCAGCGCGACACGCTGGATCGTCTGGGTGAGGTCGAGCGCGCCGCCTACCCCTTCAGCCTGTTCCGCCAAGACCTGGCGGCGCGCGGCCTGGCCACTGCGGCCGGCCGCGATCGGCGCTGGGGCCATCTGTACGGTGGAGTCATGAAGGCGCTGGCGGAGCGGTACAGAGCCGAGGGCAGACGGCTTGTGGCCGAGGGCCGCAGCGATTCCGAGGCGGTCGTCCAACTTGATGCCAGCCGCGCCCGCTGGACCGCCGTTGCAAGACGGCTGCTGGAGGAGCGAGTGCCCAGCTCCACGTGACAAACGAACGACCGGGAGGCCGCGATGGGTCACGCGCTATATTTCTCTCCGGATACGTTCGGGTTTCTTGGCGAGCTGCGGGCGAACAACAACCGCGACTGGTTCTTGGCGAACCGGGCACGCTACGAGTCGGTCGTGCGTGATCCGTTTCTCCAATTTATCGCCGACCTGGCGCCCCGCCTGGAGCGAATCAGCCCGCATCTGGTAGCCGATCCGCGTCCCAGCGGCGGGTCCTTCATTCGGATCTTCCGAGACACGCGCTTCTCCAAAGACAAGAGCCCGTATAAGTGGCACGCCGCCGCCCATTTTCGCCACGTCAAGGGCAAAGACATCCACGCGCCGGGCTTCTACTTACACCTGGAGCCACGCCAGGTCTTCGCCGCCAACGGCCTCTGGCACCCCGACCCGCCGACGCTCGCCAGGATTCGCGAGGCGATCGTCGCGAGCCCAGCCAGATGGGAGCGCGCCCTCTCGAACAAGCCATTCAAGAGCCAGTGGACGCTTGAGGGGGAGAAGCTCAAACGCCCGCCGGCCGGCTATGACCCGAGCCATCCATTGATCGAGGACCTGAAACGCAAGGACTTCATCTCGAGCCTGCCATTCACGGAGGCCCAGGCCTGCGCTGACGATTTTCTAGACCGCTTCGTCGACAGCTGCCAGGCAGCCAGCCCGTTCATACAGTTCCTCACGCGGGCTGTCGGATTAGAGTGGTGAGACGCTGCCCACCCCTCCCCCAGCCCCTCCCTGATGCGGACAGGGGAGGCGGGCCCGGTTCCCCCTCTCCGCATCGGGGAGGGGGTTAGAGGGAGGGGTTGAAGGCTACGGCCACGCGGCGCGCTCGCTCGAAAATCACCCCCTCATGGTTCCAGACTCGAGCCAGCAGGACGTACTCGCCTGGCTCGACTCCGGACAGGTCCACCGTCACGGCGTTCTGCGGACCGCTCGCCAGCAAGCGGTCATCCAGCCAGAGCTCGACCTGCGTGACTGGGAAATCGGCCCCCACGAACAGATAGGCCGAGCCGCGCCAGGGCCCGGGTGGCGTCTCCAGCGTCCAGGCTTGCGGAGTCGGGTAGCGAAACGCCGCGTAGCTGAAGAACTCGGCGAACAGCGGGTTGAGGTTGGCGGATGTGGCCGATTGGGCGAGATCGAGAAACGCCCGCGGGCTGGCGACGTGGTCGTGGTAGGTAGCCACGTACGACCGCAGCAGCTCGCCGAACGCGGTGTCGCCGAGACGGCCGCGCAGGGCATCCAGGAAGCGCGCGCCCTTACGATAGACGATCGTAAAGTAGGGCCCGTCCGATGAGAAATCGTTGATGCTGCTGTCGACCGGCCCGCCCCCGGCGCGGGCCTCACGCTCGGCCGCGCCGCCGGTGACGGAACGGTCCAGGACGCCTTGCACGAGATCTGGGCGAACCTCGGCGTAGTACAGGACCGGGACGTAGGTCGCGAGAGCCTCGTCGAGCCAGGGGTCGGCGATCTGGTCGTTGCCAACCCAGCTATAGAACCACTGGTGGGCGATCTCGTGAGCAAGCAGGAAGTCCAACCCGGCCGGCGCGCCGATCTGCGCCGACAGCATGACCAGGGCCGGATACTCAAGGCCACCGTAGCTGGCCGGCAGGTCTACCTCGGCGATGGCCAGCGAGGGGTACGGGTAAGCGCCGAAGTGCTCCCCATACCAGCTCACCAGATCCGCCCCACTCTCAGCCCACTGCTGGGCCCTGGCCGCCGTCAGGGCGTAGGCGTTGACGGTGGTAGCCCCCGTCTGCACCGATCGGACCGCGTAGCCGGTTGAGCCAGCGATCGCGAAGTCACGGACCCCGTGGGCGATGAAGCGCCAGCGTAGATCGTCTCGCTCGACGAGCTGACCCGTAGCGGCCAGCTCCAGCGGCCGACTTGTCGTGATGGTCACGTCATAGTCAGCCGCCGCGCTGAAGAAGGCATCGCCGACGTCGACGAACTGGCGTCGGTCCCAGTCGCCGCGGTGCACCGCCAGGATCGGGTACCAGCTCCCCAGCGCCACTGCGCGGGGCGTATCCGACAGTCGCTCGGCGCGGCGCGGCAGATTGATGGCGTAGCGCAATTCGATCTCTGTGGAGGAGCCTGGAGCCAGCGGGGCGCCAAGCGGCACCTCCAGGACGCTGCCGTCGATTCGGGCCTCACGCGCCTGGCTGTCCACCGCGCTGCTCTCCAGTCTGAGCCCACCCACGATTGACGGGTAAGCCCTGAACACGGCGCTCTCCAGCGGCTTCCCGACCGCGTTCTTGAAACTGACGACCTGCCTGGCCCTCAGGGCTGCCCCATCGACGTCGAGCGTCGCGTCGATTCGGTAGGTCGGCAGGGTCTGCGCCTGGGCGGCGTGCGGGAGGACTGTCGCCCCAACCAGCAAGCCGAGCAAAAGCGCGAAGGCGAGGGTCAGGTTTGGTACGGCCAAGCGTCGATAGAGCATTTTGGCGCCGGGATTGTCCGACCCGACGCGGGCGGATTGTCAAGGACGACAACCCGTGCCCAGCCCGAGAGTGCTTTTCACCGCAGTGGCTCCCCAGTCGTGCTGGCCCTCACCCCCTACCCCCTCTCCCAAGTTTGGGAGAGGGGGTAGGGGGTGAGGGCGAAGCAGCGCCGCCGTCTTCGGGTTCAGCCTGTTCGGCGACCCGCCGTGCGACGCGCTCGACCCGTGGCCTCCGCTTGACCAGCCGTCGCCGGGGCCCGTACCATGTAGTCGCAGGGGCCGGTCGACTGGCCGCCCGGCGACAAGTGAAGATGGCTCGGGGACATTCTGCTAGGGGAGCCATTGGCTGAGAGCTCGCCGTGTGCGAGCAACCCTTTGAACCTGACCAGGTTAGAACCTGCGAAGGGAAGCGGCGACCGAGTGCCCCGCAGAGCGGGGTCGAGGGGCCGCTTCGCTCAGCGTGAAGCGGCCCTACTTGTGCCACAGCGCCGAGCGAGGAGGAGGTGAACCGTGGACGACGCTCTTGAGATCGCGGGCAAGCGGTTCCGCTCCCGCCTGATTATGGGTACGGGCAAGTGGCGGACTGCCGATGAGATGCGGGCCTCGTTCGAGGCAGCCCAGACCGAGATGATCACCGTCGCGATTCGTCGCCTCGACCTGGATGACCCGAGCAAGAAGACGCTGCTCGACGAGATCGACTGGACACGCTACGCCGTCCTGCCCAACACGGCCGGCTGCGACACCGTCGCAGATGCGCTGCGCACAGCCCGGCTCGGCCGCGAGCTGACCGGCTCCAGCTGGGTCAAGCTGGAGGTTGTCGCCGATCCGAAGTACCTGTGGCCGGATCCCGTGGGCACGCTCGAGGCGGCCCGTCTGCTCATCGAGGATGGCTTCGTCGTACTGCCCTACACGACCGACGACCCGATTCTGGCCAAACGTCTCGAGGAGGTCGGCTGCGCGACGGTGATGCCGCTCGCCTCGCCGATCGGCTCCGGCCAGGGCATCCCCTACTTTGGCCGAATCAAGGTCATCATCGAGCAGGCCAGCGTGCCCGTGGTGGTCGACGCCGGCCTGGGGGTGCCGTCTGACGCGGCGATCGCGATGGAGCTCGGAGCGGACGCATGCCTGGTGAACACGGCCATCGCTCAGGCGAGCAGTCCGCCCCTGATGGCCACGGCCTTCGCCGAGGCCGTGCGGGCCGGACGAAACGGCTTCCTGGCCGGCCGCATCCCCAAGAAGGAGTACGCCACCGCCTCGAGCCCACTCGAGGGCGTCGTGCGGTGACCGAGCCCCGGCCTTGCCTGCCGGTCCCAATCGTCATGCTCGTCACCGACCGCACGCGCTGCGGCCAGCGGCGGCTGGAGGACGTGATCGGGGCGGCGGTCGAGGGAGGTGTGAACGTCGTCCAGGTGCGCGAGAAAGATCTGTCCGGCGGCGAACTGTTCAGGCTCGTCGAGCGCGTGCTGTCCGTCGTCGGCACACGCGCCTTGGTGCTCGTCAACGATCGGCTGGACGTGGCCCTGGCGGCGGGTGCGGACGGCGTCCAGCTCGGGTCGGCGGCCTTGCCGACAGAGGCGGCCCGCCAGGTGGCTTCGCGCCTGCTGCTGGGACGTTCGGTCCACGACCTTGGCTGCGCCGTCGAGGCCACCGCGGAAGGGGCCGACCTGTTGGTGGTCGGCTCCATCTTCGCCTCGCCTTCGCATCCAGCACTCCTCCCAGCCGGCCCGCCGCTGCTGCGCAAGATCGCCTCGGCCGTCCAGCTCCCACTGGTCGGCATCGGTGGCATCACAGCCGCTAACGCGGCCCAGGTGATCGGCGCGGGCTCCAGCGGGGTGGCGGTGATTAGCGAGATCCTCGATGCCTTCGACCCACGCGAGGCGACTCGCAGGCTGGCGTCAGCGGTCCACGCCGCCTGGCCAACAACCCCGCTCCACAAGCGCCACTGACATGATCGAATTGACCGTCAACGGCAAGCCGCGACAGCTCGACTCCGGAATGACACTGCTTGCCTTTCTCGAGTTGAGCGCCATCAACCCGCAGATCATCGCCGTCGAGCACAACGGCACCATCGTCAAGCGCGAGCGCTATGCCGAGACTCCACTTTCGAATGGCGACCACATCGAGATCGTCCGCATGGTCGGGGGTGGCGCGCTAGACCGCCACCCGCTGTCGACCGCGGTCGACTGGGATGCCGCGAGCAGCGAGGCAGCCGAGACGCTCTCGAACTACGTCAGGATCGACAGCTCGCATCCGGCCGGGCGGACTGTGGAGACGGCCGCGCTCCTCGCCGAGCGCCTGGCTGCCGACGGGATCGAGTCGAAGCTGTACGAGGCCCCGGCCGAGGGCAAAGTCAACCTTGTCGCCCGGCTGCGCGCCAGCCAGTCGATCGGCAAGCCGTTGCTCGTCAGCAACCACATGGACGTCGTGCAGGCGATTGCTTCCGACTGGACGTTTGACCCCTACTCGGGCGAGGTCGCCAATGGCCACGTCTACGGTCGAGGCGCGCTCGACATGAAGGGGATGGGCGTCATGGAGCTGATGGCGCTGCGGCTGCTCAAACGCCATCGCGTGGAGCTGAAGCGGGACGTCATCATGCTCTGCACGTGCGACGAGGAGATCGGCAGCACCCTCGGCGCCAGGTGGGTGGTCGAGCAGCACTTCGACGAGCTTGACCCGGCTTTCGTATTGGACGAGGGCGGCTCCGGGCTGCGCGGCTTCTTCGGCGTCGGCGACGTCTTCGAGGTCTCCGTCGGCGAGAAGCGGGCCGTTCGTTTCCGAATGGTCGCCCGCGCCGAGCCCGGCCACGGCTCAATGCCGTGGGCGGACGCGGCCACTCACCGCCTGGTTCGGGCCGCCAACGCCATCTTAGACGAGCAGCCCGAGGACCGTTTGTGCCCTCCAGTCGCGGAGATGGTCCGGCGCCTGGGTGGCGAGGTCGCGCGGCGTGAGATGGCGAGCTATCGTGCCACTCGGCCGCTGCTGCACGACACGCTCAGCCTGACCATGATGAGTGGCGGCTACAAGATCAACGTGCTCCCCGAGCAGGCCGAGATGAGCTTCGATTGTCGCCTGCTGCCCGACACAGACGAGCGCTCGTTCGTCTCCAACCTGGAGCAGATCATCAACGACCCCGGCATCACGCTGGACGTAACCTGGCCGAACGCGCCTGACGCGACCGCTCCGCTGGATAGCGAGCTGTTCCGGGCGATCGAGCAGGCGTGTCTGGCGCACGCGCCCGAGAGCGTCGTGACCCCCTCGATCTGCATCGGAGGTACCGACGCGCGCTTCTTCCGCGGGCGGGGCGTCCCCGCCTATGGGCTCGTGCCGTGCCTGTTTACCGCCGACGACCTGAAGGGCTACCACGGCGTGGACGAGCGCCTCTCCCTGGAGAACCTCCAGCTCGGAATGCGGATCGTCTTCGACATCGTGGCCCGAGTGGCGAGCCGTGAGTAACGAGTTGCGAGTAACGAGTTGCGAGTAGCGAGTGGCAAGTTCGTAGTGGGCGCTTTAGCGCCAACGGCGCACTGAAGTGCGCACTACGAGCGGGCGCGCGCGATGATCACAACTCGCCGCTTGCAGCTGAAGACCAGAGGCGACAACGACGTGATCAACCTGACCGGGAGCGTCGAGGCCGAGATTGCCGCGTCCGGGCTCAAGGATGGCACGGCGACCGTGTTCGTGCCCGGCAGCACGGTCGGGCTGACGACCGTCGAGTACGAGCCGGGGCTGGTGAGCGATCTGAAGGAGGCGTTCGATCGGTTGGTCCCGCGCGGCCTGGACTATCGGCACAACCTGACCGAGGGCGACGCCAACGGCCACAGCCACGTTCGGGCCTCGCTGGTCGGCCCGTCGCTAGTCATCCCATTTGAACGCGGTCGCATGCTGCTGGGTAGCTGGCAGCAGATCGTCCTGGTCGACTTCGCCGTTCGACCCCGCTCGCGCGAGGTGGTGGTCCAGATCATGGGCGAGTAGGCGTCCGGCCGCGCATTAGCTCGCGGGCGATGATCAGGCGCTGGATCTCGCTCGTCCCCTCATAGATCTGGACGACCTTGGCGTCGCGCATCAACTTCTCGACCGGGAACTCGCGCGAGTAGCCGTAGCCGCCGAAGACCTGGACGGCTTCGGTCGTCGCCCGCATGCACATGTCGGCGGCGAACGCCTTGGCGTACGAGGCCTCCTTGGCGTTGCGATGGCCCCTGTCGCCCAGCCACGCCGCGTGCCAGGTCAGGTGGCGGGCCGCCGCGATCTCCATCGCCATGTCGGCTAGCTTGAACTGTATCGCCTGGTAGTCGATGATTGGCCGCCCGAACGTCTGGCGCTGCTGGGCGTAGTCGAAGGCATGCTCCATCGCCGAGCGGGCGATGCCGACCGCCAGCGCGCCGACGGCCGGCCGAGTGCGGTCGAACACCTCCATCGCCAGCTTGAAGCCATCGCCCTCCGCGCCGACACGATTCGCCTTGGGGACGACGGCGTCCTCGAACACGATCTCGGCCGTATTCGAGGCCCGCTGGCCCATCATGTCCTCTTTGCGCGCCACCGTCACGCCCGCCAGGTCGCGCGGAACGATGAAACAGCTCATCCCCTCGCGCGGCCGCGAGCGATCCGTGTAGGCGAAGACCGCAAACCAGCGAGCCGCCGTCCCAGCCGTGATGAACCGTTTGGTGCCGCTGATCACGTACTCATCATCCCCAACCTGGCGCGCGGTCGTCTGGATGCCGGCCACGTCCGAGCCGGCGGCTGGCTCGGTCACACAGTAGGAGGCCACGCCCACCTCGCGGGTCAGCGGCCGCAGCCACTGCTGCTTCTGCTCCTCTGTGCCGGCGATCAGCAGCGGTGTGGCGCTCAGGCCGGTGATACTCAGCCCGGCCGCGATGCCAGCGCAGCCGGCCGCTAGCTCCTCCCAGACCAGGCACTGCTCGAGCAGGTTGAGCCCACCGCCGCCGTACTCTGGCGGAATCGAGAGATTAACCAGGCCGACCTCGAACGCCTTGCGCGCCACGTCCCAAGGGAAGTCGGCGCTCCGGTCATACTGGGCCGCGACAGGCGCGATCTCTTTGCGGGCAAACTCACGCGCCAGATCTCGGATCGCGCGCTGCTCCTCGCTGAGCTCGAAGTCGACCATATCGCCCTCCTCTGGGCCCCACCCCACCCTGCATGCACCGCCGGCTGGCGGAGCAGTGCGAGTATGTGCGTGTAATCGCCATGCCGGCAAGGCCGACCCGGTAGTGATAACCTTGGACCAGGATTCCCAGCGGCCGGGATGCTGCGCGATTCCCGGTGCAGCGGGCCCCGCCATCTGCCCAGAGCGTGGGCTTCTCGCGCACTACCCTTGCCGCAGACGCCGCCTAGGATGGGTGGTGGAGCGCTATAATGCTGCCACCATGATGTCACGCACGCAGGTCACCTTAGATCGAGAGTTGCACCGCAGGGCGCGCGGCAGGGCTGCCGCCCTGGGCCTATCCCTGGCCGAGTACGTGCGGCGACTAGTGGTCGCCGACCTCGCCGAGGAGCGGCCGATTGGGGTTGCGCACGACGTCTTCAACCTCGGCGATTCCGGTGGGGGCGATGTCGCTGCCCACAAAGATGCCTATCTCGCCGAGGCCGCGGGCGCGCGCACGTCTGAGCGCAGGTGACTGTCTTCGTCGACACCTCTGTCTGGTACGCGGCGGCTGACCGCTGGGGACCGCAGCAACGCCCGGGCAAAGGAGATTCTCTCGGGCGCTGAGGCGTTGGCGACCACCGATCACGTGCTCGTCGAAACATGGCTTTTGCTCCGGCACCGCATCGGCCGAGGGGCGGCGGAGCGGTTCTGGGACGGGCTGCGCCGTGGTGTGGCAGTCATCGAGGCCGTGACGGCGGCGGACTTGGAAGTTGCCTGGGCGGTCGGTGAGCAGTTCGCAGACCAGGACTTTTCGCTGGTGGACCGCACCAGCTTCGCGATCATGCAGCGCCTGGGCATCGAGCGCGCGGCATCCTTAGACGACGACCTCGCCGTCTTCCGGTACGGTCGACGCCGTGCTCGCGCCTTCACCGTGCTGCGGTGAGTCGATCCCGGGCTCAGCGGGTGCGTGGCGACGGCACCGGTTCAACCGCCTAAGCGGAGAGCTGAGTCGCCCGAAGCGCCTTCCCCGCCCGCGCGCCCGTGTACACTCCGTCGCGCACGGCGAAGACGCCATTCACGAGCACGTGCGGCATGCCGACGGGCGGTTGCTCCGGGTCCTCGTATGTGGCGTGGTCCTTCACCGCGGCCGGATCGAAGACGACCAGATCGGCCCACATGCCCGGGCGGACCAGGCCACGCTCGAACAGTCGGAACTTCTGAGCCGGGAAGCTGGTCATCTTGCGGACCGCTTCGGGCAACGAGATCAACTCGAGGTCGCGGGCATAGTGGCCCAGGACGCGTCGGGTAGGTGCCCCAGGTTCTCGGGTGCGGCTTGCCCCGCGCGATGATCGCGTCCGAGCCGATCATGACCAGCGGATGGGCCAGGATCGTGCGCACGTCGGCTTCGTCCATCATCGTGAGCACCACCTGGGGCCGCCCCTCCTCCTCGCGCAGGACCGCGATGAGCGCCTCGACGGGGTCCAAGCCAAACTCGTCGGCGATCGCCTGAACACTCTTGCCCAGATAGCTGGGCTTGTGTTCGACACTGGCGATCCGGACCTGGTCCCAGCCGGCCGCGCCGGCCAGGTTTTCCCAG
>WNGA01004875.1_pt1 | contig 19581 bp, 16 predicted proteins | sample 5400061 | NCBI WGS metagenome assembly WNGA01 (sample SAMN13153366, study PRJNA577476) | soil metagenome | isolation source: 100 cm soil or saprolite under grassland replicate 2 | place: USA:California | collected 2016-06-15 | reverse complement strand
GCCTGCTAAGCGGGTTCGGGGTTAAGCCCCCGTCGCGCGTTCAAATCGCGCTGCCTCCGCTCCGAGCGCCGCTAGCTCAATGGATAGAGCACCAGACTACGGATCTGGCGGTTGGGGGTTCGAGTCCCTCGCGGCGCGCCACTCGAGAGAAGCAAAGCCGCAGGTCAGCCTGGGTCTTGAGGCCCAGGCTTCTTGCAGCCTTGGCTTGGTTTGCTTGCCTTGTGTCAACGATCCGGTCAACGATTAGCCAGATTCGTTGGCGCGGGGCACGGAGGCGAGCAGTGACGATCCGGCAGCGGCGCGGCGGATGGCAGGTCATCATCTACGCGGGCATCGACCCGGTAACTGGCCGCCAGCGCCAGATCACCCGGCAGGTCAACGGCGGGCGACGTGAGGCCGAGCGTGAAGAGGCCCGACTACGTGCCGAGGTCGCGGCGGGCAAGCACCGCGGCACTGGCGCGCGGACGATGGCCGAGCTGCTCGACGTGTGGTTCGCTTGGCGCACCACCAACGGCAAGCCGATCTCGCCAGCGACGCGCAACGACTACGAGAGCCTGGTCAAGACCAAGCTGAAGCCAGCCCTCGGAAGCCTCCGCCTGCCGCAGGTAGACGCCGCGATCCTCGACCGCTACTACGGCCAGCTCCTCCTCAGCGGTCGGACCGTGCGGGTCCGCGACGGCAAGGACCCGGCAACCGGCAAGCGCAGGTGGCGCGCGCGGCAGGCGCCACTAAGTCCCAGCCGTATTCACCAGATCCACGCGGTGCTGTCTGGCGCGCTCGGGCTGGCCACGCGCTACGGTTGGATTCCGGTCAACCCGGCGACGCTGGCGGAGCCGCCCTCGGGCAAGGGCAAGCGCCGCCCGGTGCCGTCCACCGAGAACGTACGCGAGGTAATGCGGGTCACGGCCGAGCGCGAACCGGAGCTGTACCTGTTCCTGCGGCTGGAGGCGATCACCGGCGCCCGCCCGGGCGAGGTCGTCGCGCTACGTTGGTGTGAGGTCGACCTGGACGCGCCCTCGGTGACGATCAACGGCAACGTGGTGCATACGCGCGGGCTGCCCGGGGGCTACATCCGCAAGCCGCCCAAGAGCGAGCACGGCGAGCGCGTGTTGGCGATCGACCGGCCCACGGCCGAGCTGCTACGCGCCCACCGGGCGCGATCCACGGCGCGGGCCGGGGCCTGGGGCGGCACGCTGGCCGACGACGCCTATCTGTTCGCGAAGGACGACGCCGGGCGTCACCCGGTACGGCGCGACACAATGGGCAAGCGCTTCGGCGGGCTCGCGGCCGAGCTCGGCCACGGCTACACGCTCTACGGACTGCGGCACTTCATGGCGACCCAGCTTGGCGCGGTCGCCACAGCCGCGACGGTCCGTGAGCGGATGGGGCACGGCAGCCTCGCCGTGACTGGGATCTATGTGCACCAGGTCAGCGAGGCGGACCGGGCTGCCGCTCACCACATGAGCGAATTACTTGACCGAAAGCAGGACTAGCCAGCGGAGATCTCGGCCATTCTCATCTCCAAAGCAGTAGAGTCGCTGTTCATGGGAGGCGTGATCGCGAAAGCAATGGAATGGACCCGGTTACAGCGTGGGCCGCATAGGCGACGGTCGTGGTACACGTTGTCCTCGGCGTCCTCTCATATGCAGTTCGTAATTGCTCACAGAGGATGACCAAGATGCTTCAAGAAGACCATTAACCGGAAGTTCAGAGCTACACTATCATTCGGGCTTTGAGCATATCGGTCGAACTCCAACAGTTCATAGTTCGCCTCAGTTATGCTCTCTTCCGCAATGCGGCGATTCGTTGCTCGCCTCTCATTGAACTCTAGCAGGGTGCCTCTGCTGAGTTCTTCTATCCAACCCTGCTCTTGCGCGTGTTGGGCTACTAGATAATACAGCGCGACCATACCCACAGAGCGCAGGAGAGGGTCGGAGTCCCCAAAGATCCGATCTAGTGCCCGCAGCCGATGCCGACAAGTCTTCTCTAGCTCCTTAAAGGATTCTATACTTTCGTCCCTATGGCCGCGAACGAACTGATCCAAGTACGCCTTCTTAGTATCGACGGGTCCTCCCTCGTATTCGAAGTAAAGGAACTTTGCAGACAGATCATAATGGCGGTACCTTCTGTTACTAAAGGGCAGCTTCTTAATAAAGAAGGCCGCCTTGGCGAGAGACTTGATCACTTGGGGAAGAGGCCCACCAAACGCATTTCGCTTTTCCGCCGCATTAAGCGGTACCGCCTCATTGAGGCGTGAGAACATCTCCTCTACCAGCTCGACATCTTTGAACTGTATCGTTACAATGTCTAAGCTCCTCGATGTGAACAGAGCCGCCAACCTCGGCTGACGTTGAGCCAGTTCTGAATAGGTCAACCCGGCGGCCGGAGCCGAGAGATTCTCAAGGTACTCAAAATCATCACTGAGCGGGAACTTTCCATCAAGAAAGCCCCATAGAGCCTCTAGCCGTTGCTTGCCGTCGATGATTGCATACTTGACGACTCTACCGTCAATCTCCTCTGAGGAAGGGAAGAAGTCTCGAAAGTAGAGTTTCGGAATGTCAAACTGGTTGATGACCGAGTCAATCAGTAGCTGGCGTTTCGCCAAATCCCAGACGTCTCCGGCGCGTTGGTAGTCAGGATCCATTTGTATTTCGTCGCGGATGGAATAGAGGTACTGGACACTGCTATTTTGTAGCCTGGAAACTCGAAACTCTTTCATGTCAGGTACCCCGCTACTTGCTCACCGACACGTTCAAGTTCCGGGAAAAGCGTCAACCGTCGAATATTCAGCACTTCCAGCTCCCGCTTGATCGTCGGCTTGGCTTTCTTGGGGACAACATACTTGGTGACATGATCGCCAGTGCCTAGCTCCTCAATGGGAGTATTGTCCCGCTGGATAATTGTAAAGACTCCATACTGGGCGATGACTCTGGCAAATTGACGTCGCGCCATCGCCGCCGCGGGCTTAGCCAAAAACCCGGGTAAGGTGGAAACCCCCTCGGGACTGTAGTTATTGAGCTCAATACTCTCCCCAAAAACCGGAATCTCCCAGGCATAATTTGTCACAATGCCCGCTAAGGCATTCAACTTCTGAGGCCATAACGCCCAAACGCACGAGTCGGTGTCGGGTGTTGGTGAGCTCGGAGGTTCGGGTGGTCGAGAAGGGGCTACAGCGAAGTACATCGCGACTAATGGGCTCTCGGTCCAGTCCAATAGTCTAGTGGGGACGCCATAGTGTTGCATCAGGAATAGCCAATCCCAGCTCATTTCCGGGCGCGGGTCTAGAAATCGAGTGGCTTCTGCCTTGAATCGGTTTGTGAGCGCCGCCTCTTTATCCAGCCCGCCTTTCATCCGTGCAAGGGAAGGTCGCAGCTTCCAAGCATTGTCTCGATGGCCGCGATACCAAATCAGTTCACCGTCAGCCGTCGTCGTCTGGGCCATGTCCTGGAGAAGTTCGGCTACGCTTTCGATTCTCTGAACTCGGTATGGAGCTTGCGTCATAGCGGGAACTCCTCCGCATCATCACCGGCACGCCTAACTGTGGGCACTCCACGAGCGCAGAGGATACTTCCACTCCATCGCAAACGGTCAAGTGACAGGCCAGCCCATAGATGAGACTCCATCGACATCAGCACCGCGACCCATCGGATATCGTTGGGTGTCCTCGTGGCCGAGGCGTCCCTCTGGTGGGTGGCTAGTTGCCGAATGATGGCGCAGGCAGCCATGCCCTAGGATTGTCGGCCATGGTTGGTGGCTCGCACAGCTTCAACCCGCTGGACCGAACAGCGCTTGGTCGCAGCCTCGAGCAAGCGCTGCTCCGGACACCGTGCGAGCTCCTGCCACCCACCATCCCCTTGGGCGGCACCGGCCTGTACGCGCTCTACTACCACGGTGGCTTCCCCCTCTGCCAGCCGATCACCCGACCGGACTGCGAGACTCCCATTTGCGTTGGCCGGGCAGTACCGCAGGGGCGCGGCAAGGACGCGTGGGGCATGAACCGGCGTTGACAGCTGGACGTCGCTGAGCCCTCGGCCGTCAGACGAGGCTGACCGGGCACGCGTCCGGCTGGCAGGCGTGCCGAAGTGACGCGACGTCCGAGTCGAGTCTTAGCAGCAGGATGAGCTGGCAGCCCTCGACGAGTCCGAGCGACGCGACAGCGGTGCGCAAACTCGAGAGCTGGGCGACGCCGGTGTTCCGCCGAACGCGCACCTCGCCGGCGATGTCGCCGAACCGGAAGTGCCGCTCCGACGGCACGGTCCGCAACCCTAGGTACCAGGTGAGCCAGCGGTTCACCGCGATGCCGCTGCCACGCACCACGTCTTTGGTGACCTCCAGCCGCACGCCGACAAGCTGCCCATCCGGACCCACCGCCATGTTCGCGGGTCGGGACGGCTCAGACTCCTCGACCGGTTTGGCGCCGCGCTCGACCAGATCGTAACGGCCGTCCTCGGTCATGCCGACACGATCGATGGATAGGCATTGGCTGATGCGCCACGCCCCGACGGGGTAACGGCGGCGAGTCTCGTGAACGAGCTGATCGAAAGTGAGCGGCCCCATCTCCGTGAGCACCTCCATCACGGCCTCGCTCGCGTCGCCGTAGCGGGTCACATTCGGCAGCCGCCAGTCCGCCAGCGCCCACGTCCCCTCGGGCCGGACCTGGACGAAGCGCGAGTCGCGACGCATCGTCTCCACGAGTGGCCGCTGATCCCGACCGACCGCCGCCGCGACCTCCCGTCCGGTCCTCGGCTCGCCCTGCGAGGACAACCACAGAAAGGCCGCGTCGCGCCCAATGGCGCTCCGCCGCAGCCAGCCCCCGTCGCGTCCCAGCAGGAGCGGACTCGCCGGGTCCGCGAGCAGCCGCTCGACCGGCAACCCCTCGGGCAGACCCACGGCTCCCGCCCAGTCCCGCAGCTCGTTGGCGGCAAACGGCGCCTGCGCGGCGAGGTCGCGAAGCGTCACCTCCAACGCCGCCGGGCGTCGAGTCCACCAGCCCCGCAACTCGCCGGCCCAGGTCCTTGGGTGCCGTACAACCAACGCGCCCAGTAGCGCCCGCCGCGCGAGCCCGACGCGGTCGACGAGCACGGCCGCCACCTCGGCGTCAGACACTGCGGGCGAGTCGGCGAGCAGCCGACCCACAGCCTCGCGCCAGCCAGGCCGCCGGGTCTCCGCGGCGGTCAGCAGCTTGCGCTCCGCGCGCTGTTGCAATTGCCGAACCCGTTCACGCACGACTCCAAGATCCCCCCCGATCGCGTCAAGGGTCTCCCCGGCCCGACGCCTTCGCAGCACGTCACGCTCACGGTCGTCAAGCGCCTCGTCCCACACGTGCTCCAGCCAATCGGTCGGGCCCGGCATGGTCTCGGGGGGTTCCACGATCAGACCATCACGTGCACGAGTCGGAGCCCACAGCGGGCCGCGAGCCGCAACTGGGCCTGCCGCACATCCATGGGGGTCGGCTTGGTGAATGTCGCGACAAGGCAGAGCATCCAGTCGGTCGGGTCACCGTTGGCCCCGGCGATGAGCGCCGCCCACACGAGATGCTTGAGATCCTGGGCGGGTCCCCAAGCGAACGTGACCTCGTCCTCGCCTCGGCGGGCACGGATCCGCAGCGGTTTGATCCGCAACGTCCCCTCGTCTGGCTCCCAACCCTCACCCAACGCCTTGCGGATCAGGACAGCCGCCCGTGTCGCCCGTTCGCCCACAAGCGGTGCATACTTACCGACGCCGTTGATCGCGCGGACCCACTCCTTCATGGGCCCGTCCTTGATCCACACGCGGGCCCGCTCCGAGGTCATGAACCCTAAGAGACGACCGCCGATCTCTGGGTCCTGGACCCAGCGGGCGTATTGGACGGTGCGTTCGGGAAGGGTCAGGGCCGCCCAGCCAAGCTCGTCCGCGTCGCGGAACAGTCGCTCAACGACTTTGTGCTCGACCTCTTGTGGAAGCGCCATGGTCAGTCCAGCCCGCCTCCCTCCGGAAACTGCAACCTCACCTCGTCCGCCGCCGTCTCAAGACTCGCGGCGTCGTGGATCCAATGTTCGAAGAGTGTTCCCGCGGTCTCGTCGCTGAACTCAATCCGCGACCCCCCCGGCAGTCGCAGTTCCAGCTCCTCGATGTCGCCATCGCGAAGAGCGCCAAGCGATCGGCGCAGGTCCAAAGTGGCGGCGACCCTACGGATGTCGGTCACGAAGTCCAGGACCCTCAGCGTGTCCTTGCCGGGTCGTAGCCGAAGACCTCGCCCTAGCTGCTGCACGAAGATGCGTCGACTGTGCGTCACCCGCAGGAACCCGATGAGGTTCACATCAGGGACGTCGACCCCCTCGTTGAAGACGTCCACGCAGGTGATGACCGGCACGCGGCCGAGCCGAAACGCGTTGAGGAGCACCTGCCGCTGCTGGCGACTGATGCCGCTGTGGAGGAACGCCGCCCGCCGCCATGCCAGGTCAGCGCCGGTGAGCAGTTCCGCCATGCGTTCGGCATGGTCCATGGTCTGGCAAAACAGGATCGCTCTCGGGTCGGTCACCTCGCGCCACGCCATCCGCAGTTGGTCGAGGATCTCCTCGTCACGTTGCGGTAAGAACAGCACCCGGTTGAGTTCCTTGAGGGAGTACCCGTGCTCGCTGCTCTCCCGCACGACATCCCAGTCCAGGTTGTCGACGAAGATGCGGTAGTCGACGCTCGCGAGGTATCCGGCCGCCATGCCCTCGGCGATCCCCATGCTGAAACTGGCTCGACCGAACCGGGTCGCGAGGTCGAACTTGTCGCCGCGCCACGGGGTGGCGGTCATGCCCAACTGGTGGGCGTCCTCGCACAGATCAAGTAGCTCGGCGAAGCGCCCGCTCTCCCCGACGTGATGAGTCTCGTCGACCATGACGAGGGTCGGGCGCCAGCCAACGCGGGCCGCGCCCAGCACGGACTCGATCGTGCCGACGGTTACGCCCTCCAACGATTCGGGCTTGCTGTCTCCGGTCCAGACCTGGATGGGCACGGTCTTGTCCAGATGGCGCCAGAGCGCCTTCTCGAGTTGCTCGACCAGTTCCTTCATATGGGCGACGACCAGGACGCGGGATCCGGGTCGGGTCTCCAGGTGCCGGCGGATCACCTCGCCGCCGACGACCGTTTTCCCCAAGCCCGTGGCCAGGATCAGCAGGGCTCGACCCTTCTTCCCCAGATCGGCCTCGACTGCGGTCGCCGCCGCCCGCTGGTAATCCCGTAGATCGTAGGGGTTTGGCACGCGCGGGGGCATCCGGTTCCAGATCGCCTCGAGTGTTGGGCCATCCCAGACGGCGATCTTGACTCCGATCCGTTCGAGGGCTCGCCGGCGTGCCTGGGCGGGACCGTTGAGACTGGTATTGGTCGCGACTATCGCCTTGTCCGCGCCATACCGGGAGCGGGCCCGTTCCGCGTCGTCCACGCCGGTCCGGTCAACGGGTCCCCAACTGGACCATTTACACTGCACGACCCACTGCTCGCGGGCGCGAACCGCGAGAATGTCCGCACCCTCGTCCCCGGCCCCATCCACGACCCGGACGTCCGCGAATCCAAGGTGCCACAGCGCGCGCTCCACGCCGTGGGTGAGACCTGTTGGACCGCCGGCGAGCAGTGGGCCTGAGGAGAGGAAGCCGGTCATGTGTCGGCCGCCAGCTCGCCAACGAGCAACTGGATGCTCAACCGGGTTCGCTGGAGCTGAAGAGGACCTGGCTCGGTCTGGAAGCTCAGCAGCGTCGCCACGTCGTTGAGGTAGCCGACCACGCGGGCGAGGCTCAACCGGCGCGCCGAGTGCGACGACAGCGTCGAGTAGGGGCCGACGAAAACGCGGCCGTCTAGGAACGTCTCAGGCCAGGACTCGAGCAGCTTGACCAGGAACAGCGGCGGGGCGTAGAGGAGGAACCGGCCGTCGCCGCCGATGCTGGTGGTCAACTCCGTCTCGCCGTTGGCGATCATCTCGTTCTCGGTCGCGGTCAGCTCGTCGGGGGTCAGATACTGGAGCGCCCGCTGTGGGTCCTCCTCGACCCGGTCGGCCATCCGCTGCCGCAACTCCGCGAGCAGCTCGCGGGCTTGCCCGCTGATGACGTCCACGTCCAGCGCCGTATCCGGAAGGCAGACGGCGCGGAGCCTCGCCGCGATCTGCGCGTGGCTCAGGTCGCTTTCCGCTCGAACCTTCAGCACGGCGGCGACCTCCACGAGCAGCAGCTCGGCGGGGTCGACGCCGAGCCTGGTGAACGCCTCGTGACCGGCGTCGACGAATGCGGTGGCGGTTCCCCCTGGGCCCTGCGCGAGCCACACCGGTGTCGGCTGCTCTAGCGAATCCATGATTGGCCCGTCGGCTAGCCATCGCGTATCGACCCTGAGATTGCCGAGTTCCGGGAGCCCGAAGTCGCGCGTCAGTTCAGGTAGAAGCGTCGAAGCGGCTCTATATCGCGCCAGCCGCTCCTGCTGCGTCTCCTTCGCCGCTGGTTGCTCGCCTACGGGGGCTTGCCCCGCCCGTTGTTCGGTCCCGTCGATCGGCTGCTGTCCTGGGTCGATCGTCGCGACCGTGGCGGACGCGCCGAGAGCCTCTAGGACCGCGGTCTCATCAGGGTGGGCCGGAGATCCGCTGGTAGCCTTCTCGATCTTGCCTTGCTTGCGGCGCTCCTCGTGGCTCAGGACCGCCAGCCACCAACGTTCGTCGGACTGGTAGTCCGAGTCGCCGGCCCAGAACTTCTGTGCCCAGCGGCGAGTTTCCTCATGAATTGGCCGCATCCCGTCGCCGGGGATGAGGCAGCGGAGCCCCGCGTCGTTACGTCGGTAGCCTTTGAACAACCAACCCAGGGGACTGGTGTTTTCCGGATAGCCGGCCTTGGTCGCCTTTTGCGGTTGCAGTGGGCCAACGCCCCGCAGGAAGTCGACGGCGGCCTTCCAACTGCGGTCGCCGTACTCGAACGCGTTCTTCTGGTAGTTGACCGGTACGTGGTCGAGGTGGATCTCCCCAATGATGCGGCCGCCTTGCGACGCACCGAGCTCGATGGGGTACTCGACGTCAACGCTGGCGAGGGGATCGTCCGGGTTCTGCCACTCGAAAAGCCGCTTATCGAACTGCAGAATCTTCCTGCCGTTACGGAGGAAATCGATGCCGAAGTCGCGCTTGTCGAGATGTCGTTGCACGCCCAGCCAGCCATGAATGCGCCGCTCTCGCAGCCGCAGATTCTCGCCACCGCACTGGTCGCACACGCCCTTGCCTAACACCTGCCAGTTGCCGCAGTCCACGCAGGCGTCGGAGGGCTCATAGGTCTGGTCGATCTCGATGTGAGCGGGGATCTTCTCAGAGGAGGCCCCACTGCCATAGATGACGTAGCGATCGTCGCCCCAACGGCATGCTTTGCGGGGCTTGACCCTCACGCCCTGCACCCATAGCTCGAACGGACGGTTCTCCAGCAGCCACCCGTACACGCGGCTCAGCGTCGTGCGCAGGCCCTGTGGGTTGCGCCGCAGCCAGGACGCGCGTTCCGGCTGGAGACGGCTAATCTCGACCCGAGTACCGTGCTCGCTGGGGTCATCCTTGGGCTCGAGGATGTCGTCGGCCTCGAAGTCCTCGCCGATCCGATCAAGGTCGATCTCGACGCCGATCCACTCCGTATCACCGGGCCGAGTCGTTAGCACCCGCGTCTTGCGGCCCAGTCGCGCGGTGCTGACGTTGAATCCCATACCGAACAGGCCGAGCTTGTCGAATCGGTCGTTGCTCGACCAACCGGCGCGTACGGCCTGTTCGAGCCGGTCCCCGGTCATCCCTCCGCCGGTATCGCTGACCACGACTTCGGCACCGCTGATGTCCGCGCCTGGGCCGGGCAGGCTGACGCTGACCTGAAACCCTCCGGGCCAGGGCAGGTCCTCCTGGAGGATCTCGGTGAAGTCGTCGAAGGAGTTGTCCACCAACTCCGCGACACACTGCCACTCATCGAATTCGATCTCGCCGAGCATCCGTAGGATGCGCGGCGACGGTGTGATCTTCACGGTCCACCCCGTCGGTAACACGGCATCGAAGACCCAATATGTTCACAGGTCCGTAACATTTACGAACGTTGTCTAGATTGGTGACTGCCTGGGAGATCCTACCCACTCGGTCCGACAGCCGTACCGCGAGAGCCGTGCAGTACCCTCGGCGCGCATGGACATCACCGCCGCCGAACCCGACAGTGCACGTAGCCGGCCCAACAGGTCGGTTGTGCGCGGTAGAGTCCTCATTGCGAGTTTGAATCCGGAGGGTGGGCGATGAATCGGTGGCGTGACCGGGTTCCGACGAGCGGTACGTTGAAGCTGCCGCCGGATCCGAGGTCGCTGGAGGCGCTAGGTCGAAATCACGCGTTCGAGACTGCCATCGCTGACCTGGTCGATAACTCGATCGATGCCGGCGCGAAGGACGTGCTGATCCGGTTCGTGCGCGCCGGCGGCCGGCTACGCGGGCTATACGTGGTCGACAACGGCAAGGGCATCCCCGCTTCCGCCATTGACGCTGCGATGACGGTCGGCGGCCCTCGCGATTACACGGGGAGTGAGCTGGGCCACTTCGGGCTGGGGTTGAAGGCGGCCTCGTTCAGTCAGGCCCGCAGCCTCACGGTGCTCACGCGGGCGGAGGACGACATGATGGTGGGACGCCGCTGGCTCCTCGACAGGGCACGGAGCGGATTCCTGTGTGATGTCGTGCCGGAGGGGTTCGCGCGGGCGGAACTCGACCGACCTTGGGGGATCCCTTGGGCTGGCGTGGGTACGGTCGTGCGGTGGGACGATGTGACAGCGTTTCCGTCGGTGGCGAACCCGGATGTGATCGAGCGGTTCGTGACCAGCGCGGTGACGAAGCTCCAGCACCATCTCGGCTTGGTCTTTCATCGCATCCTAGGGGAGGGCGCGGTCGCGATCCTCGTTGATGTCGAGGACGTGGACGCGGGCATGGCAGGTCCTCGGTTCGAGGTGGAGTCGCTGGACCCGTTCGGCTATCAACGCTCGGGCCGGACGGGCTACCCGAGGACCCTTACCGGGGAGGTTGAAGGGGCCAAGATCGAACTTGTCTGCCATGTGTGGCCGGGGCGCTCGTCGTTACCCGGATTCAAGCTCCCGGGCGGCGTGTTGGACCGGCAGGGCTTCTACTGCTATCGAAACGACCGGTTGCTTCAGGCGGGCGGGTGGAACGGTGTCCAGCACCCGGACCGCCAGTGGCAGCTGGCCCGTGTGCGGATCGATGTCCCAAGCGACAGTGAGGGGCTCTTCCGGATGAACCCGGAGAAGTCCCGCGTCGAGGTGGGACCTGACTTCGCGCGGCTTGTGGCGGAGGCGCGTGGGCCAGAGGGGAAGACTTTCGAGGACTACCTCCAGGACGCGCGGGAGACGTTCAAGCACTCGCGGCGCCGCAACCGCAACAGGCCCCACGTGGTTCCTCCCGGCAAGGGTTTCGACCCTCGGGTGCGGCGGGTCATTGCCAGGGAGCTTCCGTTCTTGGAGGGGGAGGAGCCGATCGACATCCGGTGGAAGTGGCTGGAAGATGACTCGTTCCTCGAGGTCGATCGCGAGACGCGTACGCTATGGATCAACTATCGCTACCGGGAAGCAGTCATCGGGGCGACGCGCGGTTCGCTGAACGACGTGCCGTTGCTGAAGGCGCTGCTGTACCTCCTTACCGAGGAGGTCTTCCGCGGCGCCTACCTGGGCTCGCGCGATAAGGACAACATCGAGGTGTGGCGGCAGATCCTGACCGCCGCGGCGAAGCGCGAGTGGTCATGACCCGCTCCGCCCCCACGGAAAGGCATTTGAGCGTCCGAGGGTTCGCTGAATACCTCTCGACTGGCGTTCCTATGGCGATTCCCGTCCAGGGGCAGCCAGAGGTGACGATCATCATCGATCCAAGTGGACCGCGCATCGGCCTGCGCGTCCCGGTGCGGCCAGGGCCGCCCCCGGTGGTCGCCAGTCTGCGAAACGTGCGTGTGCGGGAGGTCTCAAGCGCCGGTGGTGAACAGCTGGAGGTCTCGGTGACTGACCCAGAGTTGTTCCTCGATGCCTACCCGCTGCTATGCGCTATGGCGGATCGGATACAGCTCGATGGGATGGAGCCAGCCGTTGCCGTCGACCGCGTCCTTGAGGCCGCCCGCAGACTGCTCGCGCGGCGGGAGGCGCTGACGCATGAGCGTGAGGTCGGCCTGTTCGGCGAGCTTTACGTACTGGACAGACTTATCTCGATCCTGGGCCCCCAGGCGGCGCTCGCGTCCTGGCGAGGCCCGGACGCCGAAGAACACGACTTCGGATTCGCCTCCCTGAGCGCCGAAGTCAAGACGACGACCTCAGAACGGCGCGAACACTGGATCGAGTCACTGACCCAGTTGCTCCCGCCAGGGTCGCGCCAGCTGTGGCTCGTGTCGATCCAGCTCACGGGCGCGGGGCCAGACGATGGACTGCGGCTCCCCGACCTCGTGACGAGTGTCCGCGCACGCTGTCAGGGCCTTCGGTCGGAGTTCGACCGCCGGCTGCGCGCCGTGGGCTGGGACGACCTCCAGGCCGACCTCTACCCGCGCTTCTGGCGCCCGCGCGGCCCCGTCGGCCTCTATCTTGTGGACCAGGATTTCCCACGCCTAACGCCAGAGTCGATCCAGACGCTTGGGCTGCCGGTAGCGGCGATACGGGAGGTCCGTTACCGCGTCGACCTGACCGGGCGCCCACCCGTCGCCGACCCGCCGACGCCCCTGAACGTGATCCTTGACATGGAGGACGAGCGAGGATGGCCGATTCGCTGACGGAGGCCTACCGCGCCGCGCTCAACGCGATGGCCGAGTCAGGCCCCAAGCCGCTCGTCAAAAGGGCGACGCTCGAGGCCGAGGACATCGACCCCTCGGCCGACGTCGGCGAGGCGGCCTTCCGAGCCCACCTCGTCATCGCGGGTCCAAATGACCCATTGGTCCACCGGCTACGTCTGCTTCTGGCTCGCTGGGACGACCAGGACAGCGGCATCCCATGGGCCCGCGGGTCCGAGCCGCGCACACCGCAGCGGCGTCAGGTGATCTACCAGGCGCTCGGCCTCGACGCGGACACCCGCGCCCTGGCCGACCAGATATTCCGCGTCTTTGAGGACCGCACCATCATCATCAGCAAGGAGTTCGAGCCCTGGTACTCCGAGGAGCGGCGTAGCCAGCGTCCCTACTACTGGCCGCACTACGCGGAGTACCTGCGTGAGCGCAAGGGCTGGGATGTGCAGGCGCTGGCCTCGCTTGACAGGAACGCTATTCGAGTAGTCGAGCGGCTCGCCGACCCGGAGCGCAAGGAGGCATACCAGTCCAAGGGTCTTGTCGTGGGGTATGTCCAAAGCGGCAAAACCGCCAACTTCACCGGCGTCATCGCCAAGGCGGTCGACGCGGGCTACCGCCTAATCCTTGTCCTCACCGGCACGACCGATATCTTGCGCCGCCAGACCCAGCGGCGCATCGATATGGAACTCGTGGGTGAGGAGAACATCCTGCGCAACGCCCCGAAGGACGCGCTCGACGGCGAAGCGATCGTCGACTATCTAGTCGATGATCCGGACTGGCGAGATGGCATGTTCATCCGGCACGGCATCCTGCCATCCGCCGTCGGTGCTCCCGACATCATCCGCCTCACCGCCTACGACAGTGACTACCAGGGCCTCCGCGCCGGCATCGCCGCGTTGGAGTTTGAACGCCGAGATCACGAAGTGCCCCTGTATGATCCGCAGAACCTGTATCAGGCCAACGTCCGGCTCGCGATCGTTAAGAAGAACTCCAGGGTCCTCACCAAGCTGGTTCGGGACCTGCGTCGCGCTAAGGAGCTACTAATCGAGGTCCCCACACTGATCATCGACGACGAGTCGGACCAGGCCTCGGTGAATACGACCAGGCCCCGAGGAGAGCGGGACGAGGAGCACCGGGAACGCACGGCGGTGAACCGGCGTATTTCCGACCTGCTTGGGCTGCTGCCCCGCGCCCAGTACGTGGGCTACACGGCCACTCCGTTCGCCAACGTCTTCATCGATCCCAGCGACGCGGTGGACATCTTCCCCAAGGACTTCATCCTGAGCCTGGACCGCCCCCCCGACTATATGGGCGCCAGCGACTTCCACGACCTCGACGACGACCCCCCGGCGGAGGAACAGACCGTCGAGAACTCCCGGGAAAAGGCGCACGTGCGCTCACTGAGCGGGGACGATCAGCACTCGGAAGCGGAGCTGCGCCAAGCCATCGACGCGTTCGTGCTCACCGGCGCCGTCAAGCTCTACCGTGAAGAGCATGGCCTCGGGGCTGGCCATTTTCGGCACCACACCATGCTCATCCACCAATCCGTCAAGATGAGCGAACACAGGGAGCTGGCCAGCGCGGTCCGCGCGCTGTGGGCCGGTGCCGGCTATCTTTCGCCTACCGCGCTGCCACGCTTGCGCCAGTTGTACCTCACCGATCTGCTTCCGGTCTCGCGCGCCCTCGCCCCCGATCTAACGACGCCAGGGGATTTCGAGGAGCTTGTCCCATATATTGCCCGTACGGTCCAGAGGATCCAGCAGGAGTGGGCCGACCCCGTCATCGTCGTCAACAGCGACAAGGAGATCGCCCAGCAGGCCGTCGACTTCGAGAAGAGGTCGGTCTGGCGCATCCTGGTCGGCGGCACCAAGCTGTCGCGCGGCTTCACCGTCGAGGGTCTCACGATCTCGTACTACCGCCGGACGGCCCGTCAGGCCGACACCCTCATGCAGATGGGACGGTGGTTCGGTTTCCGCAAGGACTACCGCGACCTCGTCCGACTGTACATCAGCCGCTCCGAACGGAAGGGCAGGGACACTTACGACCTGTACGAGGCGTTCGAGGCCGCCTGTCTGGACGAGGAGTTCTTCCGGGACCAGCTGCGGAAGTACGCCCACATGGTGGACGGCAAGGCGCAGATCCTCCCGCGTGATATCCCGCCGTTGGTCGCCCAGCACCTGCCCTGGGTTCCACCGACCGCGCGTAACAAGATGTTCAACGCCCGCCTGGTCGAGCTACGCTCGCCCGGGGAACCCATCGAACCCCGAGCGTATCCCAACGATACGCAGGCCATCAGGCGCAACACCGAGATCCTCCTGCCGCTGTTGGACGCCGCCAAGACGGTCAAGACGTTCCAGTACGAGTCCGGAGCTGGCCGCCTCTCGTCATACACCGCTCTGGTCGGCGTCGTAGCGCATGAAACAGTCCTGGATGTTCTGGCGCGACTGGAATGGGCGCACCCTGGTCAGTTCCGACCCCACCTCGCCTACCTGCAAGGCCTCTCCGAAGAGCAGATCGAGGACTGGGCGGTTCTCGCACCACAGCACGTCAGGGCCGGCCAGACACGTCGCACGATCTCGGGGCGAGGACCACTGAGCATCTTCCAACGCAGCCGTCGGCCCGATCAGGGAGACGTGTTCGGTCCAATCAGCGAACCCCGGCACCGGCAGACGGCGCAAATCATCGCGGGACGTTTAGACGGCGATCACGATCCAGTCGCCAAGGAGTTGCGACGGCTGCGGCGCGGAGCGCTCCTGATCTATCCCGTGGTCGAGGACGTCGACGATGAGTCAGACGCGGACGATGCCATCGACCCCAGCGAGGTGGTCATCGCCTTCGTGGCGGTGGCGCCCAACGCCGCCACCGCTGACGACAATCGCCTCGTCGTCTTCCAAACGCGCGACAGTTCCGACCCTGAAGCCCCTGTCGTCGAGGCCAGCGAGACGGCCTGACAGAGATCACTGGGGCTTCCTAGCTGGAAATGATCCAGGAAGCGGTACGTCCCTGGAAGTAGGGTCGCAGGGGCTGGCCTTTCCTGGACCTCGGCCCCATGCCAGGCTGCGGCTCGATCCGCTAAGCCATCGCGCGACCTCATCGCGGAACTCCGTTGCCGCGCGAGCCGCACGCAGAATCCGCTGGTCAGGCAAGATCGGTCAGGTGGAGGTCGCCGATTCGCAGGCGGGGAGGTCCCCTTGGATCGGGTCTCTGAAGGAGATCAGGGCGCCCTGCCGCACACCGAAGGCTGTCGCAAAGGCGACGAGCTGGTACAGATTGGGGCCGATCCCATCCCCCAGCATCAGCTTGTACTTGACGTTGGTGACGCGCCGCTTTGACCATCGGCGGTCCGAAGTCATGGCGCAATCGGCTATGTCGTAGGATAGCGGGCCATGGCGAGCGGTCCGCATAGCTACAACCCGCTGGATCGGACGGCCCTGGGCCGGAGCGTGGAGCAGGCGATCCTTCAGAGTCCCTGCGAGCCGCTACCACCGTCCGATCCCTTCGAGGGCGCTGGCCTCTACGCGCTCTACTACCAAGGACCGTTCCCGGCCTACCAGCCAATCGCGCGAGCCAACTGCGCAGTGCCCATCTACGTTGGACGAGCCGTGCCGCAGGGAGCGAGAGAGGGAAACGTCGGCCTAGGGGCGCCGCCCGGGAGGGTCCTGTTCGACCGACTTCGTGAGCACGCGAACTCCATCCGAGCGGTGGAGAATCTGGAACTCTCGGACTTTCGGTGCCGGTATCTCGTCGTGGACGACATCTGGGTCCCACTCGCCGAGGCGCTGCTGATTGGCCACTTTCGACCTCTCTGGAATGGCGTCGTGCAGGGCTTTGGGATCCATGGCCCTGGTGGCGGCCGCCGCGATCAGGCACGGTCAATGTGGGATACCCTGCACCCTGGCCGTGGGTTCGCGGCCCGACTGCCCGGCGTTCGGTCAGTGGCCGACGTCGAGGCCAGAGTCACGGCTCACATCTCAGAGCACCCGCCGACTGACTCGCCTCCGCCGTTAACCACACCGTTGTAATTTCGTACTAGTGTTCCCCTAGGCTCCGCGGTATAGTCCCGCCATGACCATTACCGCGGAACGTCAGGCAGTATTGGCCTCCCCACCCTTCGACGGGGCCACCGGCTTCTGGCAGTCTCTCGAGCTGTTCACTGGCGCGGGTGGCTTGGCCTTGGGCACCCACCAGGCCGGGTTCGCGCATCTGGCGCTGGTGGAGTTGGATCATCGGGCATGCGAGACCCTGCGAGCCAACGTCGCCTACGATCACGATCGCCCGCAGGTTGAGGGAAGATGGTCGCTCCGCGAGGGCGACGTTCACCAGGTGGACTGGACGCCTTACGCCGGCCGGGTCGACCTGCTCGCCGGAGGCGCTCCATGCCAACCATTCTCCTTGGGTGGTGTGCACCGGGGCGACGAGGACCGCCGCAACCTCTTCCCGGAAGTCTTTCGGGCACTGCGGGAGGCGCGGCCACGGGCCTTCGTGCTGGAGAACGTCCGAGGACTCACCCGACCATCATTCGCGCCCTATTTCGCCTACATCCTCGATCAGCTCGCCAGTCCGCACCTGGCCTGCCGGGCCGGTGAGGATTGGAAAGGCCATAAGGAGCGCCTGGAGCGGGAAGCGGACACCCGGAAGGGTGATCCAAGCGAGCGCTACATCGTCATGCATCGGGTCCTCAACGCGGCCGACTTCGGGCTCCCGCAGCTCCGGCAGCGGGTGTTCATCATGGGTTTCCGGGCTGACTTGGCGGTGACCTGGCGGTGGCCTCGGCCCTCCCACAGAGAGGAGGCCCTGCTGCGAGCGCAGGCGACCGGTTCCTACTGGCAAGAGCACGGCCTACCACCCCGGCCATCACGCGGCGCGTCTCGACGACGGATTGATTCTTCGTTGCGAGATCTGGCGGCCGACCAGGAGGCCGGCACGGGAACGCGACGCTGGCGCACGTTGCGCGACGCTCTACGAGAGCCACGGCCGCTGCCCGAGCCTCGCGACGGTGAGGAGTATCCGGGGATCCACAACCATGTGGGTATCCCGGGCGCCCGGCTCTACAAGGGCCACAGCGGCAACCCCTTGGACTGGCCAGCCAAGACCGTCAAGGCTGGCGTGCACGGGGTACCGGGCGGGGAGCATGTCATGCTCCGCGACGACGGCACCCACCGCTACCTCACCGTTCGGGAATGCGCCCGACTACAAGGCTTCCCCGACTCCTACCGGTTCGTCGGTCCCCGCAGCGAGGCCATGCGCCAGATAGGCAACGCCGTCCCGGTTCCACTGGCACGACTCATCGCCAGCGCCATCGCCGAGCGGTTACGCGATAACGCTCCCGAGCACTCACAAGCCAGCGGCAACGGGCATCGAGATGCCAGACTGGCGGCGCGATAGAGTCTGTTGACACTGGCGCTACTGGGAGTGGCGTGATCCATGGGACGGGTCGAGCGTCCGGCGCGGCGCGACCCCGCGGTCACCTCGCGGATGATGGCGGCGGTGCGCAACAAGGACTCCAAGGCTGAGTTGGCGCTCCGTCGGGAGCTGCATGCCCGCGGGGTGCGCTTCCGACTCCACGCCCGCGATGTGCCTGGCCGACCCGACCTAGTGATCCGCAAGTATCGCTTGGCCGTGTTCGTCGACGGCGACTTTTGGCACGGCAACGCCTGGCGGCTTCGCGGGCTGACCCGCTTCGAGGACCAGTTCCCCACCAATCGGGACTTTTGGGTCAAGAAGATCCGCCGTAACATGGAGCGCGACCAGGAGGTCACCGCCGCGCTGGTCGCCGAGGGGTGGACGGTGGTACGGCTGTGGGAGAGCGAGGTCCTCGCTGGCCCCTCGGCCGCCGCCGACCGAGTCGAGCGGGCGATGCGGCCGCGACACGACCGAAGGGAAGGGGGCGAACCGTCGTCATGACTCCGCAGAACCTCGACCGCGACACCGCGTCGAGTGACCGGCGTTGGGGGTCGGCTCGCCACCGCCGAGCCCAGTCGGCCGAGCAGGACCAGGCCGCAGGGGGGTCCGGTCGTCGCCAGGTCAGGGTCGCCGATGGGGAGTCAGCCACAGGGTCGATTGAGATCAAGCGCCTTCCCCAGGGGCGAGCCCGCTACGCCTACCTGCGGTTTAGCGTGAAGGGCAAGACCGTCAACAAGTACGTCGGTCGCGTCGCGGGCGACACGAGGGCGGAACAACTCCGTCAGGGCTGGGACCTCGCCCGCCGAAACGGGCTCCTCGACCAACGCTAAGGATGGTCGTCCCACCCCGCCGCCGAGACTCGGCAGAGCCTGGAGCGGCTGCCTGTAAAACTAACGCACGTTAGAGTCATTTTGAACGATCTCCCATCGTCAAATTAAACCTCGATCGATGCTCGCTTAGCCCGCTCCATCTAAACGTCCGATAGTCCACCTCAGCGCCCTACCTACCAGTCTCAGCTCGTCTACCAGGAACGACCCCGTCCAGCCGGCCGTAACGTCATCGACCCTGACTCCCCGGTCACTCACGGTCGCTTTTCCGTCGTTGCCTCCTGAGTACCATCGAATTTAAGGCAGGAGAGCAATGCACCAGGGTGCCGCAATGGCCCGCTGGGGCGGGGTGTGGGGTGGTCGGAGCATGGTGGCGGATATCGCGAAGCTGTCGGTTGGCCGGGAGGACTACTACGTCCGCGAGGTCGCCGGCAACCGCGAAGAGTACCTGTCCGGCCACGGAGAGTCACCGGGCCGTTGGCTTGGCCGTGGCGCCGCCGGGCTCGAGCAGGACGGCGTCGCCAGCACGGAGGGGTTCGTGCGGATGTTCCATGGCCGCCACCCGGAGACCGGCGAGCTGTTGGGCCGCC
>WNGA01008593.1_pt1 | contig 19583 bp, 26 predicted proteins | sample 5400061 | NCBI WGS metagenome assembly WNGA01 (sample SAMN13153366, study PRJNA577476) | soil metagenome | isolation source: 100 cm soil or saprolite under grassland replicate 2 | place: USA:California | collected 2016-06-15 | reverse complement strand
TGACGACCGAAGTGAGACCAACCCGGGACCGTGTGTCCGGCCGTTCATCTCGTACGATGGCGGAGGAGGATGCCACGTGGCGACGTCTGATCCGATCGCCGAGATCATCGGGGACTATCGAGCCTTCGCGGCGATGCAGCGCGACCGTCTTGTTGCCCGCAGCATCGACATCGCCCCCTACCCGCTCAGCCACCTCGCGGTCCGCGTCGCCGATTGGGATCTGTACGTCCACCAGCGCACGCTTCTCGAGCGCCATGCGAGCGCGAACTCAGAGAACCTCTGGAACGGGCGTCCGATCTCCTTGATCGTGCTCGCCGAGCCGCTCGAGGTCCTTGACGGGACTCCGGTCTCGCTCATCGAGCTCATCCCGCCCGTTCACCAGCGCGTCTACCGGATGGGCCTCGAGCACCTCGGCGTCGTCGTCGGTGACGACATCGACGACTTCTCGCGAGTGCATCGAGCCGCGCTGACTGGCCAGCAGTTCCAGAGTGCCTACGTCGAGCCGGTCTACGTCCTGTTCGAGGACTTCACCCACGTGAAGTTCTACCGGCGCTCCTTGTACGACGGCGTCATCCTCGAGGGAGCGCGCTTCGACGGCTTCAAGCACGTCGACGACTGGGTGCCCCAGCGGCTGGTCACCGCCACCGGCCCGAACCCGCTCCCGCGGTGACCGAAGCTGCGCCGCCCGTCGCGGAGCTCCTGAGTCTCGGCGCGCGCTGGTGACCGGGGCGTCCGGTGGCGTCGGCGCCGGGATCGCCCGGCGCCTTCGACTCGATCGCCGCGCGAATGGGTTCACGGTGCCGCTCGAGCTGCTGACTCAGGCCACGCAGCCCGTCCGCGTCGGGCGGCGCTGCACCAACCTCGACCGTCGCTCCCTCACCGTCGAGGAGATGGAAATCGAGGCGCTTGTGACTGAGATCCAAACCGGCGTACAACATCGAAACGGGCCTCCTCTGCGATAGCTCCCAGACGACAAGCTGGAGCCTGTCACCCGGGGAGGCCCTTCTTCATGGCATTCCTTACCATCAAGGTCCCACGGCAACTGGTCGCAACCGGTGGCAACGGTTTGGCTTGATTCCGCCGTTTCCGGGGTCTTCCGAATTGCCACCGGTTGCCACTGGTTGCGACCGCTAGGCTCTTTCTGAAGAAGGGCCGCGTGTCAAGTCCGGCCTGCGGGGCGAGTGGGGAGCGCTCGGCGCGCGGGCGACGGCAGTTGTCTCAGCGCGTTTTCGTTGGTGTACCTCCTGTGATGCTCCCGACGGTTTGGATGCTCATCTCTTTCTTGGCGTTTGGGGTGCACACCGTGTCGATGGGAGCTGTCCAGCTTCTCAATTCCATAACGGGCCGTCAGGCGGCCAAAGCCAAGCGGGAGCTTGCCGGGACAGAGGTGCCCCTGGTGCAGCGAGGGGCGGGCTTGAAGGGTTGGTTGCGGGAGAGCATGTGCCAGGCGGCGATCAGGATCTTGCGCGCGACCGCGGCCTTGGCGGAGTTGTTGTTGCCGGAGCGGCGAGCGACGTCGGCGTAGAGGTCGTGCCAGGGGTTCGTTTCGCGCCAGGCCTGCTGGGCGGCCTCGACCGCCGCCCAGCCGAGGAGGCGTGAGCCGGACTTGCTGAGCGGGCCGCTGCACGGCCGAGCTTGACCCGACTGGTGGACGCGCGGGGCAAGGCGACCGTAAGAGACGAGCTTCTCCGGACTGGCGAAGCGGCTGATCTCGCCGATCTCGACGGCGATCGTCAAGGCGAGTAGCTCGGCGACGCCGGGGATCGTGTCCAAGAGCACCGCGCGCGGGTCAGCCTGGGCGAACGGTCTCAGCTCGGCGTCTAGGGGCGCGATCCGCTCGTCGAGGAAATCGATCACTGACAGACACTCGCTGACCGAGCGGCGCCAGACCTCGGGCACGCCAGCGCGCTCGAGCAGCGCCAGCCCGTCTGCCCGGCGCAGGCGCGCCAGCGAGACGCGGACGCCCCACTGCGTCTGCAGACCAGCGATGCGCGCTTTCGCGCTCGTGCGGAGCCGCACCAGATGCATCCGCCGGCGCAGCCGTTCCCGCAGCGCCCGCTCATCGAGCGAGGGCAGCCACAACGCCGGCACCAGCTCGCGGCGGGAGAGCTCGGCGAGCAGACGCGCGTCGACCTTGTCGGTCTTCGCCGCCAGCGGCGCCACCGTCTTCACCTTGCGCGCATCGGCAACCTCCACCTGCCAGCCGCAAGCGACGAGCTGATCCCGCACCCAGAGCGCGCCGCTCATCATCTCTAAGCACGCCTTCACCTCAGCGCCGAGCTCGAGCACGAGCCGGGCGAGCCCGTCCCGGTCAGCAGCGATACGGCCCTCGCCGGCGATCTCGCCGCCGGGACCGAGTGCGCACCACTGCGCCCTCCGATACGCCCAATCGATTCCGACATACCTCACCACGGGCCTCCTTCCCGATGGGATTCGTCACCGGAGAGTGTCTCCGGCCAGAGGCCCTTCTTCATGACATTCCATAAATGCTCCATACCCGTGGCCGGAATCCCTGATGAGAAGTCGGATTCGGCCGCCCTCCCATTCTCGGGACACAGGCTTGACCCCTCGTATAGAGAGGGGGTCAACGCACGCTCGCCGGCTCGTGCCGCCCGTACTGGGCTTGCCGAGCCACTCGCAGGAGACTCCACAGTCGCGACGAGCGTCTCGCTAGAGATCGATGCCAAGCTTTCGCAGTTCGACGATTGCCGTTCTGCGCCAGCGGATCGTGTCCGGGGAGAACGGGAGCGTGAAGGGCATCCCGTTCTGCTTGCGGAGCGGCTTGCTGTCGCGCAGGACGTGGGCCGGTTCACCAGGCCTGGCCAGTTCGTGTGGCATTACCGCATCGTCGAGCACGAGGACAACGAGATGATGCGGCCCTACCGCATCGATCCGCTGCAGCCAGGCCAGCCCGAGTGAACAGCAAGCGGCCAGGTAGGGCGGTTCAAACCGGTCTGAACACCCGGTGCAAGCCACTGCTGCTCGGGCTGCTCGCCGCCAAGCCGGGCTCGGCGGCGAGCTGGGCGCTGCTCGGCCCGGCGGGGCCTTACTTGACGATCATTCCGGGCAGTCGGCGTGGTCGGCGACCCGGTCGGCCGTGGAGCCGAGGTCGCGCAGAAAGTGGCCCTTGTGGCCGAGTACGATCAGGTCGAACTGCTGCTCCTGGGCGACGCGGAATGGGACGGCGAGCGCGCGCGCGAAGCCCATGCCAGACACGCCCATTGACGTGAGAGTCCGAGCCGCACGCCTACATGACGCTGCGTGCGCCGGCCCAGTGCATGCGTAGTCATCACGCCTCCCTTCCGCTATTCCCTAGGTGAAGATGATCTGGCCGCCGGCGGCCTTCTCGTAGAACTCGCCGACGCTGATGATCTCGTCGACCTGGGGGACGAAGTCGTCCATCGTGAGGTCGAACATGTCGACGGTCGCCTTGCAGGCGTAGAGACGGGCGCCGGAGTCAGCCACGAGCTCGATGAACTCGGGGATGGGCGGGATGTCGATCTTCTCCATCTGCCGCTTCATCATCCAAGTGGCGAGCGCGGAGAAGCCGGGCAGGGCGCCGAGCCAGGTGGGTAGGTGCATGCCCGGGTTGCCGACGGTGGCGACCTTGATCTTCTCGTAGCGGTCCTCGCGGATCGCGTCGAGGCCGAAGAAGGTGAAGAAGAGGTCGGCCTCGATGCCCTCCATGCGGGCGCCGTTGGCCATGATCAGGCCGGGGTAGATGCCTTCCAGCGAGCCCTTGGAGATGACGATCGCGACCTTCTCGATTGTCTCTGGCTCGGAGGCTACGGTCTTCGGCTGTTCGAGTAGCTCGGTCATCGTGAGCTCCTTTCTAGATGCAGCCCTTGGGCTTGGGGATGCCGCCGATCTTGGCGGCGAGCTTGGCCGGTCCCTTGGGGAAGAGCTGGTAGAGCTCCTTGACGGGGACGCCGGATTCCTTGCCGAGCGAGCGGATCGAGGGAGCGGTTCCGGTCGTCAGGTAGCGCTCGCGCATGAACTTGACGACCAGCCAGTGCCGGTCGGCCAGCTCCGTGATGCCGTTCTCGGCTGCGATTGCCTGGGCGATCTGCTCGTTCCACTGCTCGGGATCCGTCATGAAGCCCTCGGCGTCGACGTCGACCGGGGCATCGGCGATCAGGGTCATGGTCATCTCGTCCTCCTCTCAGGTGTGGACCGGGACGCGCTTCTTGCCGGTGGACGGCATCGTCGGTCCGATGCCAGGGATCTCGCGTCCGGGCAGCAGCGCGTGCCAGTAGACCCACTGGAACGCGAGCTTGCCCAGGTGGTTGAGCCTGGACTCGCGCAGCAGCGGCAACCCGAACACGGTTGGAAAGTGGCCAGGCAGCGGCTCGGTCTCGTAGTTGAAGTCGATCAGGAGCGCCTTGTGGAAACCTGTCTCGATGAAGCAGTTGGCGTGGCCGTCGTAGCCGGCGTCGAGCTCTTTGTCGGCGAGGTAGCGGGCGACGTTCTCGGTCAGCACCTCGGCCTCGAAGTGAGTGACGGAGCCGGCCTTCGAGGTGGGCAGGTCGGTCGCATCGCCGAGCGCGAACACGTTCGGCTTGACCGGTGTCTGCAGTGTGCGTCTGTCGGTCGGGACGAAGCCGAGCGCGTCGCCGAGCCCGGGCGAGCGCTCAACGTAGGGGGCACCGCCATGGAGCGGGACGGTCACGAGCAGCTCGAAGTCGAGCTCGCGGCCGTCGTAGGAGCTGAGCTTGCCGCCGATGCCATCGACCTCGCCGGCGTTGAACTCGGTCACGAGCTCGATCTCCTTCTCCGCCAGCAACGACCCGAGCTGCTCGGAGGCGATCGGCTTGGTGAAGGCGCCGTCGAGTGGCGTGGCGTAGACGAGCTCAGTCCGGTTGCGGATCCCGCGTTCGCGCAGGTGCCAGTCCGCGAGGAAGGCGAACTCGAGCGGGGCGACCGGGCACTTGATCGGCATGTCGACCAGGTTCACGACCAGCCGGCCCCCGTCGAAGCGCTCGAGCGCCCCGTGCAGCGCCTCCGCCCCCTCGAGGTTGTAGAAGGTGAAGACGCGCTCGTTCCAGCCGGCAGCGGTCATGCCTTCGGTTTCCTCCGGCTGTAGGCGCACGCCGGTGGCGACCACGAGCACGTCGTACGGGAGCACCGTGCCGTCGTCGAGCAGCACCTCGTCGCGCTCGGTCCAGACTTCTTCGACCTCGCTCTCGTGGAAGACGACGCCCTTGTGCAGCTGGCGCCGGCGCGGACGCACGATCTCGTCCACATGCGCGAGTCCGAAGGGGACGAAGAGCAGGCCGGGCTGGTAGACGTGCCGGTCGTCGCGGTCGACGACGTGGATCTCGGCCTCGTCCGGGTCGAAGCGGCGGCGCAGCCGGTTGGCGGCCATCGTGCCGCCCGTCCCGCCGCCGAGGATGACGATCTGCTTCTTGCTCACGATGCACCTCCTGTTGCCACGAGCCTGCGCCCGGCCGGGTGCTCGGGGCGCTCAAGGTGCTCGACGAACTCGATGCCGGCCTCGATCGAGCGGCGAAGCGGACACGAGCTCGCGACCTTCTTCAGGCGTTCGAGCTGCGCCTCGCTGAGGTCGCCGCCGATCCGGATCGCGATCTCGAACCTGCGCGGGGTCGAGCTGTTGTCGTAGTCGACCTCGACCGTTACCTCGCCGAGCTCCCAGCCCTTCGTCCGCGCGTACATCACGAGCGTCGTCGAGACGCAGGCCGCGAGCGCGGCGGGGAACAGCTCGTGCGGCGCCGGTCCGCTCCCGTCACCGCCGAGGCGCTGCGGCTCGTCGGTGATGAGGCGGTGGCGGCCGTCGATCACCACCTCCTGCCGGAGCGTGCCGGGGATCGAGCGGGCTGTCGCGGTCAGACTCATGGCTCTGCTGACAGCCTCACCGCGGGGCGCTCGCACGCCATCGGGGCGCGCGCGGAACGGAGTGCGGACAACTACGCAGCTGAGTAGTTGTCCGTAACGGGGATCAGCGCCGCTGCGGATGGCGCACGCGCCATCCTCGACGAGGATCGGGCAGACAAAGCGCAACGGTGAGGGTCCGCTTGGGCCCTCACCCGGACGGAGGAGAGGGATGGCTGTCTCGCACCCGCTTTCCGATGACCTGGTCGAGCTGATCGCCGAGCGCTTCCGCGCGCTGAGCGAGCCAACCCGGATCAAGCTGCTCGACCGGCTCCGTGAGCGCGAAGCAACCGTGCTCGAACTGACCGAGCTCATCGGGACGACGCAGCAGAACGTCTCCAAGCACCTCGGCGTCCTGCAGCGATCCGGAATCGTCGCCCGACGCAAGCAACGGAACTTCGCCTACTACCGGATCATCGACGAGGGCGTCCTCTCGCTCTGCGAGGCGGTCTGCGGCAGCCTCCAGCAGCAGGTGGAATCACTCCGTCAGCTCGTCGGCGACGCGAGCGCGTGATGCTCGAGCTCTACCAGACCGAGTGGTGCCCGGCCTCGCGCCGCGTCCGCGAGCGCCTAACAGAACTGGGCCTCGACTACCTCGTCCACCAGGTGCCCGTCGAGCGCGAAGCGCGAACCACGCTACTCGAGGCGACCGGCGCCGACACGATTCCGGCACTGCTGCTCGAAGACGGCGGAGCAGTCGCCGGCGAGGAGGCGATCGAGGTCTACCTCGACGAGCGTTTCGACGAACCACCCGAGGCCGAGGCGCACCGCCTGAAGGCGGCCAAGGCCCACCGCCGCTACCTGGAGGAGGAATGCGAATGCTTACAGCCAGCTACACACTGAGCGCCACGACCCCGTTGCCGTTCGCCGACGCCGTCGAGCGGGTGCGCGCCGAATTGAAGACGGAGGGGTTCGGCGTTCTCTGCGAGATCGACGTGCAGGCGACGCTGCGCGAGAAGCTCGGCGTCGAGGGCGAGCCCTATCTGATCCTCGGTGCCTGGCACCCACCGCTCGCCCACCAGGCGCTCCAGGCCGAGCCCGAGCTGGGCGTGCTCCTGCCCTGCAACGTCGTCATCTTCCAACGCGGCGGCGAGACGCACATCTCCGCGATCGACCCGGAACGGATGCTCTCGATCGTCGACAACGATGAGCTCGCCCCGGTGGCCGCAGAAGTGAAGAGCCGGCTTGGCGCCGTCGTCGAGCGTGCCGCCGCAGGCTGAAGCGTCCGACCTGCTAGACGGTGGCGGACGCGTTCTCGGCGACGAGGAAGACGGCGACTGCAATCAGGAGGAGCGCGAAGAGTGACCGAGCCGCCGCGGTTGGACGTGGGCGCCGACGCGGCGGCCGGCCAGCGCACCGGCGATCGCGCCGGCGGTGAAGATGAGCGCGACCGCCCAGTCGATGGTGCCGCTGGCCAGGTGAGCGGCGAGCGCAGCGGCGCTCGTCAGCGCGATCACGAGCAGCGAGGTACCGACCGCGAGCGTCAGCGGCACTCCCAGTAGGAGCACGAGCGACGGGACGATGAGAAAGCCGCCGCCGACCCCGAAGAAGCCTGTCAGGACACCCGCGCCGACACCGACAGCTCCCACGCGTGCGAGCGAGGCGTTGCCGCCCTGCTCAAGAGGGTCCTCCCGCCGGAGCAGCATCGCTGTGGCGGCGGCGAACAGCAACAGGGCGAAGGCGAGCAGCAGCCCTCGCCGCTGATGAGCCGGTTCAGCGCAGTGCCGGCGATCGCGCCGACCCCGCCGGCTGCTCCGAATGCCAACGCAGTCCTCATCTGCACGCGGCCGATCCGGGCGTGGTCGACCGCGCCGACCAGGGCGGCGGTGCCGACGACCAGCAGCGACTCGGTCGTCGCCTCCTTTGCGGGCTGGTCGAGCACGTAGACGGGCACGGGGACGGCCAGGACCGAGCCGCCGCCGCCGACCAGGCCGAGCAGCAGCCCGATCCCCAGGCCGAAGGGCAGGGCGAGCAGCGCCGCGCTCACCGCCCGCCCCAGTTCCTAGCCGTGTCCGAAGCTGACGTTGGGGAGGATGCGGCCGAGCCAGCGCGGGAGCGCCCAGGCGCGGTGGCCGAAGACGCGGAGCAAGGTCGGCATCAGCACCAGCCGGATCAGCATCGCGTCGAGCAGGACGGCGATGCCGAGGATGACGCCCATCTCTTTCGGGGGCAGCGGCCCCGAGAGGGCGAAGGTGAAGAAGATCGCCACCATCACCGCAGCGGCGGCGAAGATCACGCGGCCGGAGTGGGCAAGGCCGCCGATCGCAGCCTCGCGCGGGTCGCCGGTGCGATCGTAGTGCTCCTTCGCCGAGGCGAGCAGGAACACGGTGTAGTCCATCGAGATCGCGAAGATCATCGCGAAGAAGAACACTGGCGCCCAGGCGTCGAGGAACCCCTGCGACTCGCGATCGAGCAGTCCGCCTCCCTTGACACGGTCGTGCTCGACAAGACCGGCACCCTTACCCGCGGCGAGCCGGAGGTGGTCGAGATCACCGCCGACGGCGTCCGCGAGGAGGAGCTGCTTCGGCTCGTGGCGGCGGTCGAGCGCGAGAGCGAGCATCCGCTCGCCGAGGCGATCGTCAAAGCGGCCGAGGAGCGTGGTGTCGAGCGGCTGCGTGCCGATAAGTTCGAGTCGGTCGCCGGCCACGGCGCGGTCGCCACCGTCGACGGCCGCCGCGTTCTCGTCGGCAACCGCCCTCTGCTGGAGCGGGAGGGGCGTGTCCCTCGACGGTCTCGCGCCGCGCGCGGACGAGATGGCGGGCGCGGGGCGCACGGTCGTCCACGTCGCCGTCGACGGCGGCGCCGCGGGGCTGATCGCGATCGCCGACGCCCCGCGCGAGACAGCGGTCGAGGCGGTCGCCGCGCTGAAGGAGCTCGGCGTCCGTCCCGTCATGCTCACCGGCGACAACCGCCAGACTGCCGAGCAATCGCCGCCGAGCTGGGGATCGACGAGGTCCTGGCGGAGGTGCTCCCGGCCGACAAGGCGGCCAAGGTCGGCGAGCTCCAGGCGCAGGGGCGCAAGGTCGCGATGGTCGGCGACGGCGTCAACGACGCCCCTGCGCTCGGCCAGGCGGACGTCGGGATCGCGATCGGCGCCGGCACCGACGTCGCGATCGAGACCGCCGACGTCGTGCTCATGCGCTCCGACCCGCTCGATGTCGCCACCGCGATGACGATCGGTCGCGGCACGCTGCGGAAGATGCGCCAGAACCTCGGCTGGGCGATCGGCTACAACTCGCTCGCCCTGCCGATCGCGGCCGGCGTCTTCGAGCCCTGGGGGCTGACGCTGCGGCCGGAGATCGCGGCGATCTCGATGTCCGGCTCGAGCGTCCTCGTGGCGGTGAACGCGCTGGCCCTCAAGCGGCTCAAACTGCCGAAGACAAGCTGGAGTTCGGGATCTACTCCCGCTCGATGCCGAGGAGACCTGCGATCCCGTGCTCGGCCCCGTGCAGATCGCCTTCGCGCAAGTGGGCGAGGGCGGCCTGACCCTTCGTGCGCTCCGCACCCTGCGCCTGCTCCACGAAGTGCTGCATCTGGTGGATCGCGTCCGCCCGATCGCGCTGGTCGATCGCGCTGAGGGCGAGGCGCAGGCTCAGCCTCTCGCGGCTGAGCTCGGGCTTCGCCTTGCCGGCGAGCATCTCCTCGATCAGGTGCTCGGCCTCATGGAGCTCTCCCGCTCGCAGCATCTTCCGAGCCTCTTGCATCGTTTCGAGGTGCTCCCCCTTCACCGTCTGAATGATGTGCCCGACGTGGTGGAGCGCATCGCCCCTGTCGCCCGCTGCGATCGCGCTGATCGCCATCCAGTGGTGGATCGCGAGGACCTCGGAGAGCTTGACCGGTTCCATGTGCACCTCCATGGACTCGAGCCCGGCGATGTAGTCGGCGATCGCCTCGAGGTCATCGTCGGCGAGCTGCTCCTCGGAGTAGGCCGGCATCTGGGCGAGCGGGCTCCGCACCTGCTGGTGCACTTGTTTGGAGGTGTGACCGGCCACCGACGGCGCGACGGCCGTGCCCTCCGCATTCTCACCGTGACAGGCCGCGCAGCCAGCGGCCAGGTAGGCCGCCCTCCCGGTGCGCGCTTCTCCTCCTGGTTGCGCGGTCGGCTGTGTCTGCCCGGCGACGGTTCTCGTCACCGTCACCGCCTCCTCGTCAGTGGCTTGGCCGATTGCCCAGCCGATCAGGCCAGCCCCAAGCGCGATCGCAACCGCGCCGAAGGCGAGGACTCCGGCGAGCGTGCTCGGAGAGCGCCGCGACCAAAAAGCCATTTGAGGCATTATCCGCCACAGTGGGGCAAACACGCATGCATCGGCGGCGGCTGGTTATCCTCACGCTGTGAAGGGAGCCGTGGCATCCGGCCTTCGCGGCACCCGCGGCTCGCTCGTCGGCTCGTTCGCCTGCGTCGTGGTCGTGCTCTTGCTCGCGAGCCACGATCTCCGCCCCCTCCTGGAGCCCGGACACGACCACGGCTCGGCGACGATCGCCGGCCTCTGCTTCGTCCTTCTCGGCGCGCTCGTGCCCTTGATCGTCGCTGCCACCCCGCCGCGTCCGGCGAGCGTCGTGCCCGCTCTCTCGACAGCGCCGCTCCTTCTGACCCCGGCTCGCCCCCTCCCCAAAGCTAGCGCCCGCGCGTCGCCAGCCTTGGCTCCAGCGCTTCCGTAACTGAGTCTCCTCAGCCGTCCTCGCTGGCCGACCGCGCCCGCGTCCCAGAACGACTGAAGGAGAGAACCATGAACACGCCGATCAAGACGCTTTTCGCTGCGATGCTGATCGCGCTCAGCTTTGCCGTCGCCGCCTGCGGCGGCGGAGACGACGGCGAGGCCGAGGAGACGGCAGGGACGAGTACTGTGCCCTTCGACCGCGCTTTCATCGATGCGATGGTCCCCCACCACCGGAGCGCGATCGAGATGGCGCGGGCGGCGAAGAAAGCGGGTCTGACCGAGCCCGAGCTGATCGAGATCGCAGACGACATCATCGCCTCGCAGCAGTCTGAGATCGATCGCATGCTCGAATTGCGCGAGCAGTGGTTCGGGTCGCGGGAGATCGACCCGCAAGGTGCCTCGGCCCTCGGCCTATCCGAGTCGGAGATGGGAATGATGGATCACGGGGCCGACGAGATCGGAGGGGCGGACGACGTCGACCGCGCGTTCGCCGAGGCGATGATGCCGCATCACGAGGGCGCGATCCGCATGGCGGAGCTCGCGCAGGAAAAGGCGGATCACGGCGAGGTCAAGGACCTCGCCGACGCCATCATCGAGGCGCAACAGCGCGAGATCGGGGTGATGGAGAAGCACGCCGGAGGGGGGCACATGGGCTAGTCCGAGCTAGCTCGTCCAGGCCGGGGTAAGTGGAAACCCGCATCGAAGTCCGGTGGTTCCACGATTCGCTCGGCCCCTCGGCGGCCGACTATTCGAGAAACCCCCGAGGAGGAGAACGATGCGCCCACGTCTGTTCACAGCACTCGCCACGATCGCCATCCTGGTCGCCGCCGCGGGTGTACTGGCGCTGGGCGGCCGAGAAGAGGCCGCCGATAACTCGCCGACGTCCGTCTCCGAGCACCCGGTCGCGGTTCCGGCGTCCGCGCGGACGATCCTCGTCTCGCGCGCGATGCCGATGCCGTCCGCTCACGAGCGTCGCCTCTCGGCGATGCTCGAAAAGGGGGCGATGCCGGATCGACCGATGATGGCCGAAGTCATGACGGACACCGATTGTGCACCCGACGCGCAGATGATCTCGCGCTGCCGGAACGTCATGCGACTCGCGGGCGGGCGGCAGATCGTCCTCCGGCACCCGCACGACATGACCGAGATTCCCTGCCTGGCACCCGGTGAGCGCGTGCGGCTCGTCCCGGCCGGCATCTAACCTCCGACCGGCGCGCCGGTCGGAGAGTACGAACCAGGCGCCGCCGAGCCCTCGTTCGCCGGCGAAGCGGTTCGTAGTAGCGTCGGGTTCCTCTGTGAGTGTCCTAGTGACCGGAGCAACGGGGTTTCTCGGACGCCACCTCGTCCCGCTCCTCGTTGCCGCCGGCCGGGAGGTCCGGGCGCTCGGCCGACCAGGGTCTGACGATGCGGAGCTCCGGGCGCTCGGCGTCCGGATCTGCCGGGGAGAGATCCTCGAGCCGGCGGCCGTACGCGGGGCTGCAGAAGGGTGCGAGCTCGTCTTCCACCTCGCCGGCATCGTCGCGCACGAGCGCCGCGACAGGCCTCGCCTCACCGCCGTCAACATCGAGGGAGCGCGGATCCTGCTGGGCGCCGTCGAAGCCGGAGCGCGTGTCGTCCACGTCTCGAGCGTGGCGGCGGTCGGGCCGGCTCCCGGTCGGGACTGCCCGGCCGACGAGCGTCAACCCTTTCCGCGGTGGGCCAACCGCCTCCCGTACGCGGCGACGAAGCGGGCGGGCGAGGAGCTCGCGCTGGCGGCCGCCCGCCGCGGAGCGGACGTCGTGGTCGCAAACCCAGGCTTCCTCATCGGCCCTGGGGACGTCCACCAGGTCTCGACTTGGTCGATTCGGCGCTACCTCGAGGGCACGCTCCGCTTCCATGCGCCGGGCGGCCTGAGCGTGGTCGACGCTCGCGACGTCGCCGCCGGTCTGGTCGCGCTCGCGGCGCTGGGCCGCTCCGGTGAGCGCTACATCCTGACCAGCCGTGAGGGCAACCTCGCCCATGCCGAGCTCTTTCGCCGCGTGGGCGAGGCCACGGGCGTTCGGCGGCTCATGATCGGCCTGCCGGGCCCGCTCGCCCTCGCCGTGACGACGCTCGTTCCGTGGCCGGTCAAGCCGGGGGAGGCTCGGGCGGCCGTGCACTGGTGGTTCTACAGCCCCGCCAAGGCGGAGGCGGAGCTCGGGTTCACGACGCGACCGCTCGACGAGACCCTCGTAGCGACGGCTGCTCAGTACATGGGGACTTGACGCAGGACACGCGGCTCGATTCGATCGAGGATCTCGGTCAGGGAGGGTCCCGTCGCCGTGATCCCGTGGTTTCGCAGGCCCACGATCGCGTGAGCGGGGTCGGGCTCGGCCGCGACGAGCTCGGCGACGCTCGTCGCGAGCTCGTCCGTTCCGCAGGGGTAGTTCACCTCCGTCGCGGGGATCCCCTCGACCCACGCGTGCACGTGCAGGATGGCGCCGACGTCGGGGTGCTCCCGGTAGATCATCCAGTGCTCGATCGCATCGACGGAGACTCGACGAGGCTCGATGCCGGGCGGAACGCTCAGGATCATCCGGCCGCGCGGGGCGTCGTAGCCCGAGACGAGCAGGATGTCCCGACCGATCGTGTCGAGCCGGGACTTGTCGACGCCGCTCGCGCTCATCCAGAAGCGGCGCCCGTCCTTGCGGGCTGACAGGTTGCCGTACGAGAGGCCTCCGATTCCGTAGAGCCGTTTGACCTGGCGAAGGTCGCGCTGGTCGAGCAGGTCTTCGATCGGGAACGGCGCCGGAAGCAGATCGAGATCGCCGAGGCGCGCGCCCGCAGCTCGGACCTGCTCGGTGATCTTGTCCCCGTCCCAGAGCTCGGGCTCGAGATCTGTGTGGAACTGGTTGTCGATCACGAGTCGTGAGCCGGCGAGCGGTGCGAGCCGCTCGACCACGTCGTCCGCCAACGCGGCCTCGCCCGCGTCCGCCGTGACGCGGTAGTTGCCACGCTCCATCGTCGTGATCCACACGCCCTCGCTCGGGACGTAGCAGAGGACGATGTTCGCGAGCGCGCGCACGAGGAGTGGGTAGCTGTGCTTGAGAACGTCCGCCGGCCTCGTGGGCTGCTCATGCAGCGCCGCGACGAAGGTTCCCCGCGAGCGGCGGCGGAACGGCTTCGGGTCGCCCGGGTCGATCAGGTTCAGCACGAGCGCGGCCCGGTAAGGGTCGGACTCCCGTTTCGAGCCTGAACGCTCGAGAGCGCCTCCGGCCTGCAAAGGCGAAGCTCAACGTGGCCGCCGGCGAAGGCATCACGCCCGAGCGAACCTCGGCTGTGCGACCCTTGCTCACCGCTCGAGCGTACGACCGCTCACGACTCCGGGGCATCGGTGCCAATGCGGAGTCGCGTTGCGGAAAAATCCGTACGCACTGGGGAGCCGCGCCTGGGCGCTTGATCGGGGATCGTTGCCGCCGGGGAAGCCCTGCTCGCGCCCTCGATCACCAAACGGCTGATCGCCGAGCTCGCCGCACGCCCCGACCCCCAAACGCCCCCGGGCAGCTCGCCGAACTCACCGAGCGAGAACGCGAGAGCCTCCGCCTCGCAGCCGCCGGCCTCAGCAACGCCGACCTCGCCCGCCGCCTGGTCAACTCTTCGAGACCCGAGCTCGCCGTGGCGAGCCATAACCGCCGCTGGGCAGACCGATCCGGCGACTAAAGAGCGCCTTTCTCGACCTGAAGGAGTCAAGTCGTCAGACGACTTGACTCAGGCCTTTCGCCCTCCAGGTTCGACGCCACCTACTGAAAGGGCCGTTTCAGAGAGCCTGACGAGCGATCCGCCCAGTCTCTCGGCAGCGAGCCCGCGAACCGCACCAGGCTGGCGGCTCGGTCGCCGGGGTAGACGTGAAGGCGCTCGCGGGCTTTCCCCGATCGGGTGGCATCATCGTCGGATGCAGCTTCGCTCGCGAGCGTCGTTCTCTGCGGTATGACCGGCGTCACCGTCCCGCTCTCGCATCTCGCCGAGGATTGGGAGCCCGCCCCGCTCGTCCTCCTCGCGGCTGGCCTCGCGCTCACGCTCTTCGGGCAAGCGCTCGTCCGCCTGCGAAGACGCGGCCGGAAAGACGACGCGGGACCTGCGCGGGCCTTGCTCTTCCTCGCTGGCGTCGCACTTGCGACGCTCGCGCTCGTCTCTCCGCTCGACAGGGCGGGCGAGGAGTACCTGCTCTCGGCGCACATGCTCCAGCACGTCGTGATCGGCGACGCAGCCCCGGCGCTGCTCGTCCTGGCGGTGCGCGGCCCGCTTTGCGTCTTCCTGCTGCCGCGTGATGTTCTTCGCCCGCCCGCGCGGCTGCGATGGCTGCGATGGCTTCTCTCCTTCCTGCTCCGACCGGCGGTCAGCTTCGGCCTCTGGGTGCTCGCCTTCGGCGCCTGGCACGTGCCGGCGGCCTACGACGCGGCTCTCGACCATCCGCTCCTGCACGAGCTCGAGCACGCCTCCTTCGTTCTCGCCGGCCTGCTCGTCTGGACGCAGCTCGTCGACCCGACCCGGCACGGCCGCCTGAGCGTCGGCCGGCGCTCCGCCTACGCCGTCGCCCTCTTCGCCGCCGGGCAGGTCCTGGCAGACGTACTCGTCTTCAGCGGTCCGCTCTATCCCGCGTACTCGGAGCAGCCGGAGCGCCTGCTCGGACTCTCGCCGGCTGCCGACCAGGTCCGGGCGGGCCTGCTGATGATGGCGGAGCAAATCGTCACGCTCGGCATGTGCGCTGCGCTCCTGCTGTGGATGCACGTCGAGCGCCTCGGCGCCGAAGCGTCCTCGCGGGAGACTGCACCGAGGGTCGACGCGGGCTCGTAGGCGGGCTCAGGCCGCCGGGGCTCCTGCGGGTTCAGCCTGCGCAGCCGTGTACCGGCCGCCCTTGCCGCGCAGTGTCTGGACGATGTTCCAGGCGAAGAGGAGCTGGGCGAGCGCGACGATGATGAGCAGGGGGACGGTGGCCTGGGTCAGCGTGTCGTAGCGCTCCGGCAGGACGGCGAAGCGCCGGGGCGCGCCCTCGAGTCCCTGCACAAGCCAGAGCGCGAACGCGGTGGTTCCGAAGAGGAAGGTGAGCCAGATGTGCCACTTCCCGAGCCGGTCGCTGTAGAGCGCCTTGCCGGTCAGCTCGGGCAGGAAGGCGTAGGTCGCTCCGAAGATCAGGAGCCCGATGTTGAGCAGGGCCATATGGTGGAAGTGGCCGACGATCCAGAGCGTGTTGTGGACGACAGCGTCGAAGGCGATCGTCGCATTGATGACCCCCGACAAGCCGGCCAGGAGCCAGCCGACCAAGCCGAGGAAGAGCGCGGTCGAGGCGGCCGTCCACTCAAACCGCGAGCGGTAGATGGTCATGAAGAGGCTGTAGAGGCTGAGCGCCGAGGGGATCGTGATCGCGAACGTCAGCGGCTGCATCGCCGTGTTGATCGCCGCCTGCGCCGAGCCGGAGGGGTAGTCGATGTAGATGTGGTGCGCCCAGACAGCAACGTTCACGACGACGGCGAGCACCCAGGAAAGCGCGACCACGTTCGCCGCCACGAGCGGCCGCTTCGCGTAGCGCGGGATCAGCAGGTAGTAGACGGCGACTGCCGGGAAGAGGAGCAGGTAGACGACCGGGTGGCCGAAGAACCAGAGGATGTTCTTCGCAAGCAGGGGATCGACGGTCACGCTCGGTGCCGCCGACTGGACGATCATGATCACCAGCAAGACCGCGAGCGGCAGCGTGGCGATGATCATGTCGATTCCGATGACGGTCAGCGGGATCACTGCGTAGGGGACCGGGCTCGGGTTGGTCGCGAAGCGGCGCGGGGCGAGGTAGCCGAACCCGAGGGCGAGGCCGAGCCGGTTGAGGAGCGTCGGCCGCACCGCGTGCAGGGCGGGGCTGAGCACGGTGTGCAGGATGCAGGCGCACCAAGCGATGATCGAGAGCCCGACGACGAGGACGGAGGCAGAAAAGAGGCCCGTCGTCGCGTCCCCCCACTGGCCGGCCGGGTGGAAGGGCAGCGGGTAGAGGAAGACCCAGGAGGCGGCGAAGTTCATGAGCAGGGTGGTGACGAGGATCCCGCCGACGCCGGCGAGCATGAGCCAGAAGGCGGCCTCCGCCATCGCGGCGCCGAGGCGCCGGAGCGGGAAGCCGACCGAGGCGAGCACCCAGAGCGAGAGGCCCATGCAGGCAAAGCCGGCCCAGCCGACGAAGGCGCCGAGGCCATGCGCGGTCATCACCGCGTAGAAGAAGTTCGGGTCGAGGCGGCCGAGGTCGGCCTGGCTGGTGCGGAGGAGGAGGCCGAGCAGCCCCGCGACGAAGAAGATGGCGGTCGAGGCGAGCAGGTAGCGCAGGGTCAGCGACCGCGCCCGCTCGATCCCGTCGCTCATGGCTTCACCTCGAACGTGGCTTTCATCAGATCGTGGTCGAGGCCGCAGAACTCTAAGCAGAGCACCTGGTAGGTTCCCGGCTTCTTGAACGTGTAGACGTACTTCTGTGTCCGCTTGGGCACGACCTGCACCTGAAAGAGCAGGACGTCGTGTGAGTTGTAGACGGCGAAGGCGTGGTTGACGTCGCGCGAGAGAAGCCGAAACTCGACCGGGACGTTCGCCCTCATCGACCCGGGCTGGATCAGCCAGCCGAACTGGAAGCCCTGCACCTGAACGACCTGCGCGTCGGCGGAAGCGCTCTTGCCGTACGGCGTGAAGAAGATCGTCGCAAAGAGCAAGCTGACGAGTAGACCGACGGTGACGACAAACCACGCCTTCTCACGTCGGGCGAGCAACTCGGTGTCGACGCTCCGGTCGCGCCGGCGGGTCGAGAGCCAGACGGCGACAGCTACAGAGGCGCCAAGCACGACCACGACGCCGTAGAAGACCGCGATGATGATCGCTGTCCGGCTGACGATCTGCTGTTTCTAGCACACCCGGATGGGAAAGGACTTCAACGAGCTTCGATGCGCTCGCGGCCCAGGGCTCGCAGCCGGGCCGTCATGCTCGAAGCTCCGGCAAGAAGCTCAGGAAAGGAGCGGCTCGCCGGCCTGGCCGGCTCGCTTGTCGTCGAAGAAGCGAGCCACTAGACTCGGCCGATGCGTGCGAGGCTCCTCGCCTCATTGCTCGTCGGCCTGCTCGCCCTCGTCGTGGCGGGCTGCGGGGGCGGCAGGGGCGAAAAGAAAGAGGCCGGGACACAGCCGACGACTACGACCCCCGCGGGAGGCGATCTCGAGAAGGGCAAGCAGATCTTCATGGCCCAGGGCTGCGGCGGCTGCCACGCCCTCTCCGCGGCCGGGACGAACGGGACGACCGGCCCCAACCTCGATGAGGTGCTCAAGGGGAAGGACGCAGCGTTCATCCGGGAGTCGATCGTGAAGCCGGACGCGCAGATCACTGAGGGCTTCGCGCCAGGCCTGATGCCGAAGGACTACGGACAGAAGCTCTCTGACCAAGAGCTGAACGACTTGGTCGCCTTCCTGCTCCAGTCAGCCTGACACTTTCGTTTCCGAGTTTGCGCGCCAGGTCGGCGCCCTGCGAGCGCCAGTTGATGTAGACGCGCCGCTCGAAGATCGGAGCCCAGGACGAGCCCGATATCAGTCTGCTTCTGCGGCCCCGCGAGCGCCCGCTAGAAACAATCGGAGTGCCGTGGAGCTCATGTCCTCCGATCCCATCCCGAGATTGCGTCCCTCGCGGACGCACACCGCAACGAGAACGAGGAGCGAGTCGACGAGGATCGGGAGCGGAACGTCGCCGTCGATGAGGGCTTCCTCGCGTCCGCGGTCGAGAAGCGCAGCGAGCGGTGCCGTAAACGCAGGCTCCGGAGGCCGTCGCTCTCGGAGCAGGACGATGAAGTTCTCGCCGACGGCGACAAGGGCGCGGATCGCGCGCGCGAGACCCTCCTCGACCGGAACTTGGTCCAGGTTCGCTTCGTCGAGGCCCCGGCGAGCCTCTTCGTTTGCTCCGGCTTCGAGGGCCTGAAGGAGCGACTCGCGAGTCGGGAAGTAGCGGTAGAGCGTCGCGCGGGCAATGCCGGCTGCGGCTGCGATCTTGCCCATGCCGACGGCATCACCAGAGCCCAGCAGCCGCGCCGCAGCAGCGAGGATCTCCCGCTCCGTGGCCGCGTGCCGCCGGCCGGTCATCGAAGTTCGTTCCATGACAGAACTGTCCTGGCACCGAGACAGTCTTGACTAGTTAGCACCATAGTGTTCTAATCGAAAAAAGTTTGGGGCTCGGGCCAGGGGCGTCTTGACTTCCGCCTTGTGAGAACCACTCTGCGAGCCTCAGGGAGGAGAAGGTCCATGGGCCAGATCACGCGTAAACAGCTTCTGCAATACGGGGCGGCGGCGGGGGCGTCACTCTACCTCCCATTACGCTTCGGTCTGCCGGGTGCGCAGGCGCAGGTGCCGGCCGGGACGCTCCCGCCCGGGAGTATCACCAAGTACGTCGCGCCGCTCGTCATCCCGCCGGCGATGCCGGGGCGTAGGGCCCCTCGGGGAGCTCAGGTCGACTACTACGAGATCGCCGTCCGCCAGTTCCAGCAGCAGATCCTGCCGCCCGACCTGCCGGTGACGACGGTCTGGAGCTACGGCGCGCGGAACGCGCCGGCCAGCTTCAACTACCCCGCGTTCACGATCGAGGCGCGGTGGCGGAGGCCCGTCCGTGTCAAGTGGGTCAACGACCTCGTCGACGAAAACGGCAACTACCTGCCGCATCTGCTCCTCGTCGACCAGACGCTGCACTGGGCAAACCCGCCGGGCGGCGTTGCCGGCCGCGATGGGCGCGGGACGGACCAGGCGCCGTACGCGGGGCCGGTTCCGATCGTGACCCACCTGCACGGCGGCCACTCCACGCAGGAGAGCGACGGTTACCCGGAGGCCTGGTTCTTGCCGGCAGCGAATAACATCCCGGCGGGATTCGCCAGGGTCGGGTCGTTCTACGCCCCGTTCCGGCAGCTGGCAGAGGGGAGTTTCGGCCAGCAATGGACGCCCGGAAGCGCGGTCTTCCAGTACGACAACGATCAGGCGGCCGCGACGCTCTGGTACCACGATCACACCCTTGGGATGACGCGCTCGAACG
>WNGA01004873.1_pt1 | contig 19585 bp, 17 predicted proteins | sample 5400061 | NCBI WGS metagenome assembly WNGA01 (sample SAMN13153366, study PRJNA577476) | soil metagenome | isolation source: 100 cm soil or saprolite under grassland replicate 2 | place: USA:California | collected 2016-06-15 | reverse complement strand
ACATCGTCGTGCTCTCACGGGCGCGCAGGTCGTCGACGTAGTCCCAGATGTGCACGCGGGTCTGGGGGTCGAGCCCGATCGTCGGCTCGTCGAGGAACAGGACCCGCGGCGTGTGCAGCAGGCCACGCGCGATCTCGAGACGACGCTTCATGCCGCCCGAGTAGAAGCGGGTCTGCTGGCTCGCCCAGTCGGTGAGCCCGACCATGTCGAGGAGCGGGTCCATGCGCCGCTTGATCTCGGGGCCGTGCAGCCCGTACAGGACGGCGTGGAAGCGCAGGTTCTCCTCGCCGGTGAGGTAGTCGTCCAGGGTCACCTCCTGGAAGACGAGCCCGATGTTCGAGCGGACCTCGTTGCGGGCGCGCAGCACGTCGTGGCCGGCGACGCGGGCGGCGCCTCCGCTGGGGTGCATCAACGTGCACAGCACCGAGATCGTGGTGGTCTTGCCGGCGCCGTTGGGGCCGAGGAAGCCGAACAGCTCACCGGGATCGACCGAGAACGAGATGCCGTCGACGGCGGTGAAGTCACCGAAACGCTTGACGAGGCCGTCGACCTCGACGGCAGTAGTCGCAACAGCCACGAGGGACGAGACTACCGGCCGTCCGATCGGGCTCCGTCACCGGCGGCCACACTCTTGTCGTGGAGCGACGAACGCCGGGCGATCTCGTGGCCGCGGCCCGGCGCGCCGGCGTGCGCGACGAGCGGCTGCTGGCGGCGATCGCCGAGGTTCCCCGGTCCGGGTTCGTGCCTGCAGGTCACGCGGTGCGCGCCTACGTCGACGCGCCGCTCCCGATCCCGCACGACCAGGTGACGACCCAGCCGTCGCTCGTCGCGCAGATGGTCGACGCGCTCGCGCTCACCGGTGCCGAGACGGTGCTCGAGGTCGGCACCGGCCTCGGGTGGCAGACGTCGCTGCTCGCGCGTCTGGCGCGCGAAGTCTGGAGCGTCGAGCGGTTCGCCGACCTCGCTGATGCCGCGCAGGCGAACCTTGCGGAGCACGGCACCGCGAACGCGCACGTCGTGGTCGGCGACGGATCGACCGGATTGGCGGAGCACGCCCCTTACGACGCGATCATCGTCGCAGCCGCGTTCCCGGAGGTCCCCGCGCCGCTCGTCGAGCAGCTCACCCCGGGCGGGCGGCTCGTGCAGCCCGTGGGCCGCGGCGGCAACGAGCAGGTCGTGCTGTTCGGCGAACGCGAAGGCGCGCCGGTCAGCCTGCGTGTGCTGACCGGCGCGCGCTTCGTGCGCCTCGTGGGGACGTACGGCTTCCCCGAGGACCTCTGATCCCTACCTCGGCAGCGATGGCGCGGTCTCGCACGATCTTCGCGTCAGCGCAAGTCGACGACCACGCGGCCGTCCTTCTCGGTGACCGTGGTGTCGAACGCCGCGCACGCGGCGGCGAGGCGGGCGCGGACCCAGGCCGCGTCGTGACCGCTCGCCAGGCGCGTGTGGCAGAAGTCGAGCTTCAAAGGCACGGCTTCGAGACGCGCCGGCCCGTCGTGGTCGACATCGATCAGCCACAGCACGCCGAGGTCGTTCCGCAGCTCGCGATCAATTTGGTAGTCGTCGACGAAGTCGCCGAGGTCGTAGAGCACACGGTCGTCGACGCCGTGGAACACGTGGGCGGAGTGGCCGGCAACCAGCGTGGCGCCGGCGTCGCGCAGCGCGCCGGCCGCGGCGAGCACGTGCGGCGCCGGGACCGGAACCATGTTCGGGCCCCAGTGGGGCGTGACGAGCACGGCGTCGGCGTCCGCGGCCGAGCCGGCGACGGCGCCGGTCAGCCACTCGGGCACACCCCGCCACAGGTCCGCGAACGCGACCCCCGGTCGGTCGGGAGTGGCGGCGAAGTCGGCAGGGTGGTCGGTCACTCCGAGCACGGCGAGGCGGACACCGCCGCGCTCGAGCACCGCGGGGCGGCGGGCGGCTTCGGCGTCGAGACCGGCGCCGACGGCGGCGATGCCGGCGCGGGCAAGGTGGTCGAGCGTGTCGGTGAGACCGACCGTCCCGTAGTCGAGGGCGTGGTTGTTGGCGAGGGTGACGCAATCGACGCCGAGGAGCGCCAGCGTCTCGACCGCCGCCGGCGGCGCACGGAAGAAGAACGGCTTCCCGGGCGCCGCCCACCGACCGCCCCGGTCGGAGATGCAGCACTCGAGATTGAGCACGAACACGTCGGCGGCCTTGGTCGCGTCCACGACCTCGGCGGCGACCACCGAGGCGGGGCCTGCGTCGGCGAGCCGCTCGGCGACCATTCGGCCCAGCATCGTGTCGCCGGCGAGTGCCAGCCGCAGCACGGTCCTGGTGTACCACCGGGCCCGTCGGCCTTCTGCACAAAGGCCTATATGTCGGTTTTCGTGCACTTCGAGGGACTCGGGGCCAACGGCCGTGTCCCCCATGGTTTCGCAGGTCATTCGTCCTTTGCGAGCAATCGGGACTTTCGACCCTGCACGAGCGCCTGCAGACCTGTCATCGTCACCGCCGTGAGGAACTGCGCGCCGCCCGGCTCCATGTTCTCCGCCCGGAGTGCGGTCGACGCGCGGCTCGTGCCGGGGTACCGGCGCCTCCTTCACGGGAATGAGCAGCAACACGGTGAGGTGGAGAAGCCGCTTCCCGGCGGTGAGCTGGTGGCCTACTCGCTCCACACGTCGGGTCAGGACCGGGGCGGCTTCGGCTAGCAGCCGCCTGCTGGAAAACCCTTTCCGAGCCATTCCCAGTGGAGGACGGACGCCGGCACCTCGGCGCCTCTTTTTGCGGCGCCCCGTGAGGGGCGTCGCATCGCGTGGCTCGGTGTCATCGAGCACGGTCAACCGCCGCTCGCCGAGGGCTCGGGAGAGCCACGCCTCCGCAGCGACGGGTGCGTGGGCTCCTCGTCGACGTCGGCAACCCGCGCCGATCGGACCGACCGGTTCCGGCCCTCGCCCTTGGCGGCGTACAACGCGGCGTCGGCCGCGGCCACGAGCCGCTCACCGTCGCCGGCGTTCTCGGGCATCGCGCCCACCCCTGCGCTGACCGTCACCGGCACCGCCGTCACGTCGCGGGCGACCGCGGCCCGGAGCCGTTCGGCGACCCCGAGGGCGTCGACGCCGGTGCAGTCGGGCAGCAGCACGACGAACTCGTCGCCGCCGTAGCGGGCGGCGAGGTCGCTCGCCTTCGTACGGCCGACCATGGTCCGGCCGATCTCGCGCAGCACGGCGTCGCCGGCCTGGTGGCCGACGGTGTCGTTGACGTCCTTGAAGTGGTCGACGTCGACGACGACGAGCGCGAGCGGCGCCTGCCGCCGGATCGATCGCGCCACTTCGCGCTGGAGCGTCTCCTCGAACAGCCGGCGGTTGGCGAGCCCCGTGAGCCCGTCGCGGGTCGCAAGGTGCTCGACCTCGGAGAGGAGAGCCGCGTTCCGGAGTGCCACGGCGGCTTGGCTCGCCGACTGGGCGAGGCTCTCGACGGTGGCGGCGGGGATCTGAGCCCGACTGCCCCGCCCCCACTCGGCGAGCACGATGCCGAGCGCCTCGCCCTCGACGACCAGCGGCACGACCACGACGTTGCGGGCGAGCGGCAGGAGCTCGTCGAGCAGTGGATGCTCCGCGAGGGAGCGGACGAGCGTAGGCGCCTCCGTGGCCCACAGGTCCTCGGGCGGCGGGCCGATCTCCTCCGGGCTGGTGATCCGGCCGGCGTCGCCGGCGGCGGCGGACGCGCCCTCCCACCGGTCCCCCTGGCGGACGAGGACCACGGCGCGCGGGAACCCGAGCCGGGCGTGCACCTGGCGGGCGAGCACGAGCGACACGTCGCTGGCCTGGCGAACCCGCTCGAGGTCGAAGCCGAGCTCGAGGAGGGCGTGGAGCTCGGCCCGGCTCCGGCGCAGCGCCCGCTCATTGACCGACGAGCACACCGCGGCCCCGACGGCAAACAGCAGGAGGCCGATCGCGATCAGGGCCGCGTCGGCGTAGGTGCCGGTCCTGCGGTGGCCGAGCAGGTCGGCGGCGGCGGCGGCGTGGCCGAGGAAGACCAGCAGCGCGTACCAGACAGCCAGCTTCAGGCCGGTGCGGTACGACACGATCAGCGTCACCGCCGTGACGTCGAAGAAGACGAGCGGGATGATCCGGCTCGCGGCGCCGCCGGTGAGCGCGACGGCGGCGGCGAGGAAGACGCCGTCCACGAGCAGCATCCACGACGACGCCGTCGGCAACCGCGCCGGCGCCCGACGCTTCAGCAGCTCGATGCCCAGGGTCAGCGCCAGATAGACCGTGACGAGCGGGGCCAGCTCGAATTCGTCGCCGTCGAGGAAGCCGATACCGACGACGGCCGCGGCGAGGAAGATGCGGACCACTTGCACCACGGCGAACCGCTGCGTGAGCGGGACGTTCGCTCCCCCGCCGACGACGCTCACCGGAATCGCATCGGGTCGTCCCGGACGTCGGGTGACCTACCCGCGAGCTTCGGGTCGCGACGGTCGAGGCGACCCTGGAGAGCCAGGAACAACAGCGCCGCGGCCCCCAGCACCATGAGGATGGTGAGGGAGCGCTCCGCGTTCGTCACCGGGGCCACGGTCCGAAGGTCGGCACCCCTTTCGACGGCGGCGGCCGGCGGCGGCTCAGCCGGGAGGGCGGCATCGATCCCGCTGGTCGGGCCGCTCGCCGGACTCGCCGGGGCGGGACACGCGTTGCGCCCGTTGCCCCGGCAGGGCCTCGATGCGTCGGGCGGCTCGGGCTCGGCGTCGGCGTCGGCGTCGGTGTCGGCGGAGCCAACGGCGACCGCGGGCGTCGCTGCGAGCACCAACGTCGCGACAGCCACGCCGAACAGGATGGCGACCCGGAGGCCACGACGTCCTGCTCTCGCGCGACCGCCCGATCGCGTGGTGTGAATTTCTGTACGGAAATGCACGTGTCCCCTCTTCGCGACTATCGGCTGCGGGGGGTGCGAAACTTGAGCCCCTTCCACAGCTGAGGTGATGACGGTGCTGGCAGCGTTCTCGGTGACCCCGATCGGCGTGGACGACTCGGTCGGCGGGCTCGTGGCCGACGCAGTGCGGGTCGTACGCGAGAGCGGCCTCCCGAACGAGACGAACGCGATGTTCACGAACGTCGAGGGGGACTGGGACGAGGTCATGGACGTCATCCACCGCTGCGTGGAGGTCGTCGCTGCTCGCGCGCCGCGTGTGAGCGTCGTGATCAAGATCGACCATCGGCCGGGCGTCGACGACCCGATGCACGCGAAGATGGACACGATCGAGCGGGAGCTGGGCCGCGGCGATGGCGGCTTCGCCGACCGTCGCCGCAGAGCCGGAGCCCGCGACGGCGACAAAGAGCAGGATTGACGATGCACTTCGTGCAGTACTACCTGGACTGCCTCTCGCAGGCGTCGTACCTCGTCGGTGACGAGGATACGGGGCGGGCGGTCGTGGTGGACCCGCGCCGCGACGTGCACGTGTACGTGGACGACGCCGCCGCCGCCGGCTTGCGGATCGAGCGGGTGATCGAGACGCACGTCCACGCCGACTTTCTCAGCGGGCACCTCGAGCTCGCGGTGCAGACCGGCGCCGCCGTCTCCTACGGTGCCGGCGCCGAGGTCGACTTCCCGATTGAACCGCTCGCCGACGGCGAGGAGCTCACGCTGGGGGACGTGACCCTTCGCGTGATCGCGACGCCCGGACACACCCCCGAGTCGATCAGCATCGTCGTGCGCGAGCACGCGGAGGACGTCGTCCCGTACGGCGTCCTGACGGGCGACACCATGTTCATCGGCGACGTCGGTCGCCCCGATCTGCTGAGCGCGGCGGGCGTCGCCCCCGACGAGCTCGCGCGCGAGCTGTACCACTCGCTCCACCAGAAGCTCCTCGCGCTGCCCGACGCGACCCGCGTGTACCCCGCCCACGGTGCCGGCTCGGCGTGCGGCAAGAACCTGTCCACAGAGACGCAATCGACGATCGGCGAGCAGCGCCGCACGAACTACGCCCTGCAGCCGATGACCGAGGACGAGTTCGTCGCGCTCGTCACCGAGGGCCAGCCGCTGCAGCCGATGTACTTCTCGTTCGACGCGCAGCGGAACCGCCAGGCCCACCCGCTGCTCGACGAGGGGGGCCTACCGCCACCGCTCACGCTGCTCGACCTGCTCGCGCGCCGCGACGCCGGTGCCGCCGTACTCGACACCCGCGACCCGTTGGACTTCGCCGCCGGTCATCTGCGGGGCTCGGTCAACGTCGGGCTCCACGGGCGGTTCGCCGAGCTCGGCGGCGACGTGCTCACGCCGGACCGGTCCGTCGTGCTCGTGAGCGAGCCGGGTACCGAGCTCGAAGCCAAGGTGCGCCTCGGGCGCATCGGCTTCGACCGGGTCGACGGGGCGCTGGCCGACCCCCTGCGCGTGCTGCTCGAGCACCCGGAGGTCGTCGAGCCCAGCTCGCGTCTTCCCGTGCCGGAGTTCGAGGCCCGGCGGCACGACGTCGCCGACCTGCAGGTCGTCGACGTGCGCAATCCGGGTGAGACCGCGGCGGGCGTCATCCCCGGCGCGGTCACGATGCCGTTGCCGCAACTCGAGGCGCGGATGGGTGAGCTGGACCCGGCCCGCCCTACCGTCGTGTACTGCGCGAGCGGGTATCGCTCGTCGATCGGGGCGAGCGTGCTGGCGTCGGCGGGTTTCGTCGACGTCTCCGACCTCCTCGGCGGGTACGAAGCCTGGAAGGGTCAGCAGCTGCGAGAGGAGCAGACGGTATGACGACGGCGCCCGAGGTGCCCCATATCGATCCCGCCGACGCCAAGCGCCGGGCCGACGCCGGTGCGCTGCTCCTCGACGTGCGCAATCCCGACGAGTGGCAAGCGGGGCACGCCGACGGCGCGGCGTGGATCCCGATGCGCGAGATCGCCGAGCGGCAGGACGAGCTGCCCACCGACCGCGAGATCGTCGTGATCTGCAAGACGGGCAGCCGGTCGGCGCAGGTTGCCGGAGCGCTCGTCGCCGCCGGCTACGACGCCGCCAACGTGGCGGGCGGGAGCGAGGCGTGGCAGGCCGCCGGCTTGCCGATCGTGACGGACGACGGGCAGCCCGGCACGGTCGCCTGAGGCGCACGCATGCCTCGCTACGTCGGCCAGCGCATCCCGCAGATCGCGGTGGGCGGTGAGCTCGCCGAGGACGTCTTCGTGGACGTGCGCGACCCCGACGAGTATGCGGTCGGCCACGCGCCCGACGCGCTGTCGATGCCCGTCGACCGGCTCGAGACGAACCGGTTCACGCTGCCGATGAACCGGAGGCTGGTGGCGATGTCGCGCACGGGCGAGCGCGGCGCCGACGCCACCGTCGAGCTGCGCGAGATGGGGTTCCAGGCTGTCAACTTCGAGGGCGGGCTCGAAGCGTGGGTGGCTGCCGGCGGGGCGATCGTCACCGACGACGGCCGGCCCGGCCGTCTCGCCTGACGTGCGCCGCGCCGCGGTCGCGCTGGCGCTCGCGGCTCTCGCGCTGTGCGCCGGCATCACCGGTTCGGCCTGCTCGGGCGGCAGCGGCCGGTCCGAGCCGAAGCCGGTCAACGGTCCCGAGGACATCCCCGTCCCGAGCGATCCCGCCGCGACGGCCGCGTCGATCTCGCGAGTGGAGCGCGCCCTGCGAGATCCGCGTACCAAGCCTGCCGAGATCGATCGTCTTGGTTGGGAGCAGCAGGACGCGTACCGAGCGCTCAGCGCGCACCCCCACTGGGTCGACGCCGTCGTCGCACGAGTGCCCGCCGATGTGCGCCCCATCGTGGCGGCAAACCAGCGCGCCGGGCACGACCTCGAGGAGCTCGGCAGCGGAACCAAGCCACGCCGCCTTCCGGACTGGCACATCGTGCCGCCTCTGCCGGTGGACGTGCTGCGCTCGTACTACGGCGAAGCCGAGGCGGCGACCGGGATCCCGTGGGCCTACCTCGCGTCGATCCACCTCGTCGAGACCCGACTCGGCCGCATCCAGGGAACGAGCAGCGCGGGCGCGCAGGGGCCGATGCAGTTCATCCCGGCGACGTGGCAGCGCTATGGCCAGGGCGACATCAACGACAACCACGACGCGATCCTCGCCGCGGGGCGGTTCCTGCAAGCGAACGGCGGACCAGGCGATATGAACCGCGCGCTGTTCCGGTACAACAACAGCAACAGCTACGTGGATGCCGTCCAGTCGTACGCGCAGCTCATGCTGTCGGACGAGCGCGCTTTCCTGGGCTACCACGGGTGGCAGGTCTATTACGCGACAACTGACGCGACCTTCCTGCTGGCCGAGGGCTATCCGGGCAAGGCGGCGCAGTCAGTCAGCCAGTCGGGCGACTGATCGGCTTCCAGACCGTCTCGCCGCGCAGCTCGACCCGCCGGCCGTCTTGCTCGAGCGGCACCGTCCAGGCGCGCAACACGGCTGTCTTGCCGCCGTCGAGCACGCGGCGCGGCGGCCGATCGCTCGTGTACAGCCCCCGGAACTCGAGCCACGAGTAGCCCTGCGCGCCCGCTTCGGGCACCCAGTCCGGTGGCGCGTTCGGGTCGACGACGGCAGCCGCGACGGCGAGGTCCTGACCCTGGGCGCGGGCGTTGTCGGCCCAAGTCGGGCTGTGGCGGTTGACCTCGGTCCCGTTCGGGCCGACGCGGAGGAAAGGCTCGCCGGCGGCGCCGAGCACGACCACCGGTTCCTCGCCGCGGTTGGAGAGGAACAGCGCCGGCACGCGCCCGGGGGCCAGCTGCACGGCGACGTCACGGAACGGACGCGCCGGCCCGCGAAGACGTGTCGTCACCGCGCCGCGCACGGGCTCGTACACGATGCGCCCGTGTGCGCTCACCGGCGTGCCGCCGTAGTCGAACGGCACCGCCCACGTCGCGAGAGTTGCCGTCTTGCGCCGATGGCCGGTGTCGGAGGGGACGTCACGCGGCGCGGGGTGCAAGCGGTGGTCGAACCAGCCCCACGCCGGTTCGGCCGCCACGCGCTCCCAGCGGGCCGGCGCGCCCGGCTGCGCGTCGGCGGGGATCGTCACGTCCCCGTTGGGACTGTTGCTCAGATACCACCACGGCGACGCGCGGTTGGCGAGCACGCCGTCGGGGCCGATGCGGAGGAACGGCTGGCCGTCGTCGTCGAGGACCGAGAGGGTGGCCGGCGTGGGGTTCGCCACGACGAGTTGGGCGGTGACGCTCGCCGCGATCTGCACGGTGACGCCGGGGACGGCGGGGTCGACCGCGTCGAGGACGGGATGGACCGACGGGTCGGTGTCGTGCGCGGCCGCCGCTGTCGGGAACACGGCGACCGCGGCCAACGCGGCGGTGAGCAGCGCGATCGTGGTCGTGGCAACAGAACCGGCGGCCGCCGCCAGCCGGTGGGGGGGCCTCCGGGAATGGCTAGCGGCCGCCGGAGCCACCGCGGACCCGTGCGCGCGTCACGTGCCGATGCTCGTCTGGTGGCCCACCGACGGCACCAGACGTCCACCGACCTTCTGGTTCAGGAACAGCAGGTACGGGCCGGGGGGCGCGACCTCCGGCCGCGGCGGCGCCTTCACGTCCACCGCGCCGGCGACGCGTCGCACGACCGGCAGCTGAACCGCGCGTTGGTCGCCGTCGACCAGGTGCGTGATCGCCGAGTTCCGCATGACCACCACGCTGTCGATCGAGGCCGCGTCGGGCGTCGCGATCCTGATCGTGTCGCCGTACCCGAGCGTGTCATCGGCGGCGGCGATCGTGGGACGGTGCCCGGCGAACAGGTACGGCGGCTCGTAGATCTCGAACGTCGGGTCGCGATCGGGGTTCGGCTCGGCGCCCGGCACCGCGATGTTCGACAGGTACGCGGTCGAGATGGGCGCGTGCCCGCCGACGAGCACACGGCCGTCGGGCATCAGCATCCCTGTGTTGTGGTAGGTGCGCGGACGGGTGGCGGAAGCAACCGGCGTCCACTTCTTCTCGACGGGGTCGTAGAGCTCGGCTTGCTTGACGGGCCGGCCGAGGCTCGGCGCCTGGACCTCGTCGATGTCGGCACCCGAGAACGCCATGACCTCGCCGGTGGGGAGCAGGACGCCGCTCGGGTACCAGCGTGACGAGTGCAGCGGGCCGGTCGACTCGCTCGAGAGCGACTCGCTGTCGTTCGCTCCGATCGTGACGGTGTCGACGCGGCTGAGGTTCGTGCCGAGCGGCGTGCCCGGCGACGGCGCCACTGCACTCGGGGTGCCGCCGGCGCTGAGGAACGAAGCCGTCGTGTAGTTGCCGGCGGCGTCCGGCTGCAGCGGCAGCATCACCGAGAACGTGGAGCCCCGGAACCCGAAGCCCGGATCGGGGGCGCCGGCGGTGAGGCCGGGGACGCCGAGGTCGGTCCAGCGGTTGGCGGCGGGGTCGAAAGAGGTGCCCAGATTCCAGAACGCCTCGTCGTAGGCCTGGCCGAACGGGTTGAAGGACTGACCGGCGACGTCGTAGTAGACGTGCCCGTTCGGCAGCAGGTGCAGGCGCGGGAACAGCGGCAGCGACCGGTTCGCGCTCTCCGGCAGCACGGCCCACTGACCCGTCGCCGGGTCGTACAGCTCGAGCTGCTTCACGTTGGTGCCCGAGTCGAACGGGCGGTCCGGGTACAGCGGCTTGAGGAGCTTGCTCACGCCGCTGGCGACGAGGATCTTGCCGTCGGGCAACGTGACCAGCGACGGGTACCAGCGCCCGTAGTGCATCGAACCCGATTGGGTCCACTGGTTGGTGGTCGGGTCGTAGATGCGCGCGTTGCGCAGGCCCTCGAGCTCGACCACGCCGAGGTCGGTGCCGGGGATCGCGGGGTCGCGGTAGTAGTTGGTGCCGCCGACGGCCATGATGCGCCCGTCGGCGAGCTGCACCTGGTCGGCGCAGAACAGGTCGCCGTCGTTCACGGTCGTGTCGCCGTTCCCTCCCGGCAATGGCAGCGGCGGGATCGGAAGCGGGTTCCCGCTGTCGCCCCCCGGGTTCGCGCCGCCGTCGGCCGGGGTGGGCGTGCCGAAGACAGGCTGCGGCCCGGACAGGTCGATCGTCCGGCTGCGGTCGTTGCGCGCCTCCTTGGCGAACTCCAGCACGATGCTGAGATCCACGTTCTCGGTGCCCTCGAGCGCGTCCCAGTACAGGAACTTGCCGTTCGAGAGCGCGACGACGGTCGCCCCGGCGGGCTTGCACAGCTTCCGACCGTCGGCGTCGATGTGGCACGCGTCCTGGCCTTCGCTCGCGCGCATGTCCTCGAACGGCGGGAGGAAGCGGCCGACCTGGGCCGGGTCGGCGGCACCCTGCGCGGCGGCGCCGGTCAGCGTGAGCGACCCTCCCGCCGATGCGATGGCGACGGCCAGCACGGCGATACCCAGGCGACGACCCACGTTCCCCCCTTTGGGACCCCGACGCCGGAAAGTCTTTCATGTCCGGGATGGCCGTGTCTTGCCCTTGTGGGCAGGTTCGTGACGCCGGTCGTCGTCGAGCACCCGCTCGCCGGACACCCGTCGGGTTTCGCCCATTTGACGCTTCGCTCTGCGGAGCCGCGCCAGACTCTGGGGATATGCAGGCGGCCGGCATCCTCGTGCTGTCCTTCGCGGCCGGCTCGATCCCGTTCTCATACCTCGCGGCGCGGAAGACCCGGGGTGTCGACCTGCGCCGGGTCGGGACGGGGACGGTGTCCGGGACGTCGCTGTACCGGGTCGCCGGGTTCGGACCGCTGGCCGCGGCGGGCATCCTCGAGGTCGCCAAGGGTGCGATCGGCCCCGCGCTCGCCGCCTGGGCAGGCCATCCCGCCCTCGCCGCCGTCGCCGGCGGGGTCGCCGTCGCCGGGCACAACTGGTCGCCGTTCCTCCGGGGGGCCGGCGGGCGCGGCATCTCGCCCGCGCTCGGTGCACTGCTCGTCGTGGCGTGGCCGGGCGCGGTGCTCCTGCTCGCCGGCATGATCCTCGGGAAGGCGTTCGGCGAGACGGCGGTTGGTGCGCTCGTGGCCGAGGTGGCGCTGACGCCGGTGCTCGCCGTGACCTACGGCTCCGTGGGCACGCTCGCGGGCGTGTCGATCGCGCTCCCGATGCTCGTGAAGCGCGTCGCCGGCAACGCGCCGCCGGCGCCCCCGCGCGGTCACACCTTCCTCACCCGGCTTCTCTACGACCGCGACGAGCGCGTGGCGACCGACGCCTCATGAGCATCGCCACGCTCGTCCGCCGTCCCAGCTACCGCGATCTGCTGGTCGGGCAGGGCATCTCCGCGCTCGGCGACTGGATGGGCACGATCGCATTCATGGCGCTCGTGCTCGCGATCACGGGCTCGCCCGCCGCCGTCGGCGGGATCCTTGCCCTCCGGCTGATCCCGGCCGCGATCGGCGGGCCGCTCGCCGCGCGCGCGGCGCGCCGCTGGGACCGTCGCCGCACGATGCTGACGATGGACGCGGCGCGCGCCGGCATGATCGCGCTGGTGCCGTTCGTCCGCGGCCTGTGGTGGATCTATCTGTGGGCGTTCCTGGTCGAGGTGGCCAGCATCGTGTTCCTGCCGGCGCGCGACGCGTCGATCCCCGACGTCGTGGACCGCGACGACTTGCCCCTCGCCAACGGCCTCATCCTCGGCTCGTCGTACGGGTGCATCCCGCTCGGCGCGGCTGCGTTCGCGGCCGTCGCGGCGCTGCCCGGCAGCGACCTGTTCGGCCGCCCACACGCGCTCGTGTTCTGGATCGACGCGCTGACGTTCCTCGTGTCGTTCGCGTGCATCGCCAAGGCCACCGACCTCGCCGGCGCGGCCGCGGCCGACGGGCCCTCCGAGAACGCCGGCTTTCGGCAGGCGTTCAAGATCCCCCTGGTGCGGACCGTGATGCCGGCGGCGGCGGCGGTCGCGCTGGGCCTGGGGGCGCTGTTCTCGCTCGGCATCGTCTTCGTGCGCGAAGTGCTGGGGGCCAGCGACGCCGAGTTCGGCTGGCTCATCGCCTTGTTCGGCGCGGGGGCGGTGCTCGGCATCGCCGCGCTCCAACGAGCGTCGGGCGGCGACCCGATCCAGCGCACCGCGTTCGGGACGCTCGTCATCGGGCTCGTCGTGGCGGTGTTCAGCCTGTCGCCCGGCTTGTGGGCGGCCTACCTCGGCGCGGTCGGCTTCGGCGCCGCCGCCGCCTTCACGCTCGCCGCCGGGATGGGCGCGCTCCAGGCGCAGCTCGACGGCCACGACCGTGTCCTCGCGTTCGCCGCCTTCCACGTGGTCATACGCGTCGCGCTCAGCCTCGCCGCGGTGGGGGCCGGCCTGGCGGCCGCGATCATCGACGCCGTGCACTGGCCCGTCATCGGCCGTCTCGAGCCCTCGCGTGTCGTGCTGCTGTTCTCGGGGCTGCTCGTGGTCGCAAGCGCGGCCGCCGTTCGCGAACGACGGAAGACCGCATGACCGTCGCGATCGTCACCGACAGCGCCGCCGCGTTGCCGCCCGACCTCGCGGCGCGCCATCGCATCACGGTCGTGCCGATGTGGCTGACGATCGGCGGGGAGTCGGTGCGCGAGGGCGAGCGTCCGCTGACCGAGCTGCTCGGCGACGAGCGCGTCCAGACCTCGGGACCCGCGCCGGGCGAGTTCGCCGAGGCGATCGGGTCGCGCCTCACCGACGACGGCGTCCTCGTCCTCACGATCGCCGCCAGCATGAGCAGCACCCACGAAGCTGCCACCGTCGCCGCGAATCAGCTGGGCGACGGCGTGCGCGTCGTCGACACCGCGACCGCCGCCGGCGCGGAGGCGCTCGTCGTGCTGGCGGCGGCGGGCGCCGCCGAGCGGGGCGCGTCGCTCGAGGAGGTCGAGGCGGTCGCCAAGGACGTCGTCGAGCGCGTGCAGCTCGTGGCGGCGGTCCCGAACCTCGACCACCTCGTCCGCAGCGGGCGCGTGCCCGGCATCGCCGGATGGGCCGGGCGGCGGCTGCGCATCAACCCGCTGTTCGAGTTCCGGGGCGGCAAGGTGCACCGTCTGCGGCCCGCGCTGAGCAGCGACGCCGCCGTCGAGCGGATGGTCGGCCGGCTCGTTCGCTCCCGCGAGCCGAACACGCGGCTCCACGTCGCCGCCCTGCACGCCCTCGCCCCCGACTCGGCCGACTCGCTCCTCGAACGGGTCGAAGCGGAGGTCACGCCGGCGACGAAGTTCGCGGGCGAGTTCGGCTCGGTGATGGTCGTGCACACCGGCCCCGGCCTGCATGGGCTGGCGTGGTGGTGGGAGCCCGACGGCCGAGACGACTGACCCCCGATGTGTACCTCGCCCGGACGAGCTCCGGTTCAGGCACGCACCGGCTGCGCGAGCGCCCAGTCCACCGCGTCGCGGATCGCCGGCACCGACTCCGGCCCGAACGCGTGGCCCATGGCGGGCACGATCTGCAGCCGGCGCGGGTCACCGGCCAGCTCGTAGAGCTCGTCGGCGTCCGACGCGGGCACGAACCGGTCGGCGGCGCCGTGCACGAACGCCACCGGCGCCTGCACCTTCGTCACCAGCCCGACCGGCGGCTCGGGGTTCGTCCAGCGCGGCGCCACCTGCACACCCATCCAGCGGGAGGCCATCGCCCGCCCGAGGCGCGTGCGCGTGAGACCGGCGGCGAGCACGCCCTGCACGTTGCGCGGGAGCCGCCACCGGGACGGGCAGCTCACCGACACGACGCCGTCGAGATCGTCGGTTGCGGCGGCGTAGCGAAGCGCGGCGATCGCACCCATCGACGCACCGACGAGCACGACGTGGTCGCAGCGCTCGCGCGCCGCGTCGACGGCCGCCGCGACGTCGTGACGCTCGAGATCGCCGAGGGTCGAGTGCCCCTGGGACGCGCCGTGGCCGCGCGCGTCGTAGCACACGACGTCGGCGCCGTCATCGTGAAGCACCTCCGCCAGAGCGCACACGTCGGGATCGTCGGCCGAAGCGGAGAACCCGTGCACGAGCACGACCGCCGCGCGCGGCTCCTCGACACGCAACCACCGGCGCCCCGTGAGGACGACGTCGTCAGTGGTGGTGAACAGCGGTCTCGGCACGAGCGACTCCGACTCAGGGGGAATTGCTGCACTCACAGTGCCATATGTCCGTCGCGGCCGGGGAACGGCCCCGGACCGCCTCGACGAGCCCGGCGGTAGCCTCGGTCCCGATGGACTCCCCCGGCTTCGACCGAGCCGAGGCGCTCGCACGGCTCGCTTCCGAGGAGCTCGACGTGCTCGTCGTCGGCGGCGGCATCACCGGCGCCGGCGTGGCGGTCGACGCCGCCACGCGGGGCCTGCGCACCGGGCTCGTCGAGCGGGACGACTTCGCGTCGGGGACGTCCTCGAAGAGCTCGAAGCTGGTGCACGGAGGGCTCCGCTACCTCCAGCAGCGCGAGATCGCGCTCGTGTACGAGGGTCTCGCCGAACGCCAGATCGCGTTGCGCAACGCGCCGCACCTGGTGCGGATCCTGCCGTTCCTGATCCCGTTGTTCACCCGCGACGGCATGGTCAGCCGTCGCCTCGCCCGAGCCCTCGGCGGCGCGCTGTGGATGTACGACCTCACCGGAGGACTGCGCATCGGCAAGCGCCACAAGCGCATCTCGACCGGCGAAACGCTCGCACACATGCAGACGCTCCGCGCCGATCGGATCGCCGGCGCGTACCTCTACTACGACGCGCACACCGACGACGCCCGCCTCACGCTCACGCTCTGCCGCACCGCCGCTGCGCACGGCGCGGCCGTCGCGAACTACGCGGGCGTCACGTCGCTGCGCAAGGACGCCGAGGGCCGCGTGTGCGGCGCCCGCCTGCAGGCCGACGGCGGCGAGGTCGAGATCCGGGCGCGCACGGTCGTGAACGCGGCGGGCGTGTGGTCCGACGACGTGCGCGCCCTCGACGAGGAGACGCACCCGAACTCGATCCGGCCCGCCAAGGGGATCCACATCACCGTCCCCTGGAGCAAGGTCCGCAACGACATCGCGGCCGTGGTGCCGGTGGCAAAGGACCGGCGCTCGGTGTTCGTGGTGCCGTGGGGCGATCTCACGTACGTCGGCACGACCGACACCGACTACGAGGGGACACTCGACGACCCCCAGTGCACGCCGGCCGACGTGTCGTACCTCCTGAATGCGTTGAACGCCGCCATCACCGAGCCCGTCGACGAGTCCGACGTGCTCGGCACGTGGGCGGGGCTGCGGCCGCTGCTCCGGACGGCCGCCAACGACCGCACCGCCGATCTCTCGCGCAAGCACGCGGTGCGCCACTCCGAGAGCGGGCTGGTGACGGTCACCGGCGGCAAGCTCACGACGTATCGGCGCATGGCCGCCGACACGGTCGCCGCCGTCGACGAGATCCTCGGCAAGCGGCGCCGGTGCCGCACCAAGCGCCTGAAGCTGGTGGGCGGCGAGGGCTTCGAGGCGCCGCCGGCCACCAACGAGCCGAGCCGGCACGAGCACCTCGCGAGCCGGTACGGCACCGAGTCGGCGCTCATCGACACGCTCGTCGACGATGACCCGCACCTCGGCGAGGCGCTCGTTCCCGGGCTCCCCTACCTCAAGGCCGAGGCCGTGCATGCGGTCCGCCACGAGATGGCACGCACCCTGGACGACGTGCTCACCCGCCGCACTCGGGCCCGACTGCTCGCCCGCGACGACTCCGCCGCGGCCGCTGAGGACGTCGCCCGGCTCGTGGGACGCGAGCTCGGCTGGGACGACGCGGAGCGGGCGCGACAGGTGAAGGAGTACCGGGCTGCGGTGGCCTCCGAGCGCGACGCCGCCGACCTGCCCGAGACTGCTCTCGATTCGTCGCTCGGGGCTTAGCCCCGGCGCGATGAGCGGCCAGACCGGGCAGCCGACGCCGCCGATCGCGTTCGGCGTCGCGCCCGCCGACGTGCGCGCCCATCTCGACACAGCGACGGTGCCTGTCGACGACGCGGTGCTCGCGCAGCTGCGCTCGGCGTGCGCCGAGGTGACCGTCGACGCCGGCACGGTGGCCGAAGCGAGCCGCGACTGGTGGCCGCTGGCGATGATCTGGGCGCTGGACGGACAGGTCGCCGCGCGCGCGGGCGCCGTCGCGCGGCCGGGATCGGCGGAAGAGGTGGCGGGGGTACTGCGCGTGTGCGACGAGGCGCGCGTCCCGGTGACGGCGGCGGCCGGGCGCAGCGGCGTGTGCGGCGCCAGCGTGCCGCTGCACGGCGGCGTGGTGCTCGACCTCTGCGCGCTCTCCGGCATCGTCGACGTCGACGGTGAATCGCTCGTGCTCGACGTCCTCCCCGGCACGTTCGGCACCTGGCTCGAGAACACGCTGCGCGGCGAGCACGACGTGACACTCGGACACTGGCCACAGTCGATCGACCTGTCGACGGTGGGTGGCTGGCTCGCCTGCCGCGGCGCGGGCCAGTACTCGACCCGGTACGGGAAGATCGAGGACATGGTCGTCGGCCTCGACGTCGCGCTCGCCGACGGGCGCATCGTCCACACCGGCGGCGCGCCCCGTGCGGCCGTCGGCCCCGACCTGACGCAGCTGTTCGTCGGCAGCGAGGGAACGCTCGGTGTGATCACCGGGGCTCGCCTGCGGGTGCACCCGGCGCCGCGCGTCGAGCGGCGCGCCGCGTTCGGGTTCCGGTCGTTCGCCGACGGGATCGAGGCGTGCCGCAGCTCGTTGCACCGGGGCGCGACGCCGGCGGTCCTGCGCCTCTACGACGCGACCGAGGCCGACCGGAGCTTCCAGACCGGCGGGCGCCACGTGCTGCTCGTCCTCGACGAGGGCGACCCCGAGCTCGTCGAGCCCGTCATGGACGTCGTGCTCGAGGAGTGCGTCGACGCCGGCGCCGAGCTCCTCGACCAGGAGCTCGTCGGCCGATGGATCGAGCATCGCAACGACGTCAGCGCCCTCGAGGCGCTGATCTCACGCGGCTACGTGGTCGACACGATGGAGGTCGCAGCCCGCTGGCGGGATCTCCCGTCGATGTACGCCGAGGCCACACAGGAGATCCAGGCGGTAGGCGGAACCCTGGCGGCCTCGGCGCACTTGTCTCATTCCTACCCCGACGGGGCCTGTCTTTATTTCACCTTCGCCGGCCAACCCGAGGCGGACGGGCGGGAGGCCTACTACCGGGCGGCGTGGGACGCCGGGACCCGAGCCGTGCTCGCCGCCGGCGGTGCCCTCAGCCACCACCACGGCGTGGGCCTGAACCGGGCCCGGTTCGTGCGGGAGGCCCTGGGCGAGGCGTTCGACGTGCTGGCGGCGGTCAAGGCCGCCCTCGACCCCCACGGGATCCTCAACCCGGGCAAGCTCGGCCTCCCCGACCCCTTCGGCGAGGTGCGCTGGCCATGAGCGGCGCACTGTTTTGGCGTCAGCTACCCACGCGTGAGGTGGGTACGTGACGCCAAAACCGATCCTGGTGGTCGATGTCGGGACGTCGTCGGTGCGGGCGGCGATCGTGGGCGACGACGCGCGCGTCGAGCACGAGGAGACCCGGCCGCTGCTCCCGTCGTCGCCGGCCCCGGGCCTCGTCGAGTTCGAGCCGGCGCGGCTTGCGTCCACCGCGCTCGACGCCGCCCGTGCCGCGCTGGCGGCCGCGGGCCCGGTCGACGGGGTCGGGATCGCCAACCAACGGTGCTCGACTGTCGTGTGGGATCGCGCCACCGGGGAGCCCGTCGGGCCCGGGCTCGGCTGGCAGGACCTGCGCACGGTGGCTCGCTGCCTCGAGCTGCGCGGCCAGGAGCTCCGGCTGGCGCCCAACGCGTCGGCAACCAAGCTCGAGTGGCTGCTCGAGCAGATCGATCCACAACGCCAGCGCGACCTGTGCTTCGGCACCGTCGACAGCTGGGTGGCCTGGACGCTGTCCGAGGGTGCGCTGCACGTCACCGACGCGACCAACGCCGGTGTCACGGGGCTCCTGACGGCCGACGCCGCGTCCTGGTCCGAGGAGACGCTCGACGCGCTCGGCGTGCCGGCGGCGATGCTGCCGCGCATCGTCGACTCGTCGGGTGTGGTCGGTGAGGCGACCGCGCTCCCTGGTGCGCCGCCGATCGCGGGGATCGCGGGCGACCAGCAGGCGTCGCTGCTCGGTCAGGGCGGTCTCGTGTGCGGCGACGCCAAGATCACGTTCGGCACCGGCGGCATGCTCGACCTCGTGCTCGGCGCGACGCGGCCCGACTTCGAGATCCGCGGGCCCGCGGGCACGTTCCCGATCGTGTGCCGCCGCGTCGGCGGCGCCGACACGTGGGGCGTCGAGGCGATCATGCTGGCGGCGGGCACGAACATCGAGTGGCTGCGCGACGACCTGGGCGTGATCGCGAGCGCGGCAGGGAGCCACGACGTCGCGTCGCAGTGCGACGACACCGGCGACGTCTGGTTCGTGCCGGCGCTGCTCGGTCTGGGCACGCCGTCGTGGGACTACGGCGCCCGCGGCACGCTGCTCGGCCTCACCCGCGGTACTGGCCGTCCCCAGATCGTGCGGGCGGTGCTCGAGGGCATCGCGCACCGGGGCGCCGACCTGCTCGAGGCGGCCGAAGGCGACTCGGGCGTCGCCATCCCGCGCGTGCGCGTCGACGGGGGCATGAGCGCGAACCCCACGTTCGTGCAGGCGCTCGCCGACGCCGCACAACGCAGCGTGGAGGTGTCGCCGGTGCTCGAGGCGACCACGCTCGGCGCCGCGTTCCTCGCCGGGCTCGCCGTCGGCACATGGCGCGACGAGGGCGAGCTCGCCGCGACATGGTCGCCGCGCGCA
>WNGA01004871.1_pt1 | contig 19601 bp, 19 predicted proteins | sample 5400061 | NCBI WGS metagenome assembly WNGA01 (sample SAMN13153366, study PRJNA577476) | soil metagenome | isolation source: 100 cm soil or saprolite under grassland replicate 2 | place: USA:California | collected 2016-06-15 | reverse complement strand
AGGGACCGACTCGGCCGGCTTGGCCGCGGCCTGCCAGGTGGGGTACCCCGGCGCAACCGGGGGCGCCGGTGCGGTGGCGGGGGGCTGGCCGATTGACGATGCTGCGGGATGGGCGGGTGGCAGCCCTCCGGCGGGAGCCTGGCCGATCGGCGCCTGGCCGGTGGATGGCTGGCTGCCAGGCCCATGGCCAGCGGCGAATGGCTGGTCGCCAGCCGTCGCCTGGCCCGCGGCGGGGGCCTGGCCCGCGGCGGGGGCCTGGCCCGCGGATGGCGCCTGACCGCCGGCGAGGCCCTGCCCGCCGATCGAAGAGGAGCCTCCGGAGGCGGAGCCCGCTGCGGTGCCGCCGGTGGTCCCGGCTGTGTGCGGCGAACCGGCCCCGGCCGGAGGCTCCGGCAGCGGCTTACTGCCCGACTCTCCCGCCGCGGCCCAGGCGGCTGCCGCGGCGAAAGCCGCCGACGACGCGGCGGAGAGCGCCACGGCATCCCGGTTGGTCTTCGTGGCCCCGGCGGTTCCGGAGTCCTGTGCAGGAACCCCATCGTCGGACGGGACGTCGGTCAGCCGATCTGCCGCGGTGCCTGACGTGTCTGAAGAATCCTGTGCCGGCGCGACCTCGTCGGGCTCCTGCCTGGCGACCGCGCGCGAGACCGCCGGCGGCTCCGCGTCGAGCTCCGATGCGGCTTCTGCGACCAGCGACTCCGGATCGTCGTCCAGCAGGGGTTTGCGGGCTGGCGCCCGACGCCTCGCCGGCCGCTCGATCGATTCCTCGGGAGCAGCGGGCGACGCTGGCTCGTCGGTTGCCCCCGCGGCAGGCGCCGGAGCTTCGGCCGCCGATGCCGATGATGCAGACGGGGCAGCCGGCGCCGCGGCCTCTTGGGCGAACGGTGGCTCGGCAGCCGTGGCTGGAACGACGGCCACCGGCGGGGGCGCACTCGGCGTCTGTTCGGGGGCCGGTGGAGTCGACGCGGGGCCCGGTGGAGTCGACGCGGGTTGGGCTGCCGATGCAGCCGACGGCGGCTCCGGAGCGGCCTCGTCCCGGGCCGCTCCGGAGCCGGCGACCGGGAGCATTGCCCCGCAAGAGCGGCAGAAGCGGCGGGTCGTTTCGTTGTCGAGACCGCAGTCAGGACACTGACGGGTCGTCAGGACCTGGCCCTCCTCGTCCGCACCTCGATCCGGTAACCTGCGTGCGCCGGCTTCGCAAGCTCCACGATAGCACGCAGCCGACTCAGCTCCGCCTCGGGCGCGGGCCCATTCACGATCACCCGGAACATCGGCGCGATCGGCTCGCCGCCCACGAGCGGCTCATCGGCCACCTCGACTCGCTCGGCTTCGTCGATGACCTCGGGGACGGTCCCCAGGTAGGCCGTGAGGTACTCCAGCATCCCCCGCTTTGTGCCGCGCCAGCGGTACATGACGACCGCCGACGCCACCAATCGCCGCCGGCGATCCGACTCCCACGTTTCGTCAAGGGCGAGGTCCAGCCAGCTGGCGAGCCAGCGGAGGAACTCCTCCGACGTCGTGTATGGATCCAGGTAGGCGGCAAAGGAGTCGAGTGTCTCGACGACGGGCCACAGGGCCGGTTCGAAGATCGCGAGCAGGCGGCGCAGGAACGGGTCGGACGACAGCGGCTCGCCCAGCAGCGGCGCCAGCAGCTCGGGGCGTCCGGTGATCGGCGAAAGGGGAATGGGCGACGCGAGCGACTCGGCGAGCGGGTCCCACCGATCCGGCGGAGCGACGGCGAGGAACGTCATGCCGGCGCGACCGTGACCTGGTGGGTCGACGAACAGACGACGCCCGTGGGTGCGACCTCGATCCGCTCCACGCTGGCGCTTGCGGTGTTGCGGTCGAGATTTGCCGGCTGCAGCGTCGCCGACTCGACGTATGCCACGCCCTCCACGGCGCCCAGAACGGCGAAGAGCTCGCCGACGTGGATTGGCCGGCCGAACGGCCACCCCGTGCGCGCCGGGCCGCCGGTCCACGGCGAGCAATAGCGGTACAGCGCAGCCAGCGCTCGCTCCAGGACGGCGTCCGCATCGCTGCCCGGAGCCGAGCGGAGCTCGGCCGTCACCCGCACGCCCACCAGCGTCGGGGGCGAGACCACCACCCGCGCCGTCAGCTGGCGGCGTACGTCCAGGTAATGGGCGACGTGCTCCCGGAGGGACTGGCTGGGGCGGAGCTCCTCGATCGGAACGGCCCGGATCGGGTCGGTGACCCTGGGCAGGACCAGGACGGCGATCGTGCCGGCCGGTGGCCGGGACTGGTCGCCATCGACGCCGGGCTGGATGCAGGCCACCCGGGCGACCTCAGGCGAAGACTCGATCGCCAGCGACTCGAAGTCCTCGGCGGTCACCGCCCGGTTGCGGGCCTTGAGCAGGCGCGGGCCGCGCTGCAGCGCGTTGGCCAGGTCCTCCGCGTCCACGCCCCCACGGGCAGCCCGGCGGTTGACGACGTTGTCCACGTACGGCACGGTCTCGCGAAGAACGACGATCGTTCCCGCGCCCACGTTGCCGATCCTGCCGCCACCGATCCGATACGACCGCATCCGGAGAAGGGAGCCGGGCATCGGGAGCCGGCCGAACTGGCGGCCACTGCCATCCGGCTGGCGGACGAGCGGCGCAAACCGGATCTCGCCGCTCGCGGCGTCGAGCGTGTAGTGCGGGTCGCCCTCCTCCGAGGCGGAGAAGTCGTCGACCTCGGTCCAGGCCTCCCAGCTGCCGTCGGGTGCGCGGACCTCCAGGACCTCGTCTGGCTCGCGCGGCAGGACCGGCGAAAAGCGGGTCCGGAACGACTCCGCCGGGATGCCCTGCGCGCGGCCTAGCAGCTCCGTGCGGATCTGCTGGGCGTGCATGGCCGATACCGTCCCGCCGATCGCCCGGACGACCACGCCGCGCAGGCGCGGCGAGCGCGAGTAGGTGCTGCCGTCGGCGGCCGGCACGACCCGGCAGCGGATCCAGCGTGCCGTCTGGTCACCGAACTTCCACTGGGTCTGCGACGGGTCGATGTGAATGACCACCTCGCCGGTCCAGTTCAAAGCCGCCGTATCGTCCTTCTCGACGTCACACAGAACCCAGCGCTCGCCGGTCCACGTCTCCCAGATGAGCGGGGGATGCTCCGGATCGCCGCCGATGCCGCCGATGTCCAGGTCGAACAGGAGGCTCAGGGCGTGGCTCGCCTGCGAGTTCTTGAAGCCGAACAGCAGCTGCTCGTCCGGCGCCGGGTTCGGGTCGGTGAACGCGAGGAATGGCTTGGAGGCCCGGAGCTGGTCGTAGTTGTCGGTGAACTTTTTGCCGTCGGTGCTGGAGAGGCAGGCGATCAGCTCCGGCGGCTCGACCGTCATCCCCTTCTCGACCCGGTAGACGATGGGGGCCTCCTGCTCGCGGCGGACCGTCGACACCTCGATCCCGGCCGGGATGGGAACCGGTGCAGCGGCCGGCGCCGAGAGCCAGAACGTGACGTCCGCCCGAGCCGGCGCCGGCGGGAACAGGCGCAGGCCGATGAGCTCGAGAAACTTGACGTAGTGGCGGTCCGGAACGCGGTTCAACCGATAGAGGAGCTGGTCCGTCATGAACGCGAACAGTTCGATGAGCGCGACGCCTGGATCGCTGACGTTGTGGTCCGTCCATTCCGGCGCCAGCTTGGGAATCCGCCGTTTCGCCTCGTCGACGAGGTCCTGGAACGTGCGGTCGTCGAGTCGCGGGGTCGGCAGGGTCATCGCGTGGCCTCCTCAACGCGTCGAGCGGCCCGGGCGAGGGCGCCGGTCGCGTTGTTGTTCAGCGGCTGTGCAGATGCGGCGGTGGCGGGCAGTGCCGGTGCCGCGGCCGGAGGCTCGGCCAGAGCGGCCGCTTCGCTTGCCGCGGCCGCGGCGCCCTCCTCCTCGCTGGGGATCAGGTAGAACGGGAACACGAGGCTACGCGCATCGTGACTGGCCCTGACCGTGTAGTCGATCTCGATCTGGACGATGCTCGGATCGTCGGGATCGGGTGCCGCCCGTATGTCATCGACATCGATTCGGGGCTCCCACCAACCGAGCGCTTCGCGCACGTGGTGGCCGGCCATCGTCCAGGTCCCGGCGTCATTCGGGGCGAACAGCAGCTCCCAGATCAGGCAGCCGAATTCCGGGCGCATGACCCGAGCTCCGCGGCGGGTGCGAAGGATCATGAGGATCGCCTGACGAATCTCCTCGTCGCCGTCAACCATGGCGATGCCGCCGCGTGCGTTGACGTCGAACGGAAACGACCATCCTCGACCGATGACGTCCGGAGAGACGGGCATGCCTCAGCCCACCATGACCGTACTGACGGCGATGATCTTGGGCTGCGACGCCCAACCCGCGTCCATGCAGCTCTGCACCGGGTCGCCGTTGCGGGCGATGCCCTTGCCGCCCGCCATCACAGTCGTGGACGCCTGCATGACCGATCCGTCGTTGGTGGGCGGGTTGGCCAGCGGACCGCCCTGCGGCATGTGCGGCGGCTGGTTGTGGGCGACGGAGCCCATCACTGCGACCGGCATGCCCATGACCAGGACATTCTGGACCAGGCTCGCGTCGAGCTGACCTGAGAACGGGCTCGGCAGCGGCGTGGGCACGGTTCCCGACGGGGACGGCAGGTTGAAGATGTGGATGTCCACGCCCACCACCATGTCGCCCTGTTTGGCTGCCGGCTGGCCCACCCGTTTCTCCTCCGGTCAGTTGAGCTTGATTTGCGTTCCGGAAACGGTCACGTCGCCGCCACTGGCCTTGACCTCGATGGCCTGGCCCTCGAGCTTGAGCGTGCCCGTCGCGTGGACCGTGAGGTCGCCCTTACTGGTGACCTCGATCTTGTTGTTCGAGGCGTCCCACTTGACCTCGTTGCCTGCGGAGTCCGTGATGACGATGGACTTCGAGGAATCTGAGTCGTCGAGCAGAATCTTGTGGCCGATGCGGGTCTTCAGCAGCCGCTTATGGACCGCCCCGTCTCCCGCGATCGCTTCCCCGCCGAGCGGCGTCTTGTCCTTCCCGTTCCAGAGGGCGCCCACCACCAAAGGTCGATTCGGATCGCCCCGCTCGAACACCACGACGACCTCGTCGTCGACCTCCGGGACGAGCTGGAAGCCGCGGTCAGGGCCGGCCATTGGGCTGACCAATCGTGCCCACGCCGATTCCTCATCGTCCGACAGCCACGGGAACCTGACCTTGACCCGACCCTGGCTGTCCGGGTCTCGCGTATTCGTCACAATTCCGATCGTGGGCCCGGTCCGGCGGCTCTCCTGGCTGAGGGCTCCCGCGGCGAGCTCCACGAGCGTCCCACGGCGGCGGCCACGGACGGAGAAGCGAGTCTCGTAGCCCGTGCTCGGAGAACAGACGTGGGTCGTGGACGTGACGTCGTACGTCCCGCTGAGGCGGTCACCCATGCCCTGGATCTTGATGCGTGCCCCGGCCTTGATCAGCGGGTTGCCATGGACAACCCCGTCGGCTCGTACGATGGCGCCGGTGGCATGGTCGAGGGCCGCCTGGGCGATGGCCTCTGCCTGGGCAACGTCCTTGACCGGGCGCTCGGTGACGAGCGCGGTCGCAGAGCCGAACGCCGAGGAGCGGATGTCTCCTGTCTGGACGCCGATCGAGGGCGCCGCCTGGCTGTCCGACACTGTCGAGGTGATCGCCCGTTTCTGCGCTGGGTCCCAGCCACGCACCTCGACGTCGCTCACCTGGTCGGCCGCCGTGAGGCGAACCGAGAACTCACGGAGACCGTCCTCCCAGGAAACGTCAACGGGCTGGGCCGACGCGCCGTTGGGTCGCTTGAATCGGACGGTCCGGTCATCGACAGAAAACTCCACGCCTGCCAGCAGCGCTCGTTCCGCCAGGAAATCAAAGTCGCTCAGGTTGTCCTGGATCAGGTACTCGTGCTGCGTCGCGGACGCGTCAGTGTCGGCCTGAAGGCCTGCATCCTGGGCGATCCGGGTTACGACATCGGCATCTGTGACGTGCTGGAAGGTGCGCACATGGCGGCCACGGTGCAGCCGGTGACCCCGGTCGAACGCCTGGACGATGACGCGTGCGGTGCCGGGGCGGTGGTCGAGCTCGAGGGCGACGATCTCCCCGATTCCGATTCGGTCACGGGCATCGCCGTGACCCATGAAGATTTCCATCTCCGTGCCGATCGCCAGCGATGCGTGGTCGATCCACTCGAGCGACTGGTCGGCGATCCGGAGGGTCATGACCGCCGGCAGGTTGACGTCGTCCTCGACCACGACCTCCTCGATCCCGGAAAGCAGCTCCTCCGGCGCGTCACTGCCGCCGAGCTTGATCCCGCAGATGTCGATGAGCGCTTCGTCGGACGGCATGTCAGCTGAACGTCTTCAGATCTTCGGCGGACGGCGGAAGGAGGAGCTCGTCCCCGGCTCGAACCCTGAGCGGATCGTCGATGCCATTGAACGCGGCCAGCTCGCGCCAGAGGGCGGTGCTGCCGAACGACTCGTACGCGACCTGGTCCAGGGTTTCACGCGGACCGAGCCGTACGACGCGTTCACCGGCGAGCCCGCCCGATGTTGGGTTCTGTCGGGGGAACTTTCGCTCGTCCACGATCTGCGTGAATTGGCAGACCGCATTCGCACGCACCGGCGTTCCATCCTGCGACAGGAAGAGGACGAAATCGAGCTGGAGCGACGTGAGGGCGCATTCGAACGTGAGGATCTTGCCCCAGACGAACGTGCACGTTCGTGGGCGTTTCTGGGCGTTCTTGGCGGCCGCTCCGCTCGACCCGTGCGCCGCGTTGTGCTTCGCGCTCGGCCACATGAGCTTCCAGAGCTTGTCGGTCTCGTCTCGTACGTCCCCGCCGTGTTCAGTCGTGTCGAAGATGAGGGTCACCTTCAGCTTGGCCGGCTGTCCGCTGGCAAAGCCGAGCCGGGGGAGGGCCTGACCCTGGGCCGGTTGCGGCTGCCACCTGTTGGTCTTGGTGAGTGACAGCTTGTCGGGGTTGAAACTGCACTTGATCGCCTCTCGCGAATGTGCGTGGGTGCCCTCGGGCAGGATGTACGCATGTTCAAGGCTCATCGGATCAAGGCTCCAAATCCACCCATGCGTTCACGCTCCTCGAGCATCCGCCGCTGGAGGGTCCAAATGACCTCGCGGTCATGAACGTGCCGAGGCCCGGCCGCGCGGTCCTGGTCTTCTTCCGGCTCCGCGATCTGGTCCGCTCCGCTGCCCTCTGCTGCGGCGGCCGCAAGCTCGGTGCCGGTGACTGCCTCCTCACCGGACTCCGAGGTGGCTTCGGGAGTCGGCGCAAACAAGCCCGCCGGCAACTGGGCGAATCCACCGATCTCGGGCTCGGTTGGAGCCGCCCGCGCCGCGGTGACCTCGCCGATCGGCCCAGGGCCACCCGTAGCCTCGGCAGCGGTCGCTGGGCTCGGGCCGGATGCCGCCTCGCCGGACGGCGCCGAAAAGCCTCCGGTGGCCACAGTCCCTTCCGCCGCAGCGCCGATCATCGTGATGCCCTCTGCTCCCAGCGCCGCGATGAGGTCGGCGAGCGGTCCAGGGACGCCGAAGCCCGCCACCGTCGCCACCGCCGCGATGGGCGCGGTCTCCCCGGCGGCCCCGGGACCCGCCGGCGCAGGGCCCACGGGCGAAGCGGCCACGGCGGATTCCTCGGCAGATTCCTCGACTGCGCCTGGCTGAGGCGCCGGGGCCGCGCCGGCCTGGGCGGCCGAGACGGCCTCGCCTCGGGCTGCGACCGCAGCGACATTCGACTCGAGGGCCGCCAGCCGGTCAGTACCCGGCTCTACGGCCAATTCCGCGACCGGGGCGCCGGAGGCAGGGGCGGGGGCCGACGGCGCCGGGGCGGCCGGCGATTCGGTCGGCACCAGGCCCAGGAAATCCCGCACGGTTGCGAAGTCGATCGTGAATGGCTCGGGCGGACCCGTCGCGGTCCCTGTCGGCACAAGTCCAGGAGTCGCCGGGACGGCCTCGGTGGGCGCGGATGGCACCCCCGCCGGCGTCCCAGTGGGCTCGGATGGCGCCTCCGCCGGCGGCGCTGGCGGGACGACTCCCCCGGGTGGCGGTGCGGCGGCCGCCTCGGCAACGGTGTTGATCGCTTCCGAGCTCGCCGCGGCAAGCGCCGCCGCGTGCTCGGTCGCACGCTCGGCGAGCACCGCGGTTCCCGCCTCGGCGGTGACCGCTCCTGCGGCTACCTCGCCCTGGATAGCCGCCTGTCCCTCATCGGCCCGCATGGTGATCTCCGCCGAGAGTCCGGCGGCACGCTCGACCAGGTCACCGGCCAGGACGTCACCCCGAGCAACCGCGGCTTCCGCCAGTCCGGTGGCATGCTCCGCGGCCCGCGTGTCCAGCGCCTCGGCCGCTTCCTGCCCACGTGCTACGACCTCGTCGCCCGCGACGATGGCGCGATCGGCGACGGTGGCCGCCACCTGATCGGTGATCGCCTCTTCCTGGACGGCCGGTACCTCGGCAATCGGCGCAACTGGCACGGCCTCGGCGGCCGCAACCGTCGGCGCGGGCGGAATCGGCTCGGCGGGTCCGGCGACCGGCCCAGGCGCCTCGGCCGCCGGGATCGCCAAGGCCGATGCGGCAGTCTCGGCCGCAGGTGTTGGAGCGGCGGCGGTGCCACCAGCCTCAGTGACGGGAGCGGGCGCTGCCGCCTCGGGCGGGGCGCCGACCTCCGGCGGGGGGCCGGTCTCGGGCGGGGAGCCGGTCTCGGGCGTCGGACCTCCTCCGAAGATACGGCCCACGAGCTCGTTCGCGCGCTCCAGGAGCTCGGCGACAAGCGACATGCCCGGTGGCTCGACCGGGGCTGCCGGCGGCTCGGCGGCCGCCGCGGGCGGCAACTCGCCCGTCGCTGGCGTTGGCGACTCGATCGTGGGTGCCGCGGCTGTCGGTCCCTCGGCTGGCTCGCCGGCCGGTGCGGCCGGCGCTTCCGCCGCCGGAACCACCGCTGCCAGCGCAGCCCTGATCGACGTGAGCTCCTCGTCGAGCCCCGGCGCCGGACCGGGTCCCGCGGCCGCCTCGGGGAGTCCCGTTGGTGGCGTGGGGGCCTCCCCTACCGGTCCGGCCGGCGCCGGTGGGATCGGCGCCTCCGGGACGGCCAGCGCTTCGAGCGTGACGGGGGCTTCGGTGGTAACGGGCACCGGGATCGGTGAGGCCGCCTCTGGTGAAACAGGCTGCACGGGCGCAGCCGGTGGCGCCGCGGCAGCCTCGACCGGCGGCGCGAGCGGAGCAGAAGGAGGCGCGACCTCGGGGGCGACTGCCTCGACAACCGGAGGGCTTGGAACCTCCGGCGCCACCGGGACGACGGCCGCTGCCTGGCGGGCAATCTCGTCTGCCTGCAGCGTGGCGGCGGCAAGCGCGGCCTGACCCTGCCCGCTGAGCTCGTCCGCGACCCCGCGGGCGCGCGCGATGATCTCGTCGGCCAGCTGGTTGATCTCCTCGAGAAACGCGTCGCTGTCGGCCACTCAGCTATCCCGCGTGAGGCCGAGGTGCGTTAGCTCGATCGTCTCGAAGGCGATGGCCGTACTGTTCGTGTCGAAGGTCGGGCCACTGTATTTCACGGGAAAGGCACCGGTGGCGGACCAGCTCGCGATCCTCTTTCCGGCGTGAATGAGGTTGATCTCAACCTCCCTGCGATGCACGCCCACCTCGCCGAGCTTGACGTCGTCGAACCACTTGAAGAACTTCTTCTCGTCGACCACGGCGCCCTTCAGCACGATGTTCGACCACTTCTTTTTCGTGGGCACGATCCGATAATGGGTCGCGTCCTCCCAGATCTCGAGCGGCTTTTCCCAGGAGACGCCGACCCCGGTCACGGACTGCACGACCATCCACTGGTGATCGCCGACATTGATCTCGAACCAGAACGCGGGAGCCGTGTCGACGCGCTCGCCGACCCTCATCGTCGGTACCTCGCGGCGAACTGTTCCGACAGCTCCAGGAGCCGCGCCCGCCGTTCTGCCTCCGTCGTCAGGCGCGGCGCAGGCGCAGCGTCAACCGGCGGCCCCGCTTGCGCTCCGGATGCAGGCCCGGTCGTCGGCGCCGAAGCCGTCGTGGCAGGCGCAACTTTGTCGGCCGCGGCAAGCCACAGCCGGCGCTCGGCCCGGGTCATTGCCATCAACGCCTCATAGCTCCAGCCGAAGCGGCTCGCCAGCGTGGCCACCTCCTCCACCGTCAGTCGGGAGGGGTGGCCACCGCTCCCCCCAGGCCGGCCACCTCCTGGGCGATCGGCTTGCCGCAATGCGGACACGCCGCCGGCCTGGCGAGCGGATCCATGTTGAGGCGCCGGTAGAGACTCTGGAGGTACGCGAAATCCGTGGCGTACAGGCCTTCGACGACCTCCGGAGTCACCTCTGCCAGCGCTCCGAGCCGGGTGACCACGCGCGACAGGAGCAGCACGACCAGGTAGGCGCGGTTCCGGGCGACCCTCGAGTCGACCAGGGGAGTCAGCTCGTCACGGGCCGTGGCGAGACGCATCCGGCCCTCGCGATGGACCGTGCCGGCGGCGTCGCGATAGCCAGTCGGCAGGACGAAGTCCACCTCGGCCGCGAGCACCGGACCGACGTCGGCGGCGATGGCCATCGGTTAGTGGGCCACGTCCCAGGAGAAGTCCACGCCCTCGCACTGCATGACGATCGTCTCCGCCCACAGCACGTTCTTGGCGACGGACATGTCACCGGCCGACCATTTGGAGGGCCAGGCATTCTTGAGCGTGACCGTCAGAACCGGACCCGGCGGGACCGCCTGGAAGAACGTGATCACGCAATCCTGACCGGGCGGACCAACATTGCCTCGCTGAACCCCTTCCACGTTGTTCCACCAGTCGCCGCCCTTCTGGAGCGAGATCATGTAGCCCGCCGAGAAGGTCACCGGCGTGCAGGCGTACTTGCCCGGCACTTTCGCGTTGTAGGGCGGCCCGGGGACGGTCGTCGAGTTGGAATCGAGGACGCCGTTCTCGGACCTGATGCCGGCGATCTTCGAGAAGGCGCCCGTGGCGCCGCGGAACAGGACCTGGATCTGGTACCCGCCAAGGACTGGCATCAGAGCAACTCCCTCGTGATCCCTTCGTGGACGAGGGCAACGTCGACCTGGATCCAGCCCTCACCGCTCTGCGGCACGCTGTTGATGGCGATCGAGGACGGCCAGGCGGCCACCAGGTTGAAGCCCATGATCGGGATGCCCGCGGCGTCCCGGAGATGGATGCTGACGTTCTTGCGGTTGACCGTCCCCACCTCGACCTCACTGCGCCATGCGCCGAGCTGGTAGGCCTTCTCGAGCTCGACCGTCGAGAGCGTGACGGGCGTCACCTTGTTGAGGCCGGCCGATCTGTGCGGGGCCTGGCCCTTCGTTCCGCGGGACTCGTGATCTTCGAGGACCATGACCTCGAATCCAAGGCCGGTCACCGACGTGACCGACATCGGCTCGAGGCCGTCGATCATGATCACGAAGTTGCCCGACGTCATGTCGGGCATGCGAGGGAATGCCATCGATCAAATCCTCCTTTCGCGTCTGATCAGGACCTGATCAGGCTCCGCCGCCGGCGCCCTCGCCCGGCGCGATCTGGCGGATGTTGAAGATGACGAACTCGGCCGGTCGCACGGGCGCCAGCCCGATCTCGACGACGACCTGCCCGGCTTCGATGACCTCCTGCGGGTTGGTCTCGGCGTCGCACTTGACGTAGAACGCCTCGTCCGGCGTCAGGCCGAACAGCGCGCCGTCCCGCCAGACGCGGGTGAGGAAGGCCGTCGTGTTCCGGCGCAGCTTCGACCAGAGCAGCACGTCGTTCGGCTCGAAGACCGCCCATTGCGTGCCCTGCAGGATCGAGCTCTTGATGAAGTTGAAGAGCCGGCGGACGTTGAGGTACTTGAACTCCGGGTCGACCAGCGCGAGCGTGCGGGCGCCCCAGACGCGGACGCCGCCGCGCGGGAAGACGCGGATGCAATTCACGCCCACCGGGTTGAGCAGCGCCTGCTCCTCGGTCGTCAGCTGGAGCTGGACGTCCAGGGCGCCCCGGACCGGCTCGTTGGCCGGCGCCTTGTGCACGCCGCGCGCGTCGTCGTTGCGACCCCAGATGCCGGCCATGAAGCCCGATGGCGGCATGAACACCGGCTGGCGGCTGCCCGGGTCGATGACCTTGACCCATGGGTAGTAGAGCGTCGCGTAGCTCGTGTCCGCCTTCAGCGTATCCCGCCGCCAGTTGAACGCGTCCTGTGCCGAGAGCCCGGGCGGCGTGTCGAGGATGGCGACACGATCGGCCATCCGCTCGGCGTGGGAGATCAGCGCGAGCTGGATGCCCACGGCCTGGTCCATCGTCAGGGCGCCCATCGCCTGGAGCGGCATGATGTCGGGGGCGATCAGCATCGTGACTTCTTCGATCGCCTCCAGGCCTGCCACGCCGGTCCGGGCGGCGACGTCGCCGGTGAAGGCGCCGGTGTCGGCCGATGTCGGTGCGGCCTCCGCGACGGCCAGCTGGTAGGTGCCCGTCGCCGGACGCCGCTCGACCAGGCTGCCTTCCGTGGAGACCTCCTCGAGGGTGATGATCTTGGACCGGGTCTTGACCTCGGTGACGACGTTGCCCTTGCCCCTCTTGAGCGTGACGTTGTCGAACTCCTCGACCGCCCCGTCCGGGCCGCGGACCGTGAGCTTGAAGGTCTCGTCCGAGGCCTCGCTGGCCGGGCCGACCTCCACGCTCACCTGGGCGGCCGGGTCCACGGCGCGAGCGCGCAGGCTCTTGAGCGATGCATCCGACGAGCCTGGCAGGAGGGCGACGGGAGCCGGCGTCCCATCGTCGCTGTTCACGCGGACGATGTAGGCGGCGCCGCCGCCATTGTCGAAGTAGCCGTAGATGGACAGCGGAGTGGCGTAGCCCCCGACGAACCCACCGAAGGTGCGGGAGTAGTCACCCCAGTTCGAGATTCGCGTGGCGACGCCGGTTGGGCCCTTCTCGGTGAATCCCACGAACGCGGCGATGGCGGTGCCGACGCCCTCGATCGGCTTGCTGCCACCGGGCAGCTCCTTGACGTAGACGCCGGGTGATTGGTAGACGGCCATGGGACCTCCTCGTACCTCCTGGGTGGCTAGCGCTCGACGGTTTCGCGGACGTGGGTCCGCCGGTCATCGGTATGGATGCGACGACTCCGGACGATCTCGACCTGGGCCGTCTCGAAGGGCTGGACGGCGACCGTGACGACAGCCCGCAGGGCCGCGCCCGCGGATTGGGTCATGCCGTGTTCCCACCATGACTGGAGCTCCTCCGGCGTCGGGGTGTCGATGGACGCGTAGACGGGGTACTCACCCGCGATCTGCAGTTCCTCGGCCAGGTTGCCGGCTCGCAGCGTCGCCGCCAGGAGACGCTCGATGGCACCGGCCGCACTCAGCTGGTCGCCGCCGGCCTCCAGGGCGACCGTGAGATCGAACCAGCCGGGCGGCCGACGGATCGCGGCAGCATTGCTGCCGGACGTTCTGCCCACCTCACGATCGTTGTTCCGCAGCCGTTCGTTGCGCAGGACGGACACGAGCTGCAGCGAGATGACCTGATCGGGCGCAACTGGCCTGATGCGGCTCTGCGCCGAGGTCCCTGCCCGTTGGCCGCCGTGCTCGGCCGGCACCTCCGCGAGCGCCGGCCCGACCCGTGTCGGCCAGCCAGTCGCGTCGGCCGCGAAGACCTCCAGGGCGCGGATGGCCTCAGCGAACATCGGCGCCGCTCCCTTCGACCACCGGCGCCGAGGGCGAGAGGGCCTCGCGGAGGGTCCTCGCCGTGACCGGCTCCAGGGTGTACGCCACGCCGCCGATCGGGTGTACGCGCAGCCGAGGCCGGTCGTCGTCGCACTCCACGACCTGCAGGCTGGGCTGTCGCGCGCGCAGTGCGCGAACCGTCACTTCCGGTTCGGGGGTCATCCGGACGATCACCGCATCCGGATGGAGCCGGACCACCGCGTCGGCGAGATCTTCGAGATGGTCGGTCATGGTCGCGTCGAGCACGTCGAAGTGCTCTTCGATCAGGGTCTGCATGAGCCCGCGGGCGACCAGGGGATCGAGGTCGCCGATGAGGACGCGGTTCGTCACCGCCCGAGTCTGGGAGGGACCCCGGTGCGGCGGAAGTCGCCCGCGGGCAGATCTTCGTGCGGCTCGCCGGGCCGAACGTGAGCACGGTGCGGCTCATCATGCGGATGCGCCTGCCCGAAAGGGCAGCTCGGGCCACCCTCGATCCACCTTTCGCCGGCGGGGGATTGCCACCCGACCGGCGGCGGAGGATGATCGACGTCAGCGGTTTCGGAAGCGGTCCCTGCTCCCGGACGCCTGAACGTCAGCGGCGGAACACCGCCAGAGGAGCACGACCATGACTGAGGAGACCGGTGGCGGGTACACCGGGAACGCCGATGGCGCCGGGTATACGGGCTACGATCCGGGGCCGGACAGCTCGAGCGCGGACACGTCCGCCCCGACCCCGCCGCCTCACGAGATCTACGACCCGCCGATCGAGCATGATCCGATCGGCCAGGCAATCATCGGCCTGCCCGCCGCGGCCCTCTTCGGCGCCGGCGAAGTGGTCATTGGCGGGGCGACGGTCGCTGGCGCCGCGATCAAGGAAGGCGTCGCCTGGGTCGCGAGCGAGGTCGGCCTGTACCTCGCCGACGAGGCGATCGAAGGTTCCGAGGAGAGCTCCGGCGGCGAGGGCGGCGCCGAGGGCGCGGGCAGCGAGTAGCGCAATCCACCAATCGCACACTCGACGGGGCCGGCATGCGCCGGCCCCGATCGTTTGTGGCTGAGGACCGCAGGTCTGGCTGGAGCGGCCACCGTCTGAAGCGACGCCCCAGCGTCAGAGCTCGGGGATCGACGGCTGCTCGGGGTCGGGATTGGGCTCCGGCTGTGGCTCGATGCCCGGGATCGACGGCTGCTCGGGGTCGGGATCGGGCTCGGGCTTCGGCCAGTCGACGCCGGGGATCGACGGCTGCTCCGGGTTGGGGTTCGGCTCGGGCTTCGGCCAGTCGATGCCCGGGATCGACGGCTGCTCCGGGTTGGGGTTGGGGTCATCGATCATTGCTTCCTCCCGATCGTGGTCGAGGTACGGCCAGCGTCAGTTGATCCGATCCATGTCCTCGGGGCTCGAGAACGACGGATAGACGATCGCTGCCGTTTGCTCGTCCATGCCGTCGGCGATGGCACGCGCCCGGGCCTCGTCGTTCCGCGCGTTCGACTCCTCCATCTCCCGCTGACGGTCGACGGGGGCGAACTCCTTGGCCAGCGCCTCCCAGTCGGGCTCGGCCGTGGCATCGGCCGCCTCCGGCGGCGTCTCGTCCCAGAACGCCTCGACCATGCTCGCGGCGTCGGTTCCCTCGTCCTTGGTGTCGTCGGTCATGTCCGCCTCCTCCGATCGTCAGGGCTTGCTTGATCCGGGCTTGCCAGAGCCAGGGTTTGTTAGATGAGGTTCTTCCGCAGGGCGTATGCGACGGCGTGCGTCCTGTTCCGCAGTCCCAGCTTGATGACGACGTCGTGGATCGCGTTCTTGACCGTGCGCTCCGAGTAGGAAAGCTTGAGCGCGATTTCCCGCGTGTCGTCGCCCTCCGCCGCGAGACGGAGGATCTCCACCTCGCGTGGTGACAGCCCGGTCAGGCCCACGCCACGCGGGCTCCAGACCTCGCGAGACATCCGGCCGATGTGCTCCACGAGGTCGCCCAGCATGGCCGGCGGGATGAGGCCATCGCCGCAGGCGACCGCTCGCAGGCTTGCCGCCAGCGTCTCGACGCGCATCTCGGCCTTGAGGAGGTAGGCCACCGCCCCGGCCTCGATCGAGCGGTACAGCTCGAGCGTGTCCGGTGTGGCCGCGCACACCGCGGCACGGGTCCCGGGCGAGGCCTCTCGGAGCCCGTTGATGACCCGCAGTCCGTCACCATCGGCCAGGTACAGGTCGATGATCGCGAGGTCGGGCTGCTCCGCGATGCCCAGCCGAATGGCCGTCTCGCCATCCTCGGCTTCGCCGACCACGGTGAAGTCCGCGTCCGCGGCGAGGCATGAGGCGATTCCGCGGCGGAACATCGCGTGATCATCGACGATGAGCGTGCGAATCACGGCGTCGAGCTGCCCCTTCGCTCGTTCCACCCCGGGAACCCCCGTGTGACGGGCCGTTCGAACAGTGCGGAGCGCCGATTATAGGCGGCGAGCGTTGGCCCACATGAGCCAGTTCCCCATGGTGGAGCCGCTTCCTGCATTGTCGGCCTGCACCCCTGTGGCGTCCCTGCCAGCGCCGGCCACCGGCGGCATGTAGGGCACGCCGTCGGCCTCGAATGGTGCCCGGTGGCACCGTCCGGCCTCATGATCTTCGCGAAGCGTGGATCGATGTCCAGCAAATTGCCGACATTACGGCGGAGATCGCAGTCCCGCCTCCGCTTCGCGCACCGCGGCCAGGCCACCCGGGCCCGGCCCATTTGCCGGGCGAGGCACCGTTGGCGGACTTACCTGTCGCGTTCGCCGCCGGCGAGGGCCGCCTGGGCGGCGGCGAGCCGGGCCACCGGGACGCGGAAGGGCGAGCAGGAGACGTAGTTGAGCCCGAGGCGATGGCACGCCGCGATCGAGGCCGGGTCGCCGCCGTGCTCGCCGCAGATGCCGACCTCGAGGTCGGGGCGGGCCGCCCTGCCCTTCGTGACCGCCAGCTCCATCTCCGAGACGATGACCGGGTCCAGGGTCTGGAACGGGTTCTCCGGGAGGATCTTGTCCTCGATGTACTTGAGCAGGAAGCCGCCCTCGGCGTCGTCACGGCTGTAGCCGAATGTCATCTGCGTGAGGTCGTTCGTGCCGAAGCTGAAGAACTCGGCGTACCCGGCGATCTCGTCCGCGACCCAGCAGGCGCGCGGAATCTCGATCATCGTCCCGAACTTGTAGTCGACCGTGACGCCCGCTCCACCCTCGACGGCCTTCGCCTCGGCCTCGAGCAGCCGGCGCGTCTCCTTGAGCTCGTTCACATGGCCGACGAGCGGGATCATGATCTCGGCGCGCGGGTCGCCACCCGCCCGCTTGACGGCGATCTGGGCATTGAGGATCGCCCGCGTCTGGACCTTCACGAAGTCCGGGATCATGAGGCCCAACCGGCAGCCTCGGAGCCCGAGCATGGGATTCTGCTCGTGGAGGGCATCGGCGGCCGCCAGCAGCCGGCGGGCGGCCGCGTATTCCGGATTGTCGTCGGGCGTTTCCAGCGTCCGCAGGCGGGTCACCTCTTCGATGAGCTCTTCCCGGTTGGGCAGGAACTCATGGAGAGGCGGATCGATCAGCCGAATGACGACCGGGAGGCCGTCCATGGCCCGGAAGATGCCCTCGAAGTCGCCCTGCTGCAGCGCCTCCAGCTTGCCCATCGCTTCGTCGAAGGTGGCGATCGCCTCCTGCTCCTCGGCGCTCAGCGCCTGGCCGGCGGCGTGCCTGGCCTTTGCCCGGGTGGCGGCAAAGGCGACGAGAATCGCGCCGCGGACGATGTCGAGCCGCTCGCCCTCCCGGAACATGTGCTCGGTTCGGCACAGTCCGATGCCCTGCGCTCCGTAGCCGCGCGCCTGGGCCGCCTCCTCCGGCTTGTCCGCGTTCGTCCAGACCTGGAGGCGGCGGACCTCGTCCGCCCAGCCCAGGATGCGCTGCAGCTCGGGCTGCTCCTCGAAGCGAGCCGAGACCGTGGGCAGGGCCCCGACGAAGACGTCGCCTGTGGATCCGTCCAGGCTGATCGAGTCACCCTCGCGGAAGGTGACGCCATTGGCGGTCGCAGACCCGCGGTCGTAGTCGACGATGAGCTCATGGCAGCCTGCCACGCACGGCTTCCCGATCTGACGGGCGACCACGGCGGCGTGGCTCGTGGCGCCACCGCGGGCGGTCAGGATGCCCTGGGCGACGGCCATGCCGTGGAAGTCGTCGGGCGAGGTCTCGATCCGGACCAGGACGACGCGCTCCCCGCGTCCAGCCCATTCCACCGCCGTATCGGCCGAGAAGACGGCCCGGCCAACGGCCGCGCCCGGCGATGCGTTGAGGCCTTTCGCGATCCGGGTGGCGGCCGCCAGCGCCTTGGGGTCGAACTGGTCGCGCAGGAGCTGATCCACGTGGGCCGGCTCGATGCGCTGGAGCGCTTCCTCCTTCGTGATGATCCCCTGCTCCACCATGTCCACGGCGATCCGCACGGCCGCTGCGGCCGTCCGCTTGGCGGCCCGGGTCTGGAGCATGAACAGCCGGCCGCGCTCGATCGTGAACTCCAGGTCCTGGACGTCCCGATAGTGTCGCTCGAGGCGCTCGGCGATGGCCTGGAACTCGTCGTAGGCCTGGGGCAGGTCCCGCGCGAGCTGGGCGATCTTCTGGGGCGTCCGGATGCCGGCCACCACATCCTCGCCCTGGGCGTTGGTGAGGTACTCGCCGTAGAGGCCCTTCTCGCCGGTGTTGGGGTCGCGCGTGAACGCCACGCCCGTCCCCGAGTCGTCGCCCATGTTGCCGAAGACCATGGTCACGACGTTGACTGCGGTGCCCAGGTCGTGCGGGATCTTGTTGTACTCGCGGTAGTCACGGGCCCGCTTGCCGAACCAGCTGGCGAAGACGGCCTTGATCGCGAGATCCAGCTGCTCGTACGGGTCGGTCGGAAAGTCGCGCCCGGTCTCGCGCTTGACGATCGCCTTGAAGGTATCGACGACCTCGCCCAGCGCGGCAGCGTCCAGGTCGGTGTCCTGCTCGACGCTGCGGGCGCGCTTTGCGGCCTCCAGGGCCTCGTCGAAGGCCGCCCCGTCGATGCCCATGACGATCCGACCGAACATCTGGATGAAGCGACGGTAGGCGTCCCAGCCGAACCGCTCGTTGCCGGTCAACGCGACGAGCCCGTGCAGCGTCTCGTCGTTGAGGCCCAGGTTGAGGACGGTGTCCATCATGCCCGGCATGGAGAACTTCGCCCCCGACCGGACCGAGACGAGGAGCGGATTCTGGGGATCGCCGAAGCGCTTGCCGGAGCGCTCTTCGACCTCGTGCATCGCCTCCAGGACGTCGTCCCACAGGCCGTCGGGAAGCCGCTCGCCGGCCGCGAAGTAATCGTTGCACGCCGCGGTCGTGATCGTGAAGCCGGCCGGCACGGGGAGCCCGGCGTTGGTCATCTCGGCGAGGCCGGCGCCCTTGCCGCCCAGGAGGTCCTTCATCTCGCCGTGGCCCTCGGCATGGCCGTCGCCCCAGGCGTAGATGTAGCGTTTGGACGCTCGATGGGCCCGATCGCTTGGGGCGGTGGCAGTGTCGGCCATCGAGAGTGCTCCTTTGGGACGTCGACACCGCGGGACGAGCACGGCGGCGTGGCGCTTCTGCGGTCGAGATGGACGTCGAGCGACGGTTTCGCCGGTCCGTGTGGTTCGGCGCTGGATCGTACCACCGCCCGCGCGCCCAGGCAGTCGCGGGCCTTTCTCGTCGGCCGTGGTCCGTGCCACGGAGACGGATCGTGGCGGGTCGGGGAGTACGATCTCCCAGCGCGGGTCGCCGCTTCCTCCGAGCCCGGCCTCTGCGCGAGCGAGGCTCCGAAATGCGCTCAAGCCTGGTTCGGCGGCGGCTCGTCGTGGCGATGGTCGTTGGCGCGGCGCTGTTCCTCGCTTCCGCGCCCGGCCCGCGAGCAACACTGGCTCTCACGCTGCCGCTCCCCCTC